>Ga0315543_1000115_pt1 | contig 99219 bp, 105 predicted proteins | sample SalMarSW160210MG_2_FD_203098 | JGI IMG/M metagenome (GOLD analysis project Ga0315543, IMG submission 203098) | Salt marsh sediment microbial communities from the Plum Island Ecosystem LTER, Massachusetts, United States - Salt Marsh Sediment SW1601-210 ... | reverse complement strand
CAAATATAGCTGAAGCAACTTTTACACGACCAGAGCATTTACAAAATACCGGATATAATGTAAATGAAAAGACAATTGATTTTCTACGTTCTATTCATGCACAAGGAATCGAACCTGTGGAACTGGCACAATTGCTTAAAAAAGGCATTGAAAACGAGCAGCTCTTTATTATCCCGGCCCCGGACCCGGAGAAGATGTTGAGGGATAACTTTGAGCGGATTATCAATTATGCCACTCCTGAAGGCATGCAGAGACAGGAAGAGCTGATGAAGAAGCGCATGGAAGAAATGAGGAAATACATGGGCGATAATAATCCCTACGGGGGGGCGGCGGAAGCCGGATGGGGGAAAGCCAGGCAGGATATCACCTGGGTCAAAGAAAGCAGGGGGCCAGGATAAATCAAGAGTTCGGCTAAACCATGAACATTCGAATGGAGGAATATAGTGACAATTGAAGTACGCTTTTCAGTAATGAGTCCTGAAGCTGGAGTCCAGAAGGGTACGGGTGGATTTCCACCGGGCATGGGTGGGCCTCCGCCTGGTATGGGCGGGCCTACACCGACTTCATTTTCTTTTGCCGAGCGATTGGATACACTGGAGAACAAGACTGTGTACCTGGTGGATATCGGTTTCGGCGGCGGCTATAATTTCATGATGCAATTGCAGAAGTGGTTTACCGAAAACATGCCGTCCGTCACCACGACAATAAAGCGGAAACCGGGAATGGTGTTCATGGACGATACGACGGACTTATGGGATGAAATCAAGGAGAAAGGCCATGCCGTTGTCCTCGGGGTAGCCGGCTGACCGGGATGTATTGCAGCGGTCGCTGCAGGCGGCACAAATCTTGAACAGAACTATGGTATCCCGGTTGCTCCTGTCTCAAGTTACACGATGGAAAGCGCTGCAAAGGATAACCCGATGGCTAAGTTTCTGCCTTTCATTTATACGCCGTATCCGGTGATAGGTTTGTCTCCTGAAGCCCTTGATAGTTATATTTTAGGCAATGACCCGGATACCGGTAAACCTGTCATCGATGAAATTATCGACGTATTGACAAAACCCGTAAGCGAAAAGAAGTTAGCTCCTGAGTCTCCTGTAACTGTAGAAGCCGGCCCTCTCCAGGTACTCCTGGGACCGGATACCGAAGATAATTTTCAGCGTCTATTTTATGATAGAGGGTGGACGGACGGACTGCCCATTATTCTTCCTACCGAGGAGCGGGTGCAGAAAATGCTCGCGGGCACCAGCGCTTCTCCGGACGAGGTGGTTGGCGAATCATTCCAGATGGATACCAGAGAACTCGTTAAGTACACGGTTTCCAATATTGCGGTTATTGCGGTCATGGCCGGTGCCAGGCCGGAGTATTTCCCCGTGATACTCGCTATTGCGTCCACGAAACAACCGTCGCTGATGCCCTCGACAACAGCCTTTGAAGCGATGCTTCTGGTAAACGGGCCGATTCGCAATGAGATCGGTATGAACTGTGGCATCGGCGCCTACAGTGCGGTAAACATGGCAAACTCAGTGCTCGGAAGGGCCTGGACATTGATGAGCATTTGTTGGGGATATGCCAAGCCCAAAAAGACCCTGTGGAGTTCCCAGGGGAATAATCATACTTATAATAATATGTGCGCCGGCGAGAATGAGGAGAGGAGCGTTTGGGAGCCTTTTCATGTTGGCAAGGGTTTCAAGGCTGACGAGAGCGTTGTCAGTATCTTCAGGGGATGGTCTTTTCTCAACAGTACCGGTGCAGCATCCCACCGGTCAGTGGGAGAGGAATTGAATATCCAGTTAGCAGTCATGCCGCCGCTTAATTCCGCGGCTACCATCATAATGGACCCGGAGGTGGCCAGAAATCTGAAGGAGAATGAGGGCTTTACCACCAAGCAGGATTTCTGCCGCTGGTTATCGCAGAACATTAAGATGCCTGCGGGACAATACTGGAAAACCGATTATATAGACATGCTGGTGGCTTCTGAGGCATACAAGGGAGTAGAGCCTTATGCTTCGTGGAAAAAGCTCCCGGATGATGAGTTGATAGCTCCCTATCATAATCCGGACCGCATTAACATCATTGTCGTGGGCGGAGAGACAAGTCCCTTATGGAAAGTTGCGGATTACGGCTACTCAGGTAGCGCAACTGTCGACAAATGGCGCGCTTAATACGGATGAATGCGCCGACGGGTCATGCGGGCTTCCAGATGAGCCGGCTGATTATGATTAGATTTGTCACGGCCTGATTATCGTGCCTTTACTATACAGCATCAGGTATACGGTGATAACCGGCAGTTATCGACGTACTCAGTAATGCATTCGGGTGGGGTTAGACTTTACTGACTCTCAGCGGAAGGTTACTGGGTAAAGAAATAACGATACCGGTGCAAGGTTATTCAAATGATAAAGAATATTTAATAGGAGGATTAAAATGGATCTCGGTTTCAAGGATAAGGTAGCGCTGGTTACCGGGGCCGGCAGCCAGATAGGCTTCGGGAAAGAAACGGCCCTCCTTCTCGCCAAAGAGGGGTGTGATGCCGTCGCGGTCACCGATGTAAACCTGGAGGATGCTGAAAAAACAGCCGAAGCGGTCAAAAAGCTCGGCTGCCAAAGCATCGCCGTGAAGGCGGACATCACCATTCATACCAAAGTCGATACGATGGTTAAAAAGGTCATCGACGAGTACGGTAAAATCGATATCCTCTGCAACGTTGCCGGCGGGATTATGCACAAGGACAACGTCCCCATCGACGAGCAGGACCCCACTGTCTGGGAAAAGCAGTTGAGACTCAACCTCGTCGGAACCATGAACGTCAGCAAGGCCGTCGTTCCTCAGATGCGAAAGCAGAAGTATGGTGTCATCGTCAACATCGGCTCGGGTAGCACCCACCAGTACGCTATGGGCGTCGGGACGTATGCCATGTCCAAGTATGCCATCGACCTGTTAACCAAGCAACTTGCTTTCGTGGAAGGTAAGGCCGGCATCCGCGTGAACTGTGTCGCTCCTGGTCCGGCCCCGACCAATTTTGGCGCCATTCTCAGGGAAGATATGCCCAAGCTCCCGCCGGAAGAAATGGAAAAGATGCGGGCGGCTATGCTCGGTACGTTCCCCCTCGGTCGTATGGGCACCGCCGCAGATATCGCCAAAGCCACCGTCATACTTGCTTCGGACGTCACCAGTTACGTTACCGGGCAGGTATTTCATGTCTCCGGCGGCTCGGTAATGTAATCGGCAGGTGTAATTCATTAAAGTTTATACTGCTTCTTGTAATCCGACGTGAATAACCGGATGCTTGCACATTAATAATTTTTAGGAGTATTAAAATGAGCGGTAAATATGACCAGTACATCCATAATCCACCACATATGCGCTTATCCATGAAGGCAGATAAAAGTGTCGTCTTTGACGGGCTGATGATCGGCCATCAGCAGTTGGGATATGGCTTAACGATAGGTCATCAATTCGTCAGGAAGCCGTTTAAAGGGGATAACCCGTGTCACACTCACAATTTTCAGGAGTTCCTTGCATGGTATGGCGGCAACCCGGAAGACCCGGATGATTTCGGGGCGGAGGTGGTGTTCTATTTCGGCGAGGAGATGGAAAAACACGTATTCACCCGCCCGACGATTGTCTCGCTGCCACCGGGATTACCACACTGTCCGCTGGAAGTTACCCGGGTTGATAGTCCGATAATTCAAATTGAAATCATGCTCGTTGGAGAAGGTGGCACCAGAGAGCCTTACTTCGAGAAAGACAAGGGCTTTAACCCGATGGACGTTATGGACTTTAAAATATTTTAGTATTAAGCTGGATTTTCACGATTCAATACTATGAACTCGAATATGCATTCAGGTGGAGTTCGTTTCTAAATTAGTCAGGTTATCGGCCACCTGCTGCTGGAGCTATCATGTAAAAAATACTTAATTTAAAGGGTCGACCAAATTATCGGGGCAGGTTAAATCACTCAAGACGATTAAGGGTTCTGACTCTCTAAAGCTGTTTCTCTGGTTACTTTTGCATCCCACTCGACAAACTCCTCCCTGCTGCCTATCGTATACCCTGGAGGGACCCACTTCATTTCCTTCAGGTTCTGCGTTATAGTGGGTATCTGTTGATAAGGGATAGATATCAGCAGCCATCCCTCCGGAAATACCTGTCTTCCGTTCATACCGTAAGACAGGCCGGTCGGAGTGTAATTCACCTTGCCGCTGAGATAGGGATAGACGTAAAGCGAGGAACACACGCCGACTACCGTCGCCCGGCTCTCGTACATCTCGCCGGTGGAATAGGTCATTGCTCTCAGCAGGATTTCCGCCTGGCTGGAAGTGGCCATAATGACCAGAAGGTCCGGCTCGTAAGTTAATTTGTCTATCGGCGAGAAAGCGACATAGTTGACCGAACCCTCCTCTAATTTGGGAATAAATGTACGAAGCCGCATGTTGGCATGCCCATCCTGAAAGAGTTGAAGTTTTACTCCCAGCAGTCCGCCGTCGGAGCGACGCGGCGAATCGCCCGTCATGCCGAGAAATATCTTTCCGATACAATTTTCTTCCTCTTTAGTGAAATAGAAAGGCGTACCTCTCTGCTGCGCCTCTTTGACCATTTCGCAGAGGCCCAGTTGTTTATCCAGCTTCTCGATTCCTTCCGGCTTGTAGAAAAAGTAATTGACACCTACAGGCGGTTTCTTAAATTTGAATTGACTATAAATGGACAGGTCTGTTTGTAGCGGTCTCATATTAACCTCCTTTTATACCAGGTGGGTATGTCAATCATTTTTACTACTATGCTATATGAAAAAAGGCCTCGTTAGCAACCGCCGGTTACAAACCGGGGAAAGTTATACGCTTGTACGCGGTCTGGCGTAATGAAGAACTTCTCCGCGTTTAATATAGACAGTCTTTCTATTCTTTATATAAAGCTATGTGTGACTTAACCCACCGGTAAAAGAATACCCTCTACCCTCCACATAGCTATAACTGCAACGGAACAGTGATTCCAATGTTCGTGCGTGGCTGATTGAATTTTTCTTGACCCCGTTGAAGGCTCTATCGAAGGGTGTATCGTCGAACAATTCTTCGTCGAAGTCTACCAACACCTTGATTATTTATTGAGGTTGACAATGTTTGCAGCAGGGGGTTAGCATTATGAGGTGACGTACGCTCTTCTACAGAAGACCGGTGTTCTCCTAGCAGTGACGAGTATCGTGCGATTAGTCTGATAAGGTTTTTAGGTTGGATATAAATAATGCTAGAAGCTTGGGAATTTATAGTAAGGCGTCCGGAGCTGCTTGCTGAGTGGGTTCTCGCCCACTTATGGATTATATTCGTAGCTGTCATCATAGCCGTTTTCCTCGGCGCATTCCTTGGAATCTTCATCACGGGTAAAGGCAGGGAGCAAATAGCCGATACCACCCTGTACCTCGCCGAGATTGTAATGACCATCCCCAGTTTAGCCCTCTTCGGGCTGCTGATGCTGCTACTTGGTAGTATAGGTCTGAAGTCCATCGGGTTCCTTCCTGCGGTTATCGCTCTAATTGTTTACGGGCAGTTGCCTATTCTGCGCAACACGTATACGGCGATTCGGGCGGTTGACCCGGCGATGGTTGAAGCCGGCCGGGGGATGGGCATGACCGAAAGGCAAATTCTCTTCAAAATCGAACTCCCGCTGGCTGTTCCGGTTATTATGGCCGGTATAAGGACCTCAATCGTGCTGCTTATCGGTATCGCTACAATCGCCGCTTTCATCGGCGCCAGCGGGCTGGGCGTACCGATATTCCGGGGGATTAGAAATGCCCGCATGGATTTAATTCTCATCGGTGGCATATCAGTCTCAGTTCTGGCGCTGCTTGTCGACGGCCTGATGTCCCTGGTAGAACGGCGGATTACTCCTAAAGGACTCAAAGTGGGCAGGCAATGATTAAACTGGAGAAAGTAACCAAAGTATATGCTGACGGCACGAGGGCCGTTAATGGAATGAATTTTGAGGTCGAGCAAGGCGAGCTTTGTGTGTTTCTCGGACCTTCCGGGTGTGGTAAGACCACGACGATGAAAATGATAAACCGCCTTATCCCTATCACCAGCGGCAATATATATATAGACGGCGTGGACAATACTAAAATTAACGCCAGCGAATTACGGAGAAATATCGGATATGCTATACAGGAAATAGGTCTATTCCCTCACCTGACTGTAGGGCAGAATATAGAAACCGTTCCTGTATTAAAGGGCTGGAGTAAATCGCAGAGAAGGGAGAGGGCCGAAGAACTCCTGGAACTGGTGAGAATGAAGCCGTCAGAGTTCATAGACAAGTACCCCAACGAACTTTCCGGCGGGCAGCGCCAGCGAGTAGGAGTTGCCCGGGCTCTCGGAGCCGACCCGCCGATACTGCTGATGGACGAGCCCTTTGGCGCTATCGACCCGATAAACAGGGTAGAGTTACAGAGCGAGTTCCTGAAGATACAGCAGAAAATAAAAAAGACAATTATCTTTGTTACCCACGATATATATGAAGCTATTAAGATGGGGGACAGGATAGCCTTAATGAAAGACGGTAAACTGGTACAGTATGACACGCCTGCCGATCTGCTTTATCAGCCCAAGGACGAATTTGTCGAGGGCTTTGTCGGTGCCGACAGGGCTCTTAAAGGACTGCAACTCCTCCGCGTGAAGGAGGTGATGACCGGTACTTACACGACCGCAAATATAGAGGAGAAGGCGGAAGTCGTACGCAAGAGGATGGAGGCAGAGGGAATTGACTTGTTGCCGGTGGTGGACAATAGCGGCAGGTTCGCGGGCAGTGTCTCGATATCCGACATTATGAGTAGTAGTAGAGCGGCGAACGTAAAAGATGTGATGAATCAGTCAGAGGCGACATCGGATGTAAATGCTGTTTTGAATGAAGCCCTTTCACTTATGCTGAGCAGCGGACTGAAGACGCTACCTATAGTCGGCGAAGATAACAGGCTTGCGGGTATCCTTACTTTCGACGCTATCCAGGAGGCCTTACACGAGGCCGTTAAAGCCGGAGGCACCAAATGAGACGATGGATTGTCCTCGTCGTTCTGCTTATAGTACTGGTTGGCCTTACCGTCTGGACTACAAGCGCTGGTGATATCGGGATTTTCCATGCCTTTACCTACGGTGATATTATTGTTCATTCCAAAGATCACCTCATCATGGTATTCTGGGCAGTGCTGATTGCCGTCTTGATTGGTGTCCCTCTGGGAACCCTGGTTACACGGCCGCGATTCAATAGAATATCTCCCCTCGTGCTGGGTGGGGCCAGTGTTGGACAAAGCATACCGAGTCTGGCCATCATAGCGATTATGGCTACGTTACCATTCAGTTTGTTTTTTTTCGATTTTGGCTTTAACCGTGAAACGGCGATAGTAGCGTTATTTATATATGGATTGTTGCCAATCGTCCGTAATTCCTATGCCAGCATGAATAATATTAACCCAGCCCTTATCGAATCAGCCCGGGGAATGGGTATGACCAGATGGCAGATAATCAGGAAAATAGAACTGCCTCTCGCCATACCGGTAATTATGACGGGAATAAGGGTTTCCACAGTGGTCACCGTAGGAACAGCAGAACTGGCGGTCCTGGTTGGCGGTAAAGGCCTCGGCACAATTACATTCACCGGGGTGTTCGCCCGGGAGGTCATGCTTATTATACAGGGAGCTGCACCTACGGCATTCCTGGCAGTTGGTCTCGGGGTTATTCTTGAAAGTATTGAGAAATTAATAACCCCACGCGGCCTGAAAATTAAGGCGAAAAATTCCTGAAGGGGGGTGATAGGTGATAAAAAGAATATAGGTAGCCATGAGCCAGAACTTGTACAACATATAAGGCTTATTCTAGGAGGTTTTTTAATGCGCAAAATAATTTTTATTTGTATGGCAATAATCATCGGTCTTGTTCCTATCATGGCGACGGGGTGCGAGGAAGAGGCCAAGGAGGTAACCGTCGGCAACAAGAACTTCACCGAGGAGTATGTTATCGGCCAGTTGATGAAGCAGGTACTCGAAGAGAACGGTTTTACGGTTACCCTGGTATCTGACCTCTCCACCATGGCCCTCAGGGAGGGGATGGAAGCCGGAGATATCGATATCTGCGCCGATTATACCGGGACAGCCTGGATGACTCATCTCGGCCACGAATACACGCCGGGTGTTGACAATAACGAGATATATCAGAAGGTGAAGGAAGAGGATGCCGGTAACGGGTTCGTCTGGCTGGATGCTATCTGGAACAATAATACCTACGTTCTTGTTTCCTGGCCTGAGTTCGTCACGGAGAATAATCTGGAATCCATCTCCGACCTGGCGGCACTCTATAACTCGGGAGCGGATATTAAAACCTTCGTGGGTTTCGAGTTCTCCACGCGCCCTGATGGACTACCCGCATTAGAGCAACACTACGGCTTTAAAGTATCCGATGACTCCCTCATGACCGGTGCTCCGGGAGCATCACTCCTGGGCCTGGAAAACCGCGAGTGTGATATCGCTATGGCCTTTGGTACGGATGCCATTATCGCCAAATATTCCTGGCATGTATATCAGGACGATGAGGCTTTCTGGCCGCCCTACGACCTGGCGCCCTACGTACGCCAGGAAGTCCTCGATAAATACCCTAAGATTGAGGACATCCTAAACAAATTGGTAGCCACCTTCCCCGGTGGTGGTAAGTCGGCCACTCCGGCAATCGTCAGCGAAGGGCAGAAAGCCTGGCAAGCCTTAAACGCCAGGGTTGACAACGACAAGATGGTAGAAGATGAGGTTGCCCGGGAGTACCTTATCGCCCATGGCCTGGTTAAGGAATAACAGTCTTCAGGTAAAAAAGAAGCGGAGTAAAAAAGGTACTCCGGAATGCTCCGCTTCTTTATCCCAGTAAATGGTTATCAACTTCGGTTTATGTTAAGAATTAAACACAGACATCCCGATGTTTATTCAATGGTAACGGATATTTAACCGATAATTCGGAGGGGGAGCAGCGACACTCACTCTTTTTAACTAACCAGGTAACGTTTCGTCAGGTCTTTAAACATCAACAACGACGGTGCTCAGGCCATAGGGATCGCTCTAAGTGAGAAACCTGATCTTATCGTCTTGGATGTAATGCTGCCAGAGTTAAGCGGCTTTGAATTATGCCGCATCCTGCGGAAAGAAATGATTGCTCCCATTCTGATGCTTACCGCTAGATCCGACGAGGTTGATAAAATAGTCGGACTTGAAATCGGGGCTGACGACTACATGACCAAGCCATTCCGCATCAGGGAACTGCTGAGTTTTATGATTGAAGACCCCAAGACCATAACCAGAGCAACCCGCCTCGTCTGCGTGGCGCATAACCTGGAACGCAGCGCGGACAGGGTAACCAATATCTGCGAAAGGGTGGTCTTTTTCGTTACTGGTAAAATGAAAGAGATTGGTGCTTCAAAATATTAGACAGACGTCTCGAAATCACAAGAGGGAATTTTTTATTATAGCTTTTACCGTTGTCGATGCCGGACTTATCTCTTGAGGGGTATGGCAATAAATAAATGTAATGTCTCCTACCTGTAAACACCGTATTCCTTAGTATATTCAATCATGGCTTTCAGGTTTGCCGGAGCAACCTCGTCGGTGGAGCTCCGCGGTGAAATTATATAGCCGCCGCCTTTCCCGACGACGTCAATAAGCTTCTTGCAGTAGTCTTTTACATCCTGGACCGTTCCTAATTGCAACAGTGAAGAAGGGATATTCCCCTCGATACACACATGGTCTTTCAGGATTTCCTTGGCTCTGAAAATATCCGTCGTATCAAAGCGTGCCAGCATTTTCCCTTTAGGAAACTCGAGCAGATACTCCAGCCGTGACGTGAAGTTGCCCTCGAAAAAGATGCAGGGTGTCGCGCCGCGTTCGATAAGCGCTATGACAAGCCTTTTGAACGTGGGCCAGTAGAAAGTGTCGAACTGTCTCCTGGAAAGGAAGTCATCCGAACCCCGCGTAACGGTCATGAACATCCTGGTGTTCCCGTATTCATTCGGTTGAGGTATCGGCCTTTCCAGGGTTTCCTTCAGGATGAATTCACAAAGCTCGATGAGCTTATCAGGCTGGCGAAACATATCGAACATGGTGCCGCTCATCCCCCGCAGGGAATGTGAAACTACATCGTAAGGCGGCATCGCGGCGCCCTGGAAATACTGTGGAAAGCCCATATCGAGTATTAATTTATCAAATTTCGCCATCCTGGAACGCCATCTTCTCATTTCCTGGCCGGCTTTCTGGAGGGTTCGAACGGCTTTTACCAGTTTCGGTTCGGCAAAAGCGAACGCCAGCATCTGTATGCCCATCGGGCCTCCACCCAGCTCGGATAATTTCGGCAGCAACGAAAGGCCTTCCAGGTTCTCGCTGGTGCGGGACATGAATGCCCGCAGCATGTAGTCGGATGGGTCATTCATGTACCGGTCGATTTCATTTGCCCGCATATTATCAATTTCGATGGACTGGTGGCCCTGGTAAGGTTCGACGCCGTATCCCGGCCACCTCATCTGTTTTTGATTTAAAATTTCCAGGGCTTTCCCCGGCATAAACGGCTGCGGGAAAATCATATCCGGCTGGAAGTCCCGCAGGGTCTTCTGATACGCGTCGTACCAGGCATCATAGTCATAATAAGCGGCAGAACAGGGTATGCCGACATATTTGGCAGGGAAGTAGCCCATTGCGCAGATAATCGGAACCCTGTCCGGTATTCTTAGCTCAACGGTATCCATTATTCTTTTTTCACGTTCTTTGCGTAATTGTCGGGCTGTTTTTTCCATTTTTTCGCTCTCTCCTTCAGCGTTAACGAATACAGGCATTTACGAATAGGTTGAACGGTATAAAAAAGCACAGATATAAATTAAGCGGATATAACATTTTATAATAAAATGAAGAGTCGTTGCCAGCTTATTTCAGTACTCTCCAGGAGTAATTATTGTGAAATTTAAACAGGGAGAGAAAAAACTTGGTTATATAAAGGAAAAGGAGTAAAATCATAGACAACCGAAAATAATACCAGAGTAAACGGGATAGGAGGTTAATGACATGACGAAATGGCATGATTTTCTGGAAAAGGACGGCAAGGCGCCTCCCTGGCCCTATCCGATACGCTATGACAAGGAGCAAGAAATTGAGACCGATGTCCTGGTCATCGGCGGCGGTATCGCCGGGTGCTGGGCGGCTATTAGCGCCGCCAGGAAGGGCGTTAGAGTGGCGCTGGTGGAAAAGGGCGACTCTATCAGGAGCGGTGCCGGAGGTCCCGGCTGCGACCACTGGTGTAACGTCCCCGCTAACCCACACTCCAAGGTCGACCCCGATGAGTGGGCAAAAAATATGACCGAGCATCCGGGCGTCATGGGACCGCTGCAGAAAGAGCCTCTTAAGTGTCCGTACGGCAACGGCATCGGAGCCCAGATTCAATGCCGTGAAAATTACGACACGCTTCTGGAACTGGAGCAGATGGGCGGTAAAATCAGGGACGTTGATGACGAATACGCGGGTGCCGAAGGCAGGTATGACGATACCAAGTTCATGTTTTCGCCTCGCTATAGCCCCAACCATTCCACTGAGGTTGTGATACGTATCTGGGGAACGACCTTCAAACCCGCTTTAAAGAAGGAATGCAAACGTCTGGGCGTTAATATTTATGATAGAGTCATGGTTACCAATTTGTTGACGGAGGGAGGTATCCAGGGAGCCAGGGTGGTCGGTGCCATGGGATTTAATAACCGCACCGGCGAATTCATGGTTTTCAAATCGAAAGCCGCCGTGCTGGCCACTGCCGGCGACTTTTCTCTGTGGATGTTGAATACGGAGTTGGCCGGTTATAATTCCTTCCGTTCCCGTAACTCGACCGGCGACGGCGTGGCCATGGCCTGGAGAGCCGGCGCCGAACTTACCCTGATGGAGCGGACCGGTATTCTGATGCTGGGGACCGGTTACAAGCATACCTGGTACGGCGGCGCCGGAGACGCCAGCTATGAGAATATTCAACTCGTCGATGCCAACGGCAAAAAGCTGCCCTGGCCCCTTCAGGGATGGCCGGACGGAGGTGCCATGAGACCATCGCCGGAAGATTTTGAAGCCATACAGAAAGGGATACAGACAGGGGAATATGCCCTGCCGTTCTACGGCGATTTCCCCGCCATGCCGGATATCGAGCGTAAAGTAACCTGGAAACTGATGCTGGGAGAAGAATCCACCACTAAAATTATTACCAATACCTATGAAAAAGCCGGCTTCGACCCCTCCAAACACCTGCTCCAGAATTACAACTTCATCGAAGGAACGAGTCCTTCCCACTGGCGAACCGCCGGTGGCGGTGGCCCCATCATTGACTGGGACTTGAAGTCAACTCTGGATGGGTTGTACGTCGCCGGGGAGCAAACGTTCTCCGCCGGCGACCACAGCTACGCGGCTGCTACCGGCAGGTATGCCGGCCGGAAAGCAGCCGACTATTCCCGGCAGATAGGTGAAGGTAAAATATCCAGAGACCAGGTCGCTCTTGAAAAAGCCCGCATCTACGCCCCGATAAAACGCAGCGATGGCATCGACTGGAAAGAGCTGCACGCCGGTATTGCCAGGACAATGCAGTACTTTTGCAGTGAATTCAAGACCGAGTTACTACTTAACATGGGCCTGGATTCCCTGAAGGATATTGAAGAAAATCACGTTCCCAGGCTCTACGCCCTTGACCCGCATAAATTGATGCGCAGCATCGAAGACCTGAGCCTGCTGACACACGGTCAAATCATCCTGAATGCATCCCTGGCGCGCCGGGCAAGCAGCCTGATGCTCAATTTCTTCAGAATCGATTACCCCGAGGTTGACCCGCCGGAATGGTGCAAATTTGTGACTGTCAAGCTGGAGAGCGGCAAGACCAAAGCGGGCGAATTGCCCATGAACTACTGGGGTGATATGAAAGCCAATTACGAGGCCTATAACCAGGACTATACCGGAGTCTATAAAGAAAAATAAGGAGACAGTCATGGCTCAGAAAAAGATACACGCTTTACCCAATATCATTTCGCCGAACACGCCGGTAACTTTTAATCCCGATATCTGCGACGGGTGCAATACCTGTGTAGAAGTCTGCCAGGTAGACGTGTACATACCCAATCCCGAGAAAGGCAAACCGCCTATAATACTGCATCCCGATGAATGCTGGTATGGCGGCTGCTGCGTCAACGATTGTCCGCATCCCGGAGCCATTAAGTTTAACTGGCCGGTGCAACAGAGGGCATACTGGAAGGATAAAGCCACCGGCAAGGTCTTAAGGGATAGTCAATAACGCCCGGACTACCGCGTTGTTCGGTGCCTGTTTTAGCAGACTGAGGTTGCTCAAAGAGGAACTCACCGACCCTTCCGCAGAGCTGGTAACTTCGCTCGAACAGGTACTCCGGGGTTCCGTTACCGAAGCCAGTATTGCCAAGCACCTCGTGGCACCATTTCAGCAACGTAGAGTAGACTAAAAGAACGACAATATCGGGAAGGAGTCATCGTCAATGCCCCTACGTACTGATATCAAGAAAGTCATGATTATCGGGTCAGGCCCGATAGTCATCGGGCAGGCCTGTGAATTCGATTATTCAGGCACACAGGCCTGTAAAGCCCTACGGTCGCTTGGCTACGAAATCGTGCTCGTGAACTCTAATCCGGCAACAATCATGACCGACCCCGGTATGGCAGATACAACCTACATCGAACCACTCAACCTGGACACGATGATTAAGATAATCGAGAAAGAACGGCCGGACGCCATTCTGCCCAACCTCGGCGGTCAGACAGGTCTGAACCTGAGCGCCAGTCTGGCGCGTTGCGGCGCGCTGGAGAAATACAACGTCAAGGTCATCGGCGTCGAGCCGGACGCCATTAAACGCGGCGAAGACAGGCTCGCTTTCAAGGAAACGATGACTGAACTGGGTATTGCAATGCCCCGTAGTAAAATTGCCCAGAGCGTAGAAGAAGCCGAAGCCATCGCCTCGGAACTGGGATACCCGGTAGTGGTTAGGCCTGCATATACGTTGGGAGGCACGGGAGGAGGCCTCGTCTACAACGTTGAGGAACTCCGACTGGTTGCCGGTAGAGGCATCAGTGCCAGCTTGATTGGACAGGTGCTTATCGAGGAATCCGTCGAAGGCTGGGAAGAACTGGAACTGGAGGTTATCCGCGACCATAAAAACCAGAAGATAACCGTCTGTTTTATCGAGAATGTTGACGCCATGGGAGTCCATACGGGAGACTCTTTCTGTACAGCCCCTATGCTCACCATCGACCCGGCATTACAGCAGCGTCTCCAGGAGTATTCCTACAGGGTTGTCGAGAAGATAGGGGTTATCGGCGGCACCAATATCCAGTTTGCCCACGACCCCGCAACAGGTCGTGTGGTCATCATAGAAATCAATCCCCGGACATCACGCTCTTCCGCGCTCGCTTCAAAAGCCACCGGCTTCCCCATCGCTCTCATCTCCGCCAAGCTGGCGGCGGGCCTCACCCTGAACGAGATTCCCTACTGGCGCGAAGGCACCCTGGAAAAGTACACGCCCTCCGGCGACTATGTAGTCGTCAAATTCGCCCGTTGGGCCTTTGAGAAGTTCCGCGACGCTACCGACCGCCTCGGTACGCAGATGCGCGCTGTGGGGGAGGTGATGAGCATCGGCAAGACCTACAAGGAAGCCTTTCAGAAGGCAATTCGCTCTCTTGAGAACGGACGCTACGGACTTGGTTTCGCCAAAGACTTCCATGAAAAACCGCTTGACGAACTCCTTCAGATGCTCAGCTACCCCAACAGCGAACGCCATTTCATCATGTACGAAGCACTACGCAAGGGCGCCGATACCCAGGAGCTTTATAAGAAAACCTTCATCAAGCCCTGGTTCATCCAGCAGATGAAAGAACTGGTGGAACTTGAGGAAAAGATTCTTAAATATAAAGGCAGGAAGCTCCCGGATAATCTACTTACCCGGGCGAAGAAAGACGGCTTTGCCGATAGATACCTGGCGAAACTGCTCGGGTGCAGCGAGAATGAAATCCGCAAACTCCGTACGAAACTAAACGTGGTCGAAGCCTGGGACTACGTGCCGGTAAGCGGCACGGAAAATGCCATGTACTATTACTCCACCTACAATGGCCCCGACCGTACAACGGTAAGCGACCGCCCCAAGGTGATGGTCCTCGGCGGTGGCCCGAACCGCATCGGACAGGGAATCGAGTTCGACTACTGCTGCGTCCACGCTGCTTTCGCCCTGCGTGAGATGGGCTACGAGACTATCATGGTCAACTGCAACCCGGAAACCGTATCCACGGACTATGATACCTCGGACAAGCTTTACTTCGAGCCGCTGACGGTAGAGGATGTGGTAAGCATTTACCGGAAAGAGAAACCCCTGGGGATAATCGTGCAATTCGGCGGGCAGACGCCGCTTAATATCGCCGAGGAACTGGAGAAAGCCGGCGTACCAATACTGGGTACGTCGGTAAATTCGATAGATATCGCTTCCGACCGCGGTCGCTTCAGCCAGGTGATGAAAAAGTACGGCATCCCCATGCCGAAATCCGGCACGGCCAGCACCATGGAAGAAGCCCGGGTAATAGCCGGGCGTATCGGCTACCCTCTCATCGTGCGGCCTTCGTATGTGCTCGGGGGGAGGGGTATGGAGATAGTGCATGACGAAGACGAGTTGAGACTTTACGTTACCGCCGCAGTAGGCGTGACGCCCGACCGGCCCATTCTCATCGACCGCTATCTGGAAAATGCCATCGAGACAGAGGCCGACGCCCTGGCTGACGGAGAGAATGTCTTCATCCCGGCAATTATGGAACATATCGAGTATGCCGGCGTTCATTCCGGCGACGCCGCCTGTGTTATCCCACCGGTCAGCATTCCTCAGAAACACATCGACACTATAACGGAATACACGCGGCGTATCGCCAGCGAGCTTCAGGTGGTCGGCGTGATGAACATCCAGTACGCTATCTGCAAGGACGTCGTCTACGTGCTGGAAGCAAATCCGCGCGCCTCCCGCACTGTACCCCTGGTCTCCAAGGTCTGTGGTATTCCTATGGCGAACCTGGCTACCCGGCTCATGCTGGGCAGCCAGTTAAATGACCTGAAATTGAAAAATCGGCATATCCCGCATTTCGGCGTTAAGGAGGCCGTCTTCCCCTTCAGCATGTTCCCGGAAGTCGACCCGCTACTGGGGCCGGAAATGAAATCCACGGGTGAAGTCCTGGGAATAGCCGAATCATTCGGCATGACGTTCTGGAAAGCACAGGATGCGGTCACACAGCTACCGACCAGCGGCACCGTACTTATTACGGTCGCGGAGTACGACCGTCCCGCCGTAGGCGAAGTTGCCAGACAGTTCTCCAACCTCGGGTTCAAGATAATTGCTACCGTCGGCACAAACGCCTTTTTATCCAGCCAGGGTATTCCATCGGTGAGTATCCTCAAAGAACATGAAGGACGGCCGAATATCACCGACGCTATCAAGAATAAGGAAATCCAGCTGATTATCAATACACCGGTGGGTAAACTGAGCATGTATGACGACTCTTATATCCGCAAGGCGGCTATTAAGTACAAAGTCCCTTATATTACCACACTGGCGGCTGCCACGGCGGCTGCCAAGGGAATCGCCGCTTACCGTGAAGGCAAATCAGATGTAAGGTCTCTGCAAAAATATCACGCAGATATTAAATAGCCTCTTTCCCCCATCCCGCATCCCGACAATCACTTTAGTGCCCATCCCGTTACGAGTTATTTTGCAGGTTAGGGTACATTAATGCCGTAAAATTAGAACCAAATAAATGAACAGCTTCTTGACATCGGGGAATAATTGTAGTAACATAGTAGTGGTCATATGCTCACTATATAGATTTGAATATTTCATAAAGTATGAACATAAGCTCATAAAAACGACGGGAGGACCGGGTAATTGAGCAGACAACCGCTGTGGCGACGGGTAGATTTTTTACCGAAGGTTACCTTGTTTAAACCTGCCGGGGTGCCTCTATCTCAATTGCAGGAAATACGGATTTCTGTTGAGGAAGCAGAGGCTATTCGTCTAAAGGATATCGAAGGATTGGAACAGGAAGAATGCGCTCAGAAGATGAACGTGTCCCGCTCTACATTTGCACGGATATTACTCTCAGCCCGGCAGAAAATGGCAGAAGCCCTGCTCAACGGAAAGGCGATAAGGATTGAGGGCGGTAACTACGAATTGACCAAGCGCAGCTTCCGCTGTGGCAACGGTCACGAGTGGGAGGTCCCTTTCGAGGTGATGATAAAGAAACCGCCGGAGCTTTGTCCTACCTGCAATACGTCTAACATCATGACGCTGTGGCCGTGGCAACACGGGGCGGGCAGCGGTAGACGGGTCAGAGGAAGGCGAAATCAATAACCTGTTATTGAGTGATATGATTTATAAAAAACGTTTTATAAATTAAGAAATTACACTAGAGCTATAAGAAAGGAGGCGAGTAATATGCCATTCGGAGATGGAACGGGACCGCAGGGAATGGGACCGATGACCGGCCGGGGCGCCGGTTACTGCACTGGCTACGGCCAACCGGGTTTTTTCAGCCCGACTTTCGGAAGAGGATGGTCTGGCTTCAACCGCGGCTTTGGTCGTAGCGTTGGTCGCGGTAGAGGGCGTGGTATGGCTCGACGCGGGTTCAACCCGTTCGTACCCTATCCTCGCTGGTAAACATAAAAATCTGATTTTTTTAAGGAGGTGAACAAAATGGCTTATGGATTCGGACGAGGTGGCGGCTATGGCCGCGGCTCCGGTGGTGGCATGGGTTTTGGTTTCCGCGGCGCTTCTCCACCCTGGCCTTACGTAGGTCGTGGCAGAGGGGGGCTACCCAGATGCGGTTATTACTTCGGCGGCGCAGGAGCACCGGCACCAGGGTTTTACAACTCCCCTTCCTACCCGGGAATGCCGGCCGCCCCTGCATATCCGCCTTACGCTCCCCCGATGACCAGAGACGAAGAGCTTAACTATCTTAAGGACCAGGCGGAAGCGATAAAGGGTCAACTGGAGGAAATTGAGTCCAAGATGCGCGACCTGGAAGAAGATAAGTAACGAGGTGAACATGTACCAAAAGGAGGTGCACGATGCCAGGTTTTGATGGTACCGGCCCCAATGGAATGGGACCAATGACAGGAGGAGGCAGGGGATTCTGCAGTCCCCGGGGAGTAAACCCTCGACAGTATGCCTTTCCCCAACGGGTGAACTATGCCTTTCCACGCTACGGAACGTATGGTTCCTGGCCGTTTACACCAAGGGTAACTCGAGAGCAGGAGCTTGAATTCCTGAAAGGCCAGGCCGAGGCATTGAGGGATGAGCTCAAAGAACTAGAGACCGAGATAGGGAAACTCTCGGCTGAGAAGGAATAAGGAGGTATTATGAGGATTGCCATTTCAGCCACCGGCCCTACTCTAGACGCTGAGGTAGACCCACGGTTCGGACGATGCCGGTATTTTATCATCTCTGATACGGAAACGGAGGAGTTCGAAGCATTGGATAATACCAGTGCGTCGGCAGCAGGCGGGGCCGGCATCGCCACCGCCCAGATGATTGCCGATAAGGGTGTCGAGGCGGTGCTTACCGGCAACTGCGGCCCTAATGCTCATGGCGTACTATCTTCTGCCGGGATTAGAATAGTGACCGGGGTTTCAGGCAAGATAAGTGATGCTATTGAGGAATACAAACTGGGCACGTTTGCCGCATCCCCGCAGCCTAACGTGGCCGACCATTACGGCATGAGCCCTGGCGGGAGCGGTGGCATGGGCGGGGGCGGTGGCAGAGGTGGTGGCATGGGCGGTGGCAGAGGTGGAGGCATGGGCCGAGGCATGGGCGGTGGTATGGGCAGGGGCATGGGAATGGGAGGCGGAATAATGCCTCAATCCGCGGCAGCGCCACAATCACTCAGCCCGGAGCAAGAAATAGAAGCCCTCAGGGCTCAATCACAGGCGATGGCACAGCAGCTGGCTGAGATTCAGCGCCGGATTGACGAACTGGGGAAGAAATAACGGTGAGCATATAATATACTATTTACAGGAGGTGTGACTATGCCCAGAGGAGATGGAACCGGACCGCCGGGAGGGGGTGGAGCCGGCAGTGGACGAGGTATAGGTAGAGGCGGAGGCGGCGGTGGCAGGATGGGAGGCAACCAGCCCGGGGCCGGCCCCAGCGGTGAATGTGTTTGCCCGAACTGTGGAGCGCGTTTACCCCATCAAGTGGGAAATCCCTGCTATAATCGGAACTGCCCTAAATGCGGAACGAAGATGGCCAGAGGTTAAGAGTATAAGATGATAATATCCGTTGCCAGTGGCAAAGGGGGAACGGGCAAGACACTGGTAGCGACCAGCCTTGCCCTTTCCCTGAAAGATAAATATGACGTGCAGCTTCTCGATTGTGATGTAGAAGAACCCAACGACCACATCTTTTTAAAACCGAACATTACCCGCAGTGAAGCGGTTTCCATACCGGTGCCCAAAGTGGATGAGGAAAAATGCACCCACTGTGGCATTTGTGCTGAAGCCTGTGCCTACAATGCCATCGCCGTAGTGAAGGAATACGTGCTGACCTTCCCCGAGCTCTGTCATGGCTGTGGTGCTTGCAGTTACCTCTGCCCGGAAAAAGCCATATCCGAGGTGCCCCACGAGATTGGGGTGATTGAAACGGGACTCGCCGATAGCATTGATTTCGGTCACGGCAAGCTCTCCATCGGGCAGGCGATGGCGCCGCCCGTAATCAGAAAGGTAAAAGGACTTGTCGATAATAATAAAGTGGTCATCGTTGACGCTTCCCCGGGGACTTCCTGCCCGGTGGTCGAAGCCATCAAGGACAGCGACTTCTGCCTGCTGGTAACCGAGCCGACACCCTTCGGCTTGAACGACCTGGTGCTGGCGGTAGAAACGGTAAGGCAGCTTGACATTCCCTGCGGCGTCGTTCTCAACCGCGCCGGCGTGGGCGACGGTAAAACAGAGGAGTACTGCCGTCAGGAGAATATCCCGATACTGCTGACCATTCCCCTTGATACCGCTATAGCCGGTTTCTATTCCAGAGGCGTTACGCTGGTTGAGGGTATGCCGCATTATAAAAACGGCTTTATTGAGCTCTTCGATAAGATTAAAGAGGTGGTAGATGAAAGAACTGCTGATTCTTAGCGGCAAGGGGGGCACGGGCAAGACCAGTATCGTGGGCTCATTTGCCTCCATAGCGCAAAACAAGGTAATGGCGGATTGCGACGTGGATGCCGCCGACCTGCACCTGTTACTCGCCCCCTCGGTCAGGGAGAAAAACGAATTCTTGAGCGGGCAGGTGGCCGTTATCGACGAGGATAAGTGCATAGAGTGCGGATTGTGCCAGGATGAATGCCGATTTGACGCCATAAGTAATTACAGGGTCGACCCCGTTTCCTGCGAAGGCTGCGGCTTTTGCTCTCATATCTGCCCGGTCGAAGCAATTACCATGAATGAATGTAAAGCGGGAGAGTGGTTTATTTCCGATAGCAAATACGGGCTCCTAGTCCACGCCCGACTAGGTATAGCCCAGGAAAACTCCGGCAAGCTGGTGGCGCTGGTAAGGCAGCAGGCTAAAGAACTTGCCGAGAAAAACGGACTCGATTATATTATAAGTGACGGCCCGCCCGGTATCGGCTGCCCGGTCATTTCGTCTTTATCCGGGGTCAGCCTGGCTCTTATCGTCACCGAGCCGACACTATCGGGCATACATGACATGGAGAGAGTGCTCGGCGTATGCCAGCACTTCGGCGTACCCGCCATGGTCTGCATCAATAAATACGATATAAATGAAGAAAATACCCAAGCTATTCAGGGCTACTGTCGCGAAAAGGGAGTCGAGGTAGCCGCTAAGGTACCGTTCGATAATGCCGTTACCGAGGCAATGGTGAAAGGGATATCTGTAGTAGAATATACCGACAGCAAGGTTGCCAGGGAGATAAAATCGCTATGGCAGTATATTGACCGGAAGCTGCAGGGATAAAAGGAGATGCCATGCCCATTTACGAATACGAATGCCGAAGCTGCGGCGATAAGTTCGAACTCCTACGTGGTATAACCGCTAGCGATAGCGAGATAAAATGCCCCAAGTGCGGCGCAGAAAATCCGCGAAGGGTCCTTTCAGCTTTTTCCACTACCGGGAGCAGCGGCTCCTGCGCCCCGAGCAGCCCCACCTGAAGCATTTAGATAGAAAGGCAGTTTGCCTAGCAGGAAGGATGAATATAACAGATGATAAGTAAAGAGCAGGTAGAAAAAAGCCTGGAAGAAGTGCTGGTACCGGCGGCGAAGCGCAGCGTAGTCGGGCTAAACATGGTACGCGATATCAATATATCAGACGGGAAGGTGAACATTAACCTGGCATCCACCGGATTGATACCGGGCGCGCAGGACTGGGTAAAAAACAAGACCCTTGAAGCTATCGAGAAGCTGCCAGAAGTCGTAGAGGTAACGGTAGAGTACAGCGACATCAAGGCAAAGGATTTGAACAAGATAGACCAGATGATTGCCGTGATGAGCGGTAAAGGCGGCGTGGGCAAGTCCCTGGTATCCGGTCTGGTCGCCATCGCGCTGAAGCGTAAAGGCTATGACGTGGGCATCATGGATGCCGATATCACCGGCCCGAGCATACCCAAGATGTTCGGCATCAAGGTCCCGCCGAGCGGCAACGAAAGCGGCCTGCTACCCGTTTCATCCAAATCCGGCATATCGGTAATGTCCATCAATCTCCTCCTCCCCAGCGAGGACGAAGCGGTTATCTGGCGAGGCCCTCTCATTGGAAATACCATCAAGCAATTCGGCGAGGACGTACTGTGGGGGAAGCTCGACTATTTGATTGTCGACCTGCCGCCGGGCACGGCGGACGCGCCGCTCACGCTGATGCAGACCTTCCCGATTTCCGGGGTAATCGTTGTCTTTACACCCCAGGACCTGGTCGAGATGATAGTCAGGAAGGCGGTGAAAATGGCGCAGAAGATGGAAAAGCGGGTCCTGGGAGTGGTGGAGAATATGAGCTATCTGTACGTGCCGGAAATAGACAAGAAAATTGAGATATTCGGCAGAAGCCGGGCGGAGGAAATGGCCGCCGCGACAAATGCCCCCCTGCTGGGGCAATTACCGATAGACCCGGAAGTGGCCAAGCTCTGCGACGAGGGTGAGATTGAGCGATACGACGGCGAGATTATAAAAAAGTTGAGTGATAATTTGAGCCAGCTGGCAAAAACCGATACAAAATGACGCAGGAGCAGGATATGCCTTCGGAGTTAGACGACCTTCAGGCACTGGTAATGGCAGACGCCCGGAAGATATATTCCGAGACCGTCATAGACCATGCTATGAACCCGAGAAATCTGGGTATTATGGATGATTGCGACGGTTTTGCCCGAATTACCGGGCCGTGCGGCGATACCATGGAGTTCCGACTGAAGGTCAATAACAACACAATTAACGAAATCTATTTTGTAACCGACGGCTGCGGCACCAGTATCGCCTCCGGCAGCATGACGACCGAAATGGCAAAAGAGAAAAGCGTCATCGAAGCCATGCGAATAAGCCAGCAGGATATTTTAAGCACCCTCGGAGGACTGCCTGAAGAAAATGAGCACTGCGCTCTCCTGGCGGCAAATACCCTCAAGGCGGCCATCCGGGACTACCTGGCGATGCAGAAAGAGCCGTGGAAAAAGGCTTACCGGAAGTACATGGGATAACGGAATGAAATCCAAGGAAATGCCGGAAAAAGATGAACGCACCTCGGAGCAAGTATACCGGAGCGCGGTCAGCGGCCTATACGCCAGGCTAAAGAGCAACTACGATTTCATCTACCGGAAATTCGGCGATGACGGGATAAAGCTTATAGCGGAAATGAGCCATGAATACGGCTTGAGCATAGCTGCCAGGGCCCGGAATAGACTTAAAGATAACGACCTTGCTTCCGTGGCCGGGTATCTCTTGAGGATATTTAGTACGGTGGGACGGGAGGAAAGCGATATTACAGAGCTGTTAAAAGAGGATAATTCCATGGTAGTGATTAAAGCCCTCGAATGTCCGCTTCGCTTTACCGATCCGCAAATGTGCCTGGCGCACACCACGATGGAAAAGACCGTGGTTGAGGAATTGAATCCCGATTTAACATATAGAATCGGCAAGTCCATTCCTGCTGGTGATTCCTACTGCGAACATATAATAGAAATAAGGTCGCCGGATGCAAAATCCAGCGGCATAGATAAAGCAAAGCAGAAAAAGGCCGGTGGTTAGCTCAATAGCCTACGGTCCGGTACCGTCACGAAGGTTGGGCCGCAGCCTGGGTATAAATAATATTCCGCCCAAAAGATGCTCCTATTCCTGTATCTACTGTCAGCTGGGCCGCACTACCGATATGCAGATTGAACGGGGGATTTACTACGAACCGTCGGATATCGCCCGTCTTGTTGAAAACAGGGTTAAACAAATTAGAGAAAAGGGGGAAACTGTTGACTACGTCACCTTTGTGGCTGATGGAGAGCCGACACTGGATATCAATCTGGGCATAGAAATCGAACTGCTGCATGCAATAGACATGAAAATTGCGGTTATTACCAATGCTTCCCTTATCTGGCTTGAGGGCGTAAAAAAAGATTTACAGAAAGCCGATTGGGTCTCGGTAAAAGTAGACTCGACTACCCCGGGAGTATGGAGCAGGATCAATCGTCCACACGGAGCCCTTAGACTTGATGTGATATTAGAAGGCATAATCAGTTTTGCCCGGACTTTCGATGGTACCCTTACGACCGAAACCATGCTTATAAAGGGCGTAAATGATGATATCGGCGGGATCGGGCAGGTGTCTGACTTCCTTAAGATATTAGAACCAGACAAGGCTTATCTGGCCATTCCGACAAGGCCACCGGCAGAACGGGTAGAGCCTGCCACCGAGCAGACTCTTAATGCGGCATATCATGTTTTCACGGAAAAATTGCGCAATGTGGAATATCTCATCGGTTACGAAGGAAATGCCTTTGCCTCCACGGGCAATATTATGGATGACCTGTTGAGCATTACTGCAGTACACCCGATAAGAGAAGAGGCTATTAGAGAAATTTTGATAAAAGCAAAGGCTGGTTGGGATATTATTACGGAACTAATTGGGGACGGCAAGCTCGTTGAAACGGAATATCAGGGAAATAAGTTCTACGTCAGGAAATTACCCCGGTATGGTAAACCGGTGCTGAAGTAGCACCTTAACTTGTTTCTTTAGCTCTGTGATAGACCGGCAATAGAATATGAAAGGTAAACAATGTTACAGATAAAAAAAGAGCTGTGCCTCGGCTGCGGTATCTGTGCGAGTAACTGCCCGCAACAAGCAATATCAATGCTTTCAGGATGGGCTGAGATAAACAGGAACAGGTGCCATGAGTGTCATATCTGTATCAAGGTGTGCCCTCAAGGAGCTATTATAGAACGAGTTCCGATATCAAATCGCGAACTGCAAACTACGGTTACATCGCTGAAACAAAAAACAGAAGACCTTGTTAACCGCATTGAGCAGCTAAAGCAATCCAGGTATGATTTACATGGTATCAGCGATAAATAATCCCTTTAAGGAGCGACGTTGAGAACGTATCTTGACTGCTTGCCATAACCCGTTGTCTATAGAGGGGTCAATCGGTATGGAGATGAAAATTACGATTGTATATGACAATTGCCTGAATAAACCAGGATTGAAAACCGGCTGGGGTTTCTCGGCTCTTATAGAGACTGAGCATACATCACCAATACTATTCGATACGGGTGATGATGGTGCTGCTTTGCTGTACAATATGGAGCAACTCGGCATCGCCCCGGAGAACATAGGAACCATCGTCATCTCCCACGCTCACGGCGACCATACCGGAGGTCTCTCAAAAATACTGGAGGTTAATAAGCGCGCTACTATTTATGTTCCGGCTTCGATATCAGGAAGAATACCGGGAAGAAAAGTGGTTCCGGTCAGTCATCCTCTACAGATTTCGAGCGCTGTTCTCTCCATCGGTGAGTTAAGCAATATCGAGCAATCGCTGGCAGTTAAGACTAACCGGGGCATAGTAGTGGTAACCGGTTGCTCCCATCCCGGCGTCGGGGCTATTCTGGACGCCGCTTCTTCCCATGGGGAAATCTACGGGATTATTGGCGGGCTCCACGGCTTTCGCGATTTCAGTCGATTAGACGGGTTACCTTTAGTATGCCCCTGCCATTGCACCCGGTACAAGGAGGAACTGGAACGCCGGTTCCCTGAGCAGTATGTAGGGTGTGGTGCCGGGCTTCAATTGGAGCTATGATACACCGCTTCAGGTGAAATCGGATAATCTGGCGCCTTAATACTCTCCCTGTAGACAAAAAGGTGTGATGCCAGGGAAAAGAGGCCCTCTACACTTCAAAGCAGAGGGCCTGATGTTCGCTGGAGTGAAGGCGAATCTTGAGGCTGAATTCTTATTATTGTGCCGTCGCTTTCACCCGCTCTTCCTGGGTCATTTCCGCCAGCCTTTTTATCTCTTTTACGTCGAGTTTCAGGCCCTCGGCCACGCGTGTCCCGTATTCAGCATCAGCCTTGTAGAAAATAGCGGCCTGGCGTAGCTGGATACGTTTCAGAGCATTGCAGAGGTGTGTCGTGATATTTCCGACCAGGTGCTCCCTGTCCTCATCGGTCATCACCCGTCGGTAAAGTTCGCCAGCCTGGAAAAAGTCATCGTTGGGATGGATGTATGGCTGGCGTGCGGCCTGGCCGGATACGTCGAACGTGGGCTCGCCGGCATTAGCATCGGGTTCCGGGCCGGCGAAGCTGTTCGGATAGTAGTTCGGGCCGTCGCCGCTGTTATCGCCATAGGTCATGTAGCCATCGCGCTGGTAGTAATTGACGGCGTTCTTGGGGCGATTAATGGGCAGTAGATGATAGTTCGGCCCCAGGCGGTGAAGATGGGTATCGTGGTACGAGAAGAGCCGGCCTTGCAGCAACTTATCCGGTGACGCCGCAATACCGGGGACGAAGTTGGCCGGGGAAAAGGCAGCCTGCTCGACTTCCGCAAAGTAATTCTTCGGATTTTTATTAAGCACCATGCGCCCGATGGTAAACGGCTTTACATCCGCATGGAACCAGACCTTGGTGACATCAAAGGGGTCAAACCGGTACTTATCTGCTTCCTCCGGCGTCATTATCTGCATCTCCAGCCGCCAGGAAGGATATTCGCCGCGCTCTATAGCTTTATGGAGGTCACGAGTGGCGTGGTCGGGGTCTTTCCCCTTCATCTCGGTCGCTTCGTCACGGGTCAGGTTCTGGATGCCCTGCTCCGTCTTGAAGTGATATTTTACCCAGAAATACTCGCCCTTTTCGTTATACCATTTGAAGGTGTGGCTGCTGTAGCCGTTCATGTTGCGGAAGGTTCTCGGCGTTCCCCTGTCGGAGAACAGGATGGTAACCTGGTGTACGGATTCCGGAGTCAGGGAGAGGAAATCCCAGAACATATTGGCGTCTTTCAGGTTGTTGCCGGGGTGGCGTTTCTGGGTGTGGATAAAATCGGGGAATTTCAGCGGGTCGCGGATGAAGAAGACGGGAGTATTATTACCGGTCATGTCATAGTTGCCTTCTTCCGTGTAGTACTTGAGGGCGAAGCCGCGCGGGTCACGCTCGGCATCCGCTGAGCCTCTCTCACCGCCGACCGTAGAAAAGCGGGCGAAGACTTCCGTGCGCTTGCCGATTTCGGCTAGGAATTTCGCCCTGGTGTATCTGGTAACGTCTGCCGTCACCTCGAAGTATCCGTGCGCCCCGGCGCCTTTGGCATGGACGACGCGTTCCGGGATACGCTCCCGGTCAAAGTGCCCGAGTTTTTCCAGCAGGTGGGTATCCTGCATCAGAATAGGTCCGGGATTACCCGCAGTCTTGGAATTCTGGTCATTATCGACTGGGGCACCAAAGCCGGTAGTGTAGCTTTTCTTCTCTTCTGCCATGGTCTCCCTCCTTTTAGGTTATATTTTTTCTTTTCCTCTATTATTATCTCTGTTGACAATCCTTACAGAGCCCGCGAAACTCAAGCTGATGGTACGAAACCTTGAAGCCGGTTTTTCTGGCTACTCTCTCGTCTAGTTCAACGTCCACCGGTTCATCCAGATCGAAAACCCGGCCACAACCCGTACAACGGAAATGATAGTGGTTCGTTTGTCTACCTTCAAACCTGGTTACGGTACCGTTAAGATTTAATTCCGAAATTTCCCCTTTCTCCTCTAATATCTTCAAATTACGATAGACCGTACCCTTACTGATGTTGGGTATCACTTTCCTGACCTCGTCATATATCCAGTCGGCCGTCGGATGCGAATCAGTACTCCGGAGTACATTGAGGATAGCCTCCCTCTGCCTGGTCACTCTTCTTTTCATAAACAGTAATAAATCCTAATACTAATTCTAACATACCATACTTTTAGACTGTCAAGAGGAACTAAGGGCGCAATTCATTGCAGGTTGTCCAAAACGTTGCAAGGTCCCCGGTTCAAATCCGGGCGCTCCGACCATACGCACGAAATCTGGTGGTGAGACTATGGCCTAATTTCTCCGTCTACAAAGCATCGACGTCGTCACGTGGCGTTAAAGGCAGCCCTCCGCCGGCATTGATAGACTCACCGGTAACATAAGATGAAAGTTCGGATGCCAGGAATAGAGCCACTCCCGCGATTTCCTCCGGCATACCCATTCTCTGCATCGGCACTCTCTTATCCAGCATCTTGAAAAAGGCTGCCCCTTCTGCCTCCGACATTCCCTTCAGCATCTCATTAAAAAATTCTGAACGTACCGGACCCGGCAGAATGGCGTTTACCGTGATATTAAAGGGAGCCAGTTCAAAAGCCAGGTTGTTCGTTAGCGAAATTACCCCGCCCTTAGCCGAATGGTAGTGAACGATGGGTGCGGGCGGATGGATGGCGCCCATGGAAGAGACATTGATAATCTTTCCGTATTTATTTTTTTTCATATAAGGTACGACTGCCCGGCAGCATAAAAACTGGCCTTTCAGGTTAATGCCGACAATCCTGTCCCAGTCCTGGTCGGTAGTATCCTCAATCGCACCGCCTTTCGCTAAAGAAATCCCACCCGCATTATTCACGAGGATATCAACCTTACCGAATTCTTTAATAGTCCGTGCCACCATACCGTTTACCTCGGCGCTATTTGAAACATCAGCCCCGATTGCCAGAGACTTTCGTCCCAGCGCCTTAACCTCATCCGCAACTTTCTGAGCGCCTTCAATATGAAGGGCATTCACGACGACATCACAACCCTCATCGGCAAACTTTAGAGAAATACCTCTCCCGATTCCCTTGGCACCGCCGGTAACAAGAGCAACTCTGTTCTCAAGTAACACTTTCCGCCTCCTTTAGATTTATACGCCTAAAATATTATGAAACACTAAAAGTACTCAAATTTTAATATAACCGATTTTGCTGTCCACTGACAATTAAAGTTGCATAGGATATCTAAAATACGGCAATATATAATGAAAGAACAGCAGCACTCACTAATTATTGCCTTCAACATGAACAAACACTACTGATTGAGGAGGAAATGATGGCCAGAGGCTATATGGGCAAAATACTTGATGTAAATTTATCCAGAAATGAACTAAACGATGAGGTACTTGATGAAAAACTCTGCCGTGAATATATCGGGGGTTACGGCATCGGCGCCAGAATTCTATACGACCGTATGAAATCCGGCGCCGACCCGCTGGGTCCAGATAGCATTCTGGGCGTCATGACCGGCCCGTTTACCGGCACCGACGCTATTTCAGGTACGAGATTCACTGTCTTCGGAAAGTCGCCGCTGACGGGGGGCTGGGGCGATGCCAACTCCGGCGGCTATTTCGGCGCTTATATCAGGTTCTCCGGCTACGACGGTATTCTCCTCACGGGTATATCTCCCAAGCCGGTTTACCTGCTCATCGATAGCGGCAAGGCGGAGTTGAGAGACGCGTCCCACCTGTGGGGTAAGGACACCTACGAGACCGAGGATATCCTGAAAAAGGAACTCGGCGACGATGTGGCTATTATCTGCATCGGCCCATCGGGCGAAAAGTTATCCCGGGTGTCCTGCATCATGCACAATAAAGGCAGCGCGGCGGGTCGCTCCGGCCTGGGGGCGGTCATGGGGTCGAAGAAGGTCAAAGCGGTGGCCGTAAAAGGCAAAATGAAAGTCCCCGTAGACGATGCTAAGGGGCTGAAAGAATTAAGAAAGAAATATCTGCCCCAGTTAAGCGGCGATATCGACTGGATACGTAAATACGGTACGTCATTCGTAACCGTAAGCTCCATTGAAAGCGGGGATTCGCCCGTAAAAAACTGGGGGGGCATAGCGGTAAACGATTTCCCGGATGCCAAGCCTCTCGGAGCCGACCCCGTGGATGAACGCAGGTTAAAGCGAACCGGCTGCTACCGTTGCCCCGTCGGCTGCGAGGCGATTATGAAGGCGGGAACCGGAGAATACAAGTACGCGGCGGGCTCTTTCCGACCTGAATACGAGACAATCGTCATGCTCGGCAGCAACTGCCTTAACGATAACCTGGAATCAATCATGATGGCCAACGATATGTGCAATCGCTACGGTATTGATACCATTTCCGCCGGGGCCGTCATGGCTTTCACCATGGAATGCTACGAGAATGGATTAATCGATAAAAGAGACACCGACGGCATTGAAATGAACTGGGGCAACCACAAATCGCTGGTCGCCATGCTGGAGAAAATGGCTAAAAGAGAAGGCTTCGGTGACATACTGGCCGACGGCGTAAAGGCGGCCGCGCAGAAGATAGACAAAGGCGCCGGAGAATACGCCATCCACGTTCATGGTCAGGAGGTGCCGGGGCACAACCCGATTGCCGGGTTCCACTGGCCGGCGACATACATCGCCAACGCCACCCCGGGACGCCATACCCAGGGCTCGGAGGGATTCAGCCAGGAACTGCTGCCCAAATACGACCCGGGGTCGTTCAGCGGCAGAGGGCCGGCTCATCGGATAGGCACCTGCCAGCAGCACATCACGATGTGCACCGGGACCTGCCTGTTCGTGGCGGGGAACCTGCCCGGCTATGAGGTCATGGCGGAGTTCATGCGAGCGATTACCGGCTGGGACATAACCCTCGAAGAAATGCTGGAAGCCGGAGAAAGAATAGAGAACGTCCGGCAGGCCTTCAACGTACGCGAAGGACTGAACCTGCTTAAGTTCGAGGTATCCGGCCGGATACTGGGCAAGCCGCCGCATGCGGTCGGGCCCCTGGCCGGCGTCAGCGTGGATGCCGATACGCTGGTTAGAGAATATATAGCCGCGATGGACTGGGACGCCGCAACCGCCAAACCGAGCAAAAAGAAACTGAAGGCGCTGGGGCTGGACGATATAGCCAGAGAACTCTGGCCGCGTTAGAATCCTATAAAAAGGGGATGGGGAGATGAATTTCAGACCTAAACCTAACCGCATCTTGAAAGCCCTGAAAAAGGGCGAAATCCCGCTGGGCATGGAAATTAATACAGGTAATCCGAGCATAATCGAAATCCTCGCTTACACCGGGTTTGATTTCTACATGCTGGATATGGAGCACACCCGGTTAAACCGCGAAACCATGGAGCACTGCGTCCGCGCCGCCGACGCCGCGGGAATTACCACCCTGGTCAGAGTCACCGAAAACGACCCCGGTCTTATCCGGCACGCCCAGGAAGCCGGGGCCCAGGGTGTAGTTGTTCCCCGCGTGAAAACCCCCGATGATGTTCAGAAAATAATCGATGCCCTCCGCTACGGCCCCGAAGGTAAATGCGGAGTCTGTCCTTCGGTACGCGCCGCGAACTACTCGGATGAGGGGTACGAGGAATATATAGAATATTCGAACCGGAATAACATGATTATTCCCCTGCTGGAAGACAAGACCGGCTTTGAAAATGCAGAGGAAATTTTCACTCTGTTGAAACCGGGCGTGGATGCCATCGGCACGGGAATGGGAGACTTGAGGTTCTCGCTGAGAAAGCCGGGCCAGAAGGCAGACAGGCAGCATCCTTACGTTAAAGAAGCCGCCACCAGGGTAGCGATACTCTCTAAGAAGACGGGTGTCCCCATAATGGACATGGCGTTTTCTCCCGAGGGCGCTAAGGAAACCATAGCCAGAGGCACCAGAATTTTATTATACTCTCTGGACCAGATGCTGTTTTATAATCTTTGCCGGGATATTGTCCGGGCAGTAAAAGGATAGGAATCACAGTTGTTACATGCGTTGAAAATTGTTATAAGGAGATAAAATATAATATGAGCAACCTGGAGGGAAAAATCGCTATGGTCACCGGGGCCGCCAGCAAGAGGGGCATGGGACATGCCATCGCCCTGCGACTGGCCGGAGAAGGGGCTGATGTTGTCGTTACCGATAAGTTTGCCGCGCCGAAAAGCCTTTTCCCCGGAGACGAGGAATGGGGCGGACTGGACGCTATCGTCGCTGAAATTGAAGCACTGGGCCGGAAAGCCCTGGCAGCAACCATGGATATCAACCTCAGTAAAGACATCGACACCGTCGTCGAGAAAACCCTGGAAAAATTCGGGAAGATAGACATACTGGTACATGCCGCCGCTATTCGCGGGCCGGTAGGAGTCCCTGTCGTCGAACTTTCCGAGAAAGACATCCGGGATATCATCGATGTTGACCTGGTTGGTTCGTTTTTAATATGCAAGGCGGCAGCCAGGGATATGATAGCCAGGGGTGAAAGTGGCAGGATTGTTATTTTCTGCTCGCTGGCGGGAACGCACGGCGTACCGGGAAGCGCCGCTTATTCCGCCGCCAAATACGGCACCATCGGTCTGACGAAAAGCCTGGCCCTGGAGCTGGCGCAGTATAAAATAAACGTCAACGGCATTAATCCGGGCATGATAGTCACTAATTTGAGAGACGATTCCTTTACCAAAATGGCCGAGGCCGAGGGCATTACCTGGGAAGAAGCCAGAAAGAAAGACCACGAGATGCTGGGCACACGCATACCGTGGGGTCGACTCGGCACGCCGGAGGAAGCCGCCGACCTTACCTATTTCCTGGTCTCCGACCTTTCGACCTATATCACTGGCGAGGTAATAGCGCTGGGGGGTGGCGTCACCTAAAAGTTGCTATTCCGGCTGCCTGAAAAAATAGGAGGCATAATCATATGGCTGCTATAACGGACTTCGTTAAACACTTAACCCGTACCCGTTACGAAGATGTCCCCGGTGACGCCGTGGAGTCGGCCAAGCGTGAGGTACTGGACAGCCTGGCTACGGCCCTGGGCGGCTCGCCAAGGGCAGGCGTGGGGGAGCTGGTGGACATGGTCAGGGAGTGGGGAGGCAGCGAGCAGAGTACTGTCATTGCCTACGGTATTAAGTGCCCGGCCCCCAACGCGGCCCAGGTCAATGGCACGATGATACATGCCCTGGACTATGACGACGGCCATCAGGTAGCTCTGGTCCATATCGGTTGCATCACCGTGTCAACCTGCTTTGCGGTGGCAGAGCGGATGGGAAAAGTAAGCGGCAAAGAGCTTATTACAGCTATCGCCCTGGGCGGCGATTTCCTGGCCAGGTTGGGACTGGCCAGCAAGCCGGGTAGCAGCGCTCTCAGCGCCGGCTGGCACCCCACGACTTTGTTCGGTTTTCTGGGTGCCGCCGCCATGGCCGGGAGGCTCATGGGACTCGACGAGGAGAAGACGATTAACGCCCTGGGCCTCGCCTACCATCAATGCGGCGGCGCCGGCTCCGGCGTCAGCGACGGCGCACTGGCGAAAAGGATGGGACCGGGGCTGGCAGCCAAGGCCGGTATCACGGCCGCCCTGATGGCCGAGAGGGGCATTACCGGCGATAGAGACCCTCTCGAAGGAAGGACAGGCCTGTTCAAAACTTACATGGGAGGGGACTACGACGTTAATATACTTACCGCCGATCTGGGTAAGCGGTTCGAGGGAGTCAATATAGGGGATAAGCCCTACCCCTGCTGCGGTCTCGCTCATGCCTGCATCGATGCCGCCCTCGTTCTAATATCCCGACACGATATTGTTCCCGGGCAGATAGAGTATATCACGGTATATGGCGGCGAGCCGGTTTACGGTCTGTCCCAACCCCCGGAAATCAAGTGCACCCCGCGGACGATTATTGATGCTCAATTCAGCGTGCCCTGGGTAGTGGCGACGGCCCTCGTCAACGGCAAAGTCACCGTGGACGATTTTACCGAGGAAGCCCTGGGGAGGCGGGAAATCCTGGAGATGGCGCAAAAGGTAAACGCCAGGCTCGAACCCGCGATGACCCGCCACGGCGTCGGGCCGGGAGGGGTAACTATAAAGATGGTAGACGGGACGGAGTATACCGAAGAGGTGGAACACTGCCTGGGCAGCGTCGAGAGGCCGATGACTTTTGAAGACTGCACGAAGAAATTCAGGGAGTGCGCCGCCTGCTCTATCAAGCCGCTGCCCCCTCATACGGTCGAGAGGGTATTAGAGATGATAGCGGGGCTGGAGAAGCTGGACGATGCCACCGAAATCATCAGGATGGTGGGGTAAGAGGAGACAAACAAAGCAAGTTTGGTTTTGGATAATGATTAATCCAGGAGATGTTATCTCATACATAGAAATGTGCTCCGAAGAAGGAGTGAACCTTCAGCGGGGTATGAACTACCACCTGCGTGGAGATATAAGTGTTATTTTGATGAGTTTAAGACCCAATGCTCCCTACGCAGATAAAGTTGAAGAGGATGGTAAAATTTTAATCTACGAGGGGCATGATGCACCAAAGACTCAAGATACCCCCATTCCAAAGATTGTTGACCAACTAATTTATAATCCGGGCGGTTCACTAAATCAGAATGGTTTGTTTTATAAGACCGCTGAACGATATAAGAGAAGTAAACAAAATCCAGAATTAGTAAAGGTATATGAAAAGCTTCACAGAGGCATCTGGGTATATAACGGTGTTTTTAAGTTAATAGATACATGGAAAGAAGAAAGTAACGACAGGAAAGTATTTAAGTTTAAACTAGAACTTACAGAAAATACACTAATATATGATGATAACCATCAAAAAGAGAGCGTATTAGAACATAATAGATTAATTCCGCCACAGGTTAAACTAGAAGTATGGAAACGAGATAAAGGAAAATGCGTAAAGTGCGGAAGTACTAATAATCTCCACTTTGACCATATCATACCATTTTCTAAAGGTGGGTCTTCTTTAGTAGCAGATAATATACAATTACTATGTGCAAGACACAATATTTCCAAAGGAGACAGGATAGAATAGCCCCACCCTTGCCCCCCTCTCCTCATTCATACTATAATTATCTGGATACAAAATCCCCCTTAATCCCCCCTTCGGCAAGCTCAGGGCAGGCTCTTTTTCAAAGGGGGACAATCGTTAGTTTTTTATCCTTTTAATGGAGGTTTTTATGCTGAGCTGTTACCGCATCCTCGATATTACCGACGAGAGGGCCTTTATAGCCGGTCGGGCGCTGGCCGACTTCGGGGCGGAGGTGATAAAGATTGAAAAGCCCGGCGGCGACCCGTCGCGCTTCCGGGGGCCGTTTTATGAGGACGACCCCGACCCCGAGAAAAATCTCTGGTGGTTTTCCTTCAACTCCAACAAGAAGGGCATCACCCTGGACATCACGACATCGAAGGGTAAAGAACTCTTTAAGAGGCTCGTCAAGACGGCGGACGCGGTGATAGAGTCGTACCCCGTCGGCTACCTGGAGAGCATCGGCCTCGGCTACCAGGACCTCAGCCAGATGAACCCCGGCATCGTGCTGACGTCCATCAGTGGCTTCGGTCGGGAGGGGCCGTACAAAGATTACAAAGACCCGGACATCGTGGTGCGGGCGCTCGGCGGACTCATCTACACCGCCGGCTACGACGACCGTCCCCCGCTCACCGTCAGCTACCACCACACCCATACGATAGGGGCCATGAACGGAGCGGTCGGCACGATGATAGCTCTCAGCCAGCGCGTACACACCGGCCGGGGCCAGCACGTCGAAGGCATCACCCAGCAGGCGCTGGACATCATCTGCTCGGCGGAAATCGAAGGCCCTTACGCCCTCTTCGGCGAGATTCCCACGCGGCACGGACGGGCGCGGGCGGAGGTCACCCTCAAAGACGGCTCCATTTTCTACAATCCCCTGCTCTGGGAATGCAAGGACGGCCACGTCGCCCTGAACCTCCTGCTCAATCCCGCCTCCGCCAAGAACAACCTCAGCACGATGGGATTCATCAAGAAAGACGGCATTGATATCGGGTCGTTCGAGGGGTGGGAGTGGGATAAAAAAAGCTGGGATGACATGAGCCGGGAACAGGCCGAAGAGCTCATGGAAATAATCGGCAAGTTCTTCATGAACCACACCAAGGACGAGCTTCTCAAGCTGGCGACGGAAAACCGATTTCAACTCGGCCCCTGCAACAACGCCGAAGACGTTTTAAAGTACCCGCAGCTCGTGGCCAGAGGCTTCTGGAAAGAAATCGAGCACCCGGAACTCGGCGCCAGCCTGAAATACCCCGGCGGCGCCGTCATGACCACCCAGGGATACGTCGGCGTCAGGCACCGCGCCCCGTACATCGGCGAGCATAACGACCAGGTATATCGAGAGTTGGGGCTTTCCGCCGGTGAGATTGAGACCCTGAAAAAGCAGAAGGTGATATAAAGCGTTAAACAACCGCTCATGGTGAGCTTGTCGAACCATAGCGCTAATAATATCCCACCCTTCGACAGACTCAGGGTGAGCGGATGATAACAAATACTCAAGACAGGAGCAAAACCGTGACGAAGAAACCTTTCGAAGGCGTTAAGATAGTACAGCTCTGCTGGGCGGGGGTGGGTGTCTATACGCTCAACTACCTCAGCCACTTCGGAGCGACGACGGTACGCGTGGAAACGGCCACCAGACCTGACCCGGTCAGGCTTTTCGCGCCCTTCGCCCCCACGCAAAAAGAGGGCGAGCCGCTGGGACTGGAACGTAGCGCCTTCTTTTCCATCACCCACACCGCCCCGGAATACGGCATCAGCCTAAATTTCAAGCAGCCTGAGGCAATAGAGATTTTTAAGAAGCTGGTCGCCTGGGCGGACGTGGTCGGGGAGGGATTCCCCACCGGCGTCATGGACAAGCTGGGACTGGACTATGAGGGGCTGAAAAAGGTCAACCCGGAAATCATCATGTTCCGCACCTGCGGTTACGGTCATACCGGCCCCATGGCGGACCAGCCCGGCTTCGGCAGCATTTTGACGGCCGTCACGATGATGGACACGATGGTCGGCTACCCGGACAGGCCACCCGTGCCCCCCTCCACCTATTACACCGACCAGCTTTCGCCGATGTACGCCACGCTTTCCATCATGGCCGCCCTCGACTACCGCCGCCGCACCCGCAAGGGACAGTATATCGACCACGCTCAGATTGAGGCGGGACTGAACTACATGACCCCGCTCATCCTCGACTACCAGGCCAACGACAGAGAACTGGCCCTGAAAGGTAATAAGTGCGATTACGCCGCGCCTCACGGTATCTACAAATGCCGGGGCGAAGACAGATGGGTGGCCATCGCGGTAATGACCGACGAGGAATGGCAGAGCTTCATCGGAGCTATCGGCGGTCCTGAGTGGGCGAAGGACAGGAAATACGATACCGCGGTCGGACGCGTTAAAAACGGCGATGAACTCGACCGACAGGTCGAAGCCTGGACGGTAAATCACCCGCCGGAACACATCCAGGAAACGCTGCAAAAAGCCGGGGTCGGCGCGGGACTGGTTGCCAACGCCAAAGACCTCGACGAAGACCGGCAGCTAAATCACTACAATTTCTACCGCGAGCTCGACCACCCGTACATGGGCAGGCTGCGTTACTATCACCCCGACCCCATCAAGCTGTCCGCCGCCGAGGCCGATATCAACCGCCCCGTCCTGGTTGGTGAGCATACCGACTATGTCTGCACCGAAATTCTGGGGATACCCCGGCATGAGGTTGAACGGCTGCGGGAGAAGGGCATCTTCGAATAATCCAGCCGGGCACGCTCGTCATTGCGAGCCCTTCCGCTGAAGGGCGAAGCAATCCCTTATAATCCGAGTAGAGATTGCTTCGTCGCTGCGCTCCTCGCAATGACACTAGAGGGCATGCTTGAAGTTGCCTCCCCGGACAGAGTAGTATTATGACATGGATTTCAGTCCGCTGCTGGAGACACTGGTACCCTCCTCGGGAGGACTACTCGTTGTCAGGGCAATCGTGGGGATTATTATCGTCTTATTCCTGCCGGGCTACGCCTGGACGCTCGTCTTTTTTAAACAGGTAAATATCGCCGAAAGGATTGCCCTATCCGTCGGCCTGTCCATCGCCTCGGTGACGCTCAGCATCATCGTCCTGAACGTGCTTTTCGGCATGAGGATTAACGGCATCAACGCCCTCATTACCATCATCGTGATTACGGTTGTCCCCGCGGGGATATATTTCCTCAGAAGATACCTGTCCCGGCACGCGGAGGTCCCGGACGGAGACTGAATGCACGACGCCGTAGTTGTCGGCGGCGGGCCGGTGGGAAGCTACACGGCTTATCGCCTCGCCGAAAAGGGACACCGGGTGCTGGTGATAGAGCGGAAGGCGCGAGTGGGGGAGCGGGTCTGCTGCACCGGCATCGTCAGCCAGGAATGCGCCGACACCTTTAACATCGATGATAAAGTAATTCTCCGCCGGGTCAGCCGCGCCAGCCTGTTTTCGCCTTCCGGGAACCGCCTCGACCTGCGGCGGGAAGAACCCCAGGCCTGTATCCTGGACCGGGCCGCCTTCGACAGGTCGATGGCCGGGCGGGCGCAGGCGGCAGGAGCCGACTACTCTTTCAACAGCCGGGTTATTGATGTCGTCATCGAAAGCGACCGCGCCGACGTTATCACCGTCTACGGGGGAAAAGAGTCGAAAATCCCGGCGAAAGCCGTGGTCATCGCCGGAGGCTTCGCGCCCGGCTTGACAGGGCGGCTGGGTCTGGGCGCGTTCCGGGACTTCACCATCGGCGTACAGGCCGACGTACAGTCACAAGACGTCGACGAGGTAGAGATATACTTCGGCGACGTGGCACCCGGCTTCTTCGGCTGGATTGTGCCGACAATCCCTTTAACGGTAAGGGTGGGACTGATGTCGCGGGAGAAGCCCGGTCAATATTTGAGAAAATGGCTGGAAAGGCTGGAGGCAACGGACAAAATAGTTTCTAACGCTGTCAGCATATGCTACGGGGGAATACCTTTGAAGCCGCTGCCCCGGACATACGGTGAGCGGTTGGTAGCGGTGGGGGATGCCGCCGGACAGGTAAAGCCGACCACCGGCGGCGGCATCTATTACGGCTTGCTCAACGCGGATATTGCCGCTGCAGCACTACACCAGGCGCTGTCCGACGACGACCTGTCCGCCGGGAGGCTGGCACGCTACGAGCGGGGCTGGCGTAAGAAGCTGGGACGAGAACTCAGGACGGGCTACTGGGCCAGAAGGCTCTTCGAACACCTCAGCAACCGGCAAATCGACCGCCTATTTGAGGTAATCAAAGCCGGCGGCATCGACGAAGCCCTGCTCAAATCCGAAGAAGTATCGTTCGACTGGCACGGCAGGACGATAGTACAGCTACTAAAATACCGGATGGTAGCCAGGACGCTGAACGTGTTGAAGTTCCCCTTCAAGACGGGACGGATTGACCGATGACACGGTTAATGTTTAGAATAAAACAGCTTACGTATCGGGAGAAATAAATGAAAAACAGCGATGACCGTATTCCCAGCCTGGGCGATGCCGCCGCACTATACCTGGCGAAATTACCCGAAAAAAACAGGGATGCCAGCCAGCCGGAGGTGTATAAATTCGCCCGCTGGTACGGCTCGGAGAGTTCCTTCTCCAGACTGGCCGCCCCCGTGGTGGCCAACTACGCCGAGCAGCTATCGACCTCGGATACCGACTATACCAGAAAGCTGGAACTGGTGCGCGCTTTTCTCGCTTACGCTAAAAAGGCGGGGTGGAGTCAGACCAACCTGGGCACGCATCTGAAAACCAGGAAAGGGAAAACCGGCCCACAGGTCGCCCCCGGCCGCATCGTGCGGGAGGCCGCGATCCTGACACGGGAGAGGTACGATGAACTCACGGCGGAACTCGAAAATCTCAAGCAAAGGAGCCAGGAACTGGTCGTCGATATACAGAGCGCTGCCGCCGATAAGGACTTCCGCGAAAACGCGCCGCTGGCCGCCGCCCGCGAAGAACGCGGACACGTGGAAGGACGTGTCAAGGAGCTCGAGGAAACACTTAAAGCTGCCACTATCATCGATGAAAAGAAGGAACCTACCCATAAGTCCGGCGTCGGCGACAACATCGTCCTCAGCGACCCGGCCTCCGGCCAAGAGCTGCGTTACATGATAGTGGACCCCCGCGAGGTTGACCCTTTCAAGGGTAAAATTTCCATCGCTTCTCCGCTGGGCAAAGCGCTCCTGGGCCGGAAGGAAGGCGACGTAGTGGAAATAAACGCACCGGCCGGCAAACTACGCTACCAGATTAAACACATCGAACGCTAGCAGATATATGCTATAATGGTCTTATCTTCACGGGGATATAGCTCAATAGGGAGAGCGCCGCGTTCGCATCGCGGAGGTCGGGGGTTCGAATCCCCCTATCTCCACCAAAGGGGACGATACCTAGAACTCGTTGGGCTTCTGCTAGGAAAGTCTTTGCAGTTACTTTCGCATGGCCGTGATAAAGTCACTGATACTTGTAGGGTTGCGTGGGCTTCTCACACCATCAAGAATTAGGTTAAGATAAATTTTCTTGCTGTTGGTTAATGAACATACTAACAAGATGAAACGTTGGAAGGTTCCTTTGCATAATCGAGTTGATGATGGAATCCTCGAAAGTGTATTCGGTTATTCACGTCATTAATAGTCTAAAAGACTCAAAACTATTACTCCTGAATTGTCAAAGGTGGCGACATATAACTTCCAGCTTCTTTTCGGCATCTATATTTTTAAACAAACAGGATTGCTACCACTTTAGATATCACAACTATTAAAAAAATAGCAAAATATACAGCAGAAACTGTATTGAGAGCCCTTCTCGCCTTGGAATTTAGGTGTACATAAAGCATCGTAATAGCCAAATAGGCAATGAGGTTTATGGCTAAATAGATTACAAGGTCGTTTTGACCAAAGAAGGCTAATAGAGGATTAATCACACACGAGGCTACCGCAAGAGATATTATATATTTGTTGTATATTCTCAAGATAGCACCTCAAGTATAATTTTTCTCTTCTCGTGTCTATAGCTTTCTTCTATTATCCTAACCGGTTTTTGCAGCGCCTCACTGGATATCGTTGCAACTATTGATGCTATCGGACTGCCTAGACAGTGATAATACCAATTCGCCTCATAATCCATCCCGGAGCCGCTAACCTCTATACTTACTTGGGTACCTGTTAGATATACGGTCACCGAGTTAGCAATATCAAGCACCCCAGTTAAAATATAGGTAATCGCGGCCTCAATTTCACTGGATGTTGGCCCTGGCTCAGTTTCCAGCATATTGATAATTTTACTTCCTGGTGTATTTACTATAAGTGCTTTATCGTCTGGATCATCTCCATAACTAACCAATAATACACCTGCAAATTTATTTTTATCTAAATGAAGTTCTTTATCCGTTTTTAAAGGTATCAGAGCCTGTGACTTACCATCTCTCATGTCAGATGGCAGGTATATCGCCTTGCTTTTAAGGCCAAGCTCTTCAAGCAATCCCGTTGTGATATCTATTCCGGTATTGAGCAGCAATTCAGAGTTTCTATCTGAAACGTAAGATAGGGTTCTTGCAATATTAATGCAGGCGAATCCAATCATTATTGCGGAAACCCCAATGGCAGCAAGCGGCACAAGTTTAACAACAAAATAGAATACAGAAGCTAATAATATGCCTACTCCGCAAAGCCCAATTCCTAATAACTTGTAAGGATTATTCGTAATATTATCCTCCTCAAATAAGGATCACGAATATGAACCAAATACCTGTGTCAATGGTAGCTTAAAATTCTCCGTTTTAGGCGGTTTGATTTCTCCCGTATTGTATCCCCTCCTATACCAATAGTCAACTTCTTTGTACAATCGCAATTACCACGTGAAAGAATATTTCAACGCACAAATAATACTATATGGCACAATACATGACGGTTATTTGACAAGTGTCTCTTTTATATTTATAATATCCTAAACATTATACTCAAGGCAACTATCCATTTGATACAGCATATTATCATATAGTAGCTTAGCTTTGGATAAATATTAATAATGCAATTGTTGTAAAACCTGACACTTGACTTTCTACGTTAAATAGATATAAATTATTAATACTTTCATAATTTTACGTATAAATACGTAAATAAAAATCGGAATGATGATTTAAAATGAATAATAATTTTGCAGAGCAGTTAGGAAACAAGTTAAAGGAATTGCGCAGAAAGAAAGGCTGGGCTCAGGAAGATGCGGTACGGGAAATAGGTGTGAGTCTTTCCACGGTGCAACGCTGGGAAAAGCATGGTGGCAAGCCCAGTCGGTTGGCGCGACGGGAGCTTATGAAACTTTTTGAAGGGGGAGGTGGTGAATAGAATGGCAATCTCTAATAATTTTTTTAAGCAAAGGACTAAAAATTCCCCAAAAATTTCAAGTTTATCGCAACTCGAAAGAAAACTATACGATAAGACGGCCGTTATTGGCATAGTGGGACTGGGATATGTCGGTTTGCCTTTAGCGGCTGCTTTTGCTGAGGCAGGTCTGAAAGTAAAAGGTTTCGACGTTCAAGAGAAAAGGGTAGATTCAATCAATCGAGGAGAGTCGTATATTAACGATGTTAACAATCAAGTCCTTGCTAAGATAATAACGACTTCCCGCTTACAAGTAACCACTGATCAGAGTCATCTTAGAGAGACCGATGCTATTCTGATTTGTGTCCCAACCCCCCTTACCAAGGCTAAGGAGCCCAACATGTCCTACATTATCCGGGAATCCGAGGAGATAGCCAAGTATCTTCGTCCCGGTCAACTCATCGTTCTAGAAAGCACTACCTATCCTGGAACTACCAGAGATATTGTATTGCCCATACTCGAACGCACTAGATTGAAAGCGGGACGAGATTTTTATCTGGTGTTCTCGCCGGAGAGGGTCGACCCGGGCAACAAGAAATTTAGTCTCAAGAACACCCCGAAACTGGTGGGCGGCTTGGATGATGCCTCGACGGCTCTGGCCGCCAGTCTTTATCGCCAAGTAGTCGAAACGGTGATTGAGGTCTCATCCCCCGAAGTTGCCGAGATGACCAAAATATTTGAGAACGTGTTTCGTCTGGTAAATATTGCGCTGGTTAATGAACTAGCTTCGCTTTGCGAGAACATGGGTATCAGCGTTTGGGAAGTAATTGAGGCGGCATCCTCCAAACCTTATGGCTATATGCCTTTTTACCCCGGTCCAGGAGTGGGCGGGCATTGCATACCCCTTGATCCATATTATCTTAGTAACAAAGCCAAGGAGTTTGACCTTCATGTCAGGTTTATAGAACTGGCAGCCGAAATAAACGAGCGAATGCCTCACCATGTTGTTTCACGCATTATCGAAGCTATGAGCGTTAATGGTAAGAGCATCAAAGATGCCAAGGTATTGCTACTGGGGGTTTCCTATAAGAAAGATGTGGAAGATACCAGGGAATCACCTTCGCTCAAGCTAATCCGTCTTCTCCGTGAAAAAGGCGCTGTAGTGAGTTACAACGACCCTTACATAGCCCAAATTCAGAATGGGAAAAAATCCCTAAAGTCCGTAGAACTTACCAGGGAGAGCGTATCTTCATCGGATTGCGTCGTAATAGCCACCGACCACAGCAGTTATGATTATCAGTCTATCGTTGATAATGCGAAGATTGTATTTGACACCAGAGGTGCGACCAGAGCAATTAAGAGTAACAATATCATAAGATTGGGCGAACAAATAGTTGGCACAGGGCATTTGCAGGAAGTTGAAGTAATAGATATAGATAAAGTATCACCCATAATAACAAAGCAAGAATATATCCTTGAACTTCTAAGGATGCAGGATTAAAAATGAATGATGGGCGAAGTAACGATAAACCTGGATCAATAATCAAGAATATCGCAGTTATTGGCTGCGGCTACTGGGGGCAGAACCTCGTCCGCAATTTCGCTAATCTCGGTTCTCTACATACCATTTGCGATAGCAACCAGCAGGTACTGGGCCGCCTTGAGCAACTCTACCCGGGTATTAAACAGGAAACAGAGTTTATACGGATGCTGGAAAACCCGGAAATACAGGGTGTCGTTATATCCAGTCCTGCTACACTTCACTATTCTATGGCCAAACAGGCTCTGACAGCCGGCAAGGATGTATTTGTAGAGAAGCCACTTTCACTTACTATTGAAGAGGGAGAGGAACTGGTTAGACTTGCCTGGGAGAAACACAGAATACTCATGGTGGGGCATCTGCTGGAGTATCACCCCGCTGTGGTTAAACTCAAGGAATTGATAGAATCCGGTGAGCTTGGTAGGATAAAGTACTTATACTCCAGCCGACTGAATTTAGGAAAGTTCAGAACGGAAGAGAATATCCTCTGGAGTTTTGCCCCCCATGACATATCGGTTATTTTGCTGCTTCTTGGTGAAAAACCCCAACAAGTGTCGGCTCATGGCGGCCAGTATCTCAATCAGGACATAGCCGATGTTACCGTGACCACAATGAGCTTTAAGGGAGGAACAAAAGCTCATATTTTTGTCAGTTGGCTTCATCCTTTCAAGGAGCAGAAACTGGTTATTATCGGTGGCAAGAAGATGGCTGTTTTTGACGATGTTGCTCCGGAAGATAAACTTGTGCTATATGACCACCGTATTGAATGGCGCGGCAATTTGCCGGTTCCGGACAAGAAGAAGGCTATTCCCATCGACTTTTTCATGGATGAGCCGTTAAAGCTTGAATGCCAGCATTTCCTCGACTGCATAGTGTCGCGACAAACGCCTAGGACTGATGGGAAATCAGGGCTGGCAGTTTTACGAGTACTGGACGCATGCCAGAAATCACTGCAGGGACAAGGCACCGTTGTTGACTTGAACGACAGCGAATACTACGTTCACCCTACCAGCGTGGTAGAAAAACCTTCGGCTATTGGCGGCGGTACAAAAATATGGCACTTTTGTCATCTTATGCCCGATGTAACTATGGGTAAAAATTGTACCGTCGGTCAGAATGTATTTATTGGCGAAGGGATCAATATTGGTAACAATGTTAAAATCGAGAATAACGTGTCTATCTTTGAAGGTGTTACCATTGAGGATGACGTCTTCTGTGGGCCATCATGTACCTTCACCAATGTCAGGGTGCCACGTGGTCATATATCACAGAAAGGTAAATATACGCCAACAATAGTGAAGAGAGGTGCTACTATCGGAGCGAACGCCACTATCGTGTGCGGCAATACCGTTGGTCGCTATGCCTTCATCGGTGCCGGAGCCGTGGTTACCCGGAATGTACCCGACCACGCCTTGGTCTACGGGAACCCTGCCCGGGTCGAAGGATGGGTCTGCGAGTGCGGGACGAAATTGGACTTTAACAGGAACGGTGAAGGTAAATGTCAGCGTTGCAGCCAGCAATATATGAAACAAGAAATCGAGGGTGAAGCAAGAATCGAAAGGATTACCTATGCGAGTCCCTATCGTTGATTTAAAAGCACAGTACGAATTGATAAAAGAAAAGGTTAACGCTGCCATTCAGAATGTGATGCAAAATGGTCAATTCATACTCGGCCCCGAGGTAGGAACCCTTGAGGAAGAAATAGCCGCTTATTGTAATACGAAATATGCTGTCGGAGTGGCATCCGGCACCGACGCGCTGAGATTAGCCTTGCTTGCCGGCGGCATCAAGCATGGTGACGAGGTTATCACCACGCCTTTTACCTTCGTGGCTACGGCGGAGGTCATCGTACAATGCGGGGCTACCCCGGTTTTCGTTGACATTAACCCGCGCACCTTTAACATAGATCCCAGTAAAGTCGAGGAGAAAATTACTTCAAAGACCAGAGCGATTCTACCCGTCCATCTCTACGGACAGTCCGCCGACATGGACCCCCTGCTGGAGCTTGCTCGCAAGCACAACTTAAAGGTAATTGAGGACTGTGCTCAGTCCCTGGGAGCGGAATATAAAGGCAGAAAGACCGGAGCTATCGGGGATGCCGGCTGTCTTAGCTTTTTCCCCAGTAAGAACCTGGGTGCCTATGGTGACGGCGGTATGATAATCACCAATGACCCCGAAATTGCGGAGGTAGCCAGATCACTTCGCAAGCATGGCGCCCAGAAAAGCTACTACTATGAAACAATCGGTTTCAACAGCCGCCTTGACACCCTGCAAGCAGCGATACTCATTGTGAAACTGAAGCACCTTGATGCATGGAATAATTCACGTAGCCAAAAAGCGGCGCTCTATAACAGTCTACTTACCAAGATAAGCGGTATTCAAACCACGCTGATAGAGGAATTCGGTTTGCCATCTTTTAATTACTATACGATACGTGTAAGTGACGCCGGACTAAGCCGGGATAAGCTTAGAGAGTATCTTGGTTCCCAGGGTATCCAGACAATGATTTACTACCCGCTATCTTTACATCTACAAAAAGCTTACAAGTACCTGGGCTATAAGGAAGGAGACTTCCCGGAAAGCGAAATAGCTCAAGAACAAGTCATCTCGTTGCCTATTTATCCTGAGTTAAGCGAAGAACAAATGCACGAGGTGGTACAAGGCATCAGAGATTTCGTGAAAAGCCATGAACAATTACTTGTTCGAACAACTGCATCTTAAAAGAATTTTAAATAAAAGTTAATTATCCCAAGCTAGAGTCTGAGGATACAATGTATCAGGGTCTTAAACTGGCTATAGTCGTGCCAGCCTATAATGAGCAAACGCTTATCGCCGAAACTATGAAGGGTATCCCGCCTGAGGTTGACCGTGTTTATATCGTCGATGATGCCAGCAGGGATGCTACTCGGCAAGTCATTGAAAGACTTGTTAACAGGCAGGTTCATTTGTTGAGCAATGGTCATAATCGAGGTGTTGGAGCTGCGATTGTTGCTGGATATAAGAAAGCTTTGGAAGAAGGGATGGAAGTAGTTGTGGTAATAGCAGGTGACAACCAGATGGACAAGAAATATCTTCCTGAGCTACTGACTCCTATCATTGAAGGTAAGGCTGATTATGCCAAGGGAAACCGCCTTTCTTGCCTGGCACATCGTCAGGGCATGAGCAACTGGCGTTTCTTCGGTAACTGGGTACTGACCATGTTGACAAAAATTGCTTCCGGTTATTGGCGAATCAACGATCCTCAAAATGGTTATACTGCAATTACCCGGGAAGCTCTCAAGCGAATGGATTTGGATAAGATTTACCCTCGCTATGGGTATTGTAATGATATACTGGTGAAATTAAATGCAGCAAACTGCCGTGTGGCTGATGTACCTATCCCGGCCCGATATGGTAATGAGAAATCCAAGATAAGATATGATAAATTTATCACCAGTGTTTCCCCTCTGCTGTTGCGCGGCTTCTTATGGAGACTTAAGGTCAAGTATCACAAATGCGAATCTTAGTGGATATCGGCCACCCGGCGCATGTCCATTTCTTCAAGAATTTAATCCGTGAGATGGAGTCCAGAGGTCATAAGACCCTGGTAACGGCCAGGGATAAGGATGTGGTGATAAGCTTACTGGAAGCATACGGAATCAAATATTCGATATTCGGTAAGATAGGCGGGGGCAAACTCAGTTTAATCAGAGAATGGGCCGGACGCGATTGGGCTATATACAAAATTGCAAGGAACTTCCGCCCTGATATTCTTACGGGCATCGGTAATCCGTGTGTTGCCCACATAGCCAAGCTGACAGGAGCGATATCCGTAATTTTTAATGATAGTGAACTCGGTGGGCTGGGTAACTGGGTTACACACCCCTTTGCCAGCGTAATCTGCACGCCTTCCTGCTTCACGCGAGACCTAGGTAAAAAGCAAGTAAGATATGACGGCTACCACGAGCTTGCTTATCTTCACCCTGATTATTTCAGGCCTGACCCATCGGTTCTTAAGGAAGTAGGCCTCGGTGAAGGTGAGAGATTTTTTGTTGTCCGCTTTGTTGCCTGGGGTGCCAGTCATGATATCGGGCAGCATGGCTTTGATATAGTGGCGAAACGAAGGCTGGTTACAGAGCTGGAGAAGTATGCGCGGGTCCTTATCACCTCGGAAAGCCCGTTGCCGGAGGAATTAGAGAAATACCGGATAACAGTCTCCCCAGAGAACATCCATAACTTGCTCTACTATGCCACTTTGCTTATTGGTGATACTCAAACGATGACCACCGAAGCAGCAGTTCTGGGCACACCGGCAATTCGCTACAATTCTTTTGTTGGCCCCAATGATATGGGTAATTTTATCGAACTGGAGAATAAATACGACTTGGTTTATTCGTTCCGTGACCCAGATAAGGCTATCCAGAAGGCCGTAGAACTCATCCAACAACCAGATTTGAAAGAGAAATGGGCTAATAAACGGCAATGCTTGCTTGCAGATAAGATAGATGTGACCGGGTTTATGATAGACTTTATTGAAAACTACCCTCATAGCTTCTATGAGTATAGCAAAACGGGAAATAGGGATTAACCATGAAAATCGCCTCGGTCATCGGAGCCAGACCCCAGTTCATCAAATGCGCGCCACTTTCCAGAGAACTACGCAAGCTGCAGCAGGAGATAATAATTCACACCGGCCAGCACTATGATTATGAACTGAACAGGGTGTTCTTTGATGAGCTTGAAATTCCGGAGCCGGATTATAATCTTGGCATTGGTTCAGGAACACATGCCCATCAAACTGGCGAAATGCTTAAGCAAATAGAGCAAGTTCTGATGCAGGAAAAGCCGGATTTGGTTCTGGTCTACGGAGATACCAATTCCACTCTGGCTGGCGCTCTGGCAGCGGCAAAAATGCAGATTAAGATTGGCCATGTAGAGGCCGGTTTGAGAAGCTTTGACAAATCCATGCCAGAAGAAATCAACCGGATATTGACCGATCACTGCTCTGATTACCTGTTTTGCCCCACACAGACTGCGGTGGATAACCTGAAGATGGAGGGCATAAAGGGGGATGTTTATCTGACCGGAGACGTCATGGTAGATTCTTTTCTTCATAACAGGGAGATCGCTGAGAAATCTGAGATACTAGACAGACTCGGTTTGAAAAGCAAGGAATATCTAGTATCAACCATTCACCGACAGAGTAACACGGATTATGAGACAAGTCTCAGGAATATTGTCAATGCCTTACTGGAAATCGATGAAACGATAGTATTTCCTCTCCATCCCCGGACTGAGAAATGCCTGAAAGCATACGGGCTATATGATAAACTAAGGGAGAAAGTCGAGCTGACGAAGCCGCTCGGCTACCTCGATTTTCTTAAACTTCTAAATCACGCAAAGAAGGTTTTAACCGACTCCGGCGGCATACAAAAAGAAGCCTACATACTGGGTGTGCCCTGCATCACACTGCGAGATAACACCGAGTGGGTAGAGACGGTGAAAGACGGCTGGAATATATTAGTTGGGGTGGGCAAGGATAGAATAATCAAGATGTCGAAGGGATTCGAACCTAATACGAAACGGAGTAACATATTCGGGGAAGAAGTCTCTGTGAAAATCACACGAATCATAAGAAGTCAGGGGAGCTGAACAATGTACTCCATAATTGCCAGGCATGTTCTATATCCTGTTGGCGAGGCCTTTTTAGGTACCAGAATGCTAAAATATCTCAAAGAGCTTGAGAAGACGCAGTGGTGGTCGCCTGAACGACTTCGTGAGCTACAAAATGATAAGCTCAGGGCTCTAATAAAACATGCTTATGAAAATGTGCCATATTACCATCGCACATTTCAGGAGAAAGGTTTAACAGTTAATGATATACAAGCTGTTGGGGACTTACAGAAGCTGCCTGTGTTGACTAAAGATATAATACGGAAGAACTTTTCTGAATTATTGGCTAAAAATTCCAATAAACGGCGGCCATTTTTAAATGCTACCGGGGGCTCAACTGGTGAACCTCTTAAATATTATATTGATGCTGAAGCTACTTCTATTAATTGGGCCGGCACGTTTAGAGGTTGGAAATGGGCTGGCTACAAATTAGGAGACCAGAGAGCCACACTGGCTGGTGCCTCTCTGGTTCCTGATAAACCTCCGTCCCTGATAAAGCGGTTACGCTGGTTAGGAGAAAGAGATAGGCCTTTCTCTGCAGTTCATATAGACAATGAGAAAATGGCTCTATATGCTGATAAAATATCGGCTTTCAAGCCTGCATTCCTCCGCGGCTATCCCTCGGCACTATATTCCTTTGCGAATTACCTGCGGAAGAATAACCTGCGCAGTATAAAACCAAAAGCCATTTTTACTACAGCAGAAATGTTATTGCCACATTACCGGGAGATTATCGAAGGGCAGTTTGGCTGCAAGGTATTTGATAACTATGGCTGCTATGATGGCGGTCTACAGGCAATGGAATGTACCGAACACAACGGCTATCATATCTCAGTGGAGAAGGCTGTCATGGAGTTCGTCGACAAAGATAGGAACCCTGTGCATCTCGGGGAATCCGGTGAGATTCTAGCTACGGACCTGCATAATTACACCATGCCATTTATTCGCTATGCCGTCGGGGACATGGGGACATTGTGCAGTGAACAATGCCCATGTGGCCGACGATTACCCTTGATGAAGTCCATAGAGGGAAGAACATCGGACATAATAGTATTCAGCAATGGGGTGACTCTGTCAGGACCGGCGCTTACCCTGATGTTCAAGGACTGCCGTATCAAGCAATATCAGGTTATTCAAGAAGCCAAAGACAAACTGGTAATTAAAGTAATCAAGGCAGAAAAATATTCGGACAGCGACACAGACCATTTCCTGAAAATTATTAGGGCGCACGTTGGGAAAAACGTCATAATAGAAATCCAATTTATAGATGATATTCCGCTAACCAAAGCCGGCAAATGGAAGTTCATTATATCAAAGGTAAATGAGTAGAAATACTGTTACAGATAAAAACGCGGAGTCCCCAGTTGTGCTCATGGCCGTTGGCGATATCATGCTGGGAGATACGGCCCTAAATTTAGGACGGGGAGTCAATTCCAAGATCGAGAAGAGGGGAGATGCCTATCCCTTTCTCAAAATTGCCCATGTTTTGCAAAAAGGGGATGTCATATTCGGCAACCTGGAAGCGGTTTTATCTGATTGGGGAAAGGACAAGAGGAGATTGTCTTCTCTAGAGCTTCGGGGTGTGCCGGAGGCGGTAAACGGCTTAAAGCACGCGGGATTCTCCATCCTTTCCTTGGCCAATAACCATGTTCTTCAGCACGGTGAGGAGGCCATGCGAGAGACGATGGACATCCTTGCTGAATATAACATCAATTATGTCGGCATCGGCAAAGAAGCTGGCGAAGCCAGAAAACCTGTGATGATAGACCGCAGAGGCATTTCTATCGCCTTTCTGTCCTATTCCCTAGTTCCGGACAATACTGCCTATATTAGTATCCGCAATCCGGAGGAGATTAGCGCCAATGTAAGGGAGGTCAGGGCTCGTTCGGATATTGTGATAGTATCGCTACATTGGGGGAGCGAATACATGGAAAGGCCTTCACCCTCCCAGGTCAGACTGGCTCATCAGATTATCGACTCTGGGGCTAGTCTCATCCTTGGGCACCATCCCCACGTGTTACAGGGTATAGAGAAATACCACGGCGGGATAATAGCCTACAGCCTAGGTAACTTTGTTTTCGATATGTGGCAGAATAAAATGAGAAGAAGCATGGTTCTTCAGGTCAGTTTAAACAAGCGGGGTATCGCTGATTTTCGCGTAATTCCTGTGTTCATTAGTAAAGACTATCAACCAGAAATTCTCAAGGGGCAAGAGGGGGAACTACTCGTTCGAGAAATAGCAGGCCTCTCTCACACAATACCTGATGGAGAAGCCGATGGATTTGAAGAGAGTGAAAGTAAATATGCCTATGAGATCTCTACTCAAAGGAGATGGTATCGACGTGGGCTTAGATGGTATTTTCTGAAGAACCTTTACCGCTATAAGCCCGGATTCGTTTTTCAATTACTTCATCGTTATATTATGAAAAAAGGGAACGATAATACTTTATATTGATAAGCAAGAGAACTGAACTATAAATTATCGGACATATTGTATTTCGAATTGGTGAATTGTTTATGGCAAAACTATTTTATGAAAGAATAAGATTACACACTCTGCGGGGAACAAGGAGATTATGAAAACAGCAATCGTGACCGGTGGGGCTGGTTTTATCGGTTCGCACCTCGCTGAGTTACTCCATGAACGAGGTTATAGGGTTCTTATCCTGGATAATCTTTCATCAGGTAAGATAGCTAATATCGAACGTTTACTTAAGAAATCCAATGCCGAGTTTATTCAGGGTGATATTGCAAATATAGATGTACTTAAAAAAGTTTTTAGGCAGGCCGACTGTGTTTTCCACCAGGCAGCGGTACCCAGTGTCCCATGCAGCATTAATGACCCTGGTACATCCCATAACGTAAACGCCACCGGGACGCTTAACGTACTATTAGCCGCCAGAGACAATAATGTACGAAAAGTAATCTATGCATCATCTTCCTCTGTATATGGGGATACTCCTCGCTTGCCGAAGACCGAAGACATGCTGGTTAAACCTCTTTCGCCTTACGCTGTATCCAAGCTAACCGGTGAACATTACTGCCGGGTATTCGAACAGGTCTATGGATTGCCGAACGTTTGCTTGAGATATTTTAATGTCTATGGACCAAGACAGGATCCGGAGTCCCAGTACGCGGCGGTTATTCCTAGATTTATCAAAGAAATTATCCAAGGAAAATCTCCGGTTATTTTTGGAGATGGCATGCAAACCCGGGATTTCACGTTTGTCAAAGACGTTGCCGAGGCCAATATACTGGCCGCTGAGAGCGACACTACTGGTACTTTTAATATTGCCAGAGGGTCCAGAGTCACCGTAAATAAGTTATTCGAGCTTATCCTAAGTATTCTGGACATTGACAATATCAGGCCTATTTATGATGAACCCAGGAACGGGGATATCAGGCATAGTTATGCCGATATTTCTAGATCTAAAGCCTTCGGTTATAATCCAAAACATAATCTTGAGGAAGGGCTTAAGGAGACAATCCCGAGTTTTATTGGTCTGGTTTAGTACTGCCCTTTTAGCGTTCTGTCTTGTAATAATTAAGGTACGAGATTATCATAGCAATGGCGAGATAGCTGATGATGCCAATAGTAAACGCTGATAGGAGCTTACGCTAGGTGAAATTAGATATAAGCGTAGCCTGATTTGAATGAAATTACTTATCCAATTCGGGAAAAAAGGTGATAGTCTTTTCGACCACCTGATAACGCCCATTGCACGTGCGCAAAATATAGATAAAATACTGCTGGTATGTCGTCGTCGTGGCCCCGATATCCCGAAAATTGAATATCATTGTACGCCAGGTTTTTTGGCGAGGTTCGCACCACTAGCAGTCATATACGAATTTTTCACATTGCTCAGCCTCGCGTTATTCAAAAAACCGGACTTTATCGGCGGTTATCTTCTCTTTCCACATGTGACTATGGCTTTTCTGGTCGCCAAGTTGGTGGGGAAGCCACTCATAGCCTCGCTAATAGCAGGGCCGGTAGAATTATTCTCAACAGGAAGCCCGAAAAGGTATTGCCCTAGCGGCCCAATTCCAATTTATGGCCGCATCATGCTAAGGTTATTAAGACACTCGGATATCATTACCACCACCGGTAGTGTTACTAATAATTTCCTAGTAAAATGCGGGATAGAAGAAGAAAAAATATACCCTATTATTAATCCCCCTAACGAAAATAGATTTCATCGAGTGGAAATGCCGAAAAAATACGACCTGTTATCTGTATCCAGGCTCTCATACATAAAGCATATTGAGGTCTTGTTGCATACTACCGCCAGAGTGAAGAATAAGTATCCGGACGTTAAGGTATGTATCGTTGGTGATGGACCCTTGAAAGAGGAGTTGATGAACCTCGCAATGGACCTTGGCATTCAGGAAAATGTGGGTTTTATCGGTTTTCAGAAAGATGTAGCTTATTATTATAATAGCTCTCGGATTTTCGTCCATACCTCGGAGCGAGAGGGCTTTCCTAATGTTTTTCTGGAAGCTATGATGTGTGGACTGCCCTGCGTTGTATCTAATTGTGGGGACATCACTGACATTGCCAAAGATGGTTACAATTGTATAGTAATACCTGAATACAAAAATCATGAAGCATTCGCTGATGCCATTACCCGTTTACTTGAGGACGAAGCCCTATACCGGAAGGTAGTAGGGAATGCCCTAAAGGATGTCCGAAAATTATCCCGTGAAGAGATTACTATAACCTGGGAAAAGATATTTAGCAAGTACGTTCGATGCAAAAGTACACAAAAGTAATAGCAATACTACAAAATCAACTGGACAAAGTTGCCTCGGTAGCGGGCATCATCCTGGGAATAATCATCTCTTTGGTAAATCTTATATACTCCAATGAATACCTCATAACAATCGGCCCCATGCTCATTGTTGTTTGTGGATATTATCTATTTTTCGGATATAAGTCTAAAACCATCTCTCCGGCATTAGGTGCCGGTCAGAACCTAATGAAAATATCCAGCATCATATTCTGGCTTTGCTTAACTGCAAGTATATTCGTTTTAAGAACTTCAGCAGTTAACCGTCCTCTAATGTACTTTATCCTCACTTCGGTCGCGGCTTCAATGATAGCTCTTCAGATATTGTATTTGAAGGGAAAAAAGAGTGACGAATACCTGATACTTTTTGAAATTATTCTCGTTTCGTTTAGCGTAGCCGTAAGTGCCTTATGGGTGCTACCTTCCATCGTTGGAGTTGACCCTTGGGGACACTTATTGTATATAGAAGACTTTGTAAATTCAGGGCACATAGAATCAGCCAGGGAATCTATGTATTATTTGTATTACCCTATCACCCACCTAAACGTGGTTAGCCTAAAACTGATAACCGCCTTGGGTTACAAAGAGGCAATGTTTTTGGGGATTGGTTTACCGCTTATTCTCAGTACTGTATTTGTATATCTCATAGGATGTAATGTAGCTAACGCTAAAGTCGGCTTATTGGCAACATTATTGATCAACACTGCCGATGTGCACCTGCAATTCGGGATACAATTGATGCCGACAAGCTTCGGGATTATGCTATTTACTATCATTTTTTATCTTATCATTCATAATAAGGGAGGACAGGATGTAAAATATAGAATATTTGCTCTGGTATTACTGCTGTTGCTGGTCGTTACTCACAATATGTCCAGCTTTGTTATGTTTTTATTCATTTTGTGTTTGCTTATTGGCAATTACGCTTATAATATTTTTTATAAGAAACAACCTAATGGTAATATAGGTATGGTTACGCCTGTGCTTCTAATGTTTTTCCTCATGGTCATGCTTTCATATTGGATGTATGCTGGTTATAGAGAAGGACTTGGATTTCTTGAAGCGGTAGTAAGGGGGTTTTTCAGTTCGGTTGAACAAAGCGCCGGTTTCCTGGATAGGCCGGCGGCACCGACGGCTGAATACGGCTATTGGGGTCCAATTCTTCATATCGCTGGCTTTATTATTATTTACCTGTTTGGCACCGTGGGAGTTTTATCTTGGTTATCTCGCCAGCATTTGAATAAGTTGCGATTTTCTTTAATTGCTGCGGTCGTGCTCACGACGGCATTTGCGCTTGTATTCCCGGTGTTCGGCATACGGAATATCATGCCATACAGGTGGTATGCTTTTATCTATGTTCCCCTTAGTATAATAGCGTCAATTGGTATTTTATTAATTGTTCAAAATCTTAGCCGTTTCAGTCTAAGGAATATAGCTTTAGTCCTGATTGTCTCAATTTTATCTTTTTTTATGATAACCAATAAATTCTCTAATACAGATAGTCCCGTATATGCCTCTGAATTAACCCAGAGGTTGGCATACACCGAGTCTGAAATAGCTGCCGGGGGAAGAATCATTGATATTTATGATGGCCCAAAAGTAGTTGATGAACGTTACGGTTCAGTCATTCACCGTTACTTTAACAAACGAGTATTCGCTACGTCTGCTTTTCTGGATAGTGATACCACCAATAATAGTCTGGTTATCTGGCGAGAAGTGATGGCAGAAAGACCCGTAAGCGTTAAGGGGAGAGACATCGTTCTGGGAACAGCTTATGAACAGCAACTGGAACTGTCTCATAACCTTATCTATGATAATCAGGCGGTCAAGGCATTTATGCCTTAATGTGGGAAGTTCTATTGAGTATAAAAGGAAGGCCTAGTTAGTGATGCCATTACGAGTTTGTATTACCAGTATCGGGGACTCGCTATCTACCCGCGGGTTTGCCGATGATGACTTTGCACGTCGAATAAGCATTGCCACCGAGGGGCAGGTCTGCGTCACCTTTATCAAGGATAAAAGGGGACTCTACCGGTACGAAGCAAGGTCTACTCCCAAGCACAAATGGTTACCGTTATGGCTGTCATATCTATGGGTCTTCCTCACAAATTTACACAGGCTGGTAAGGCAAGACATACTCATAGCTGACGGGATAGGGCCAACGGGCCTGGCTATATGCCTGTTTTGCACACTTTTCAGGAAGAAATCAATGATAACAATACATGGCCACTATGACCGTGAGTGGTTGACACGCAATCATTCCCGGGTAGCAACCTTGCTCTTTATGATTGGTAGCAAGGTGATACTCAGGCTGTCAGACCTTTTTGTTGTTAACGAACAACATATTGGGCAAGAACTTATGGATAAGGGTGTAGAATCATCGCACTTGTTCACCCGCTACGTCTTCGCCGATACTGCGAAATTCTCCCGGGATAATGTCGACATTGAGCGGCTCCGCAATCTGCGAGAGCAGTACGGGTTGCCAGATAAATATATTCTCTACGTCGGGGACCTGAGCAAATGGGACGGCGCCGACGACATGCTGAGGATGTTCCAGAAGATATGTGAAAAAATCCCCGACGCAGGGTGCCTGCTGGTGGGCAGTGGCCCCCTGAAGCTATACCTGGAGTCATTCATCGACAGGAATAACCTCACCCGGTCTGTTTTTCATATAGAATGGATAGACTATGAAATGATGCCTCTTATCTATTATGGGGCCCAAGTAATTATTCTGCCAAATCATCCACCTCGAGCAGGGTTGGGAAGGATAGGCTTAGAAGGCTTATCTATGGAGGTACCAGTTATTGGCTATGACGCGGGTGAGCTGTACAAAGTCATTCAGGATGGGAAAACCGGATACCTGATACCTGAGGGAAATATAGACTTGATGTCTGCCAAGGCGGTATCATTGCTAACCAATCCTGAGTTAAGGAGACGATTCGGCGCGAATGGCAGGATGCTTGTGCATAATACCTATGATTTAAAAAATTATATAGATAATTGGCTACATTCATTTGAATATCTCATATCATCATCACGCAGTTAAGACTCGTAGTATGTAATGAAATGACAGTTCATTTACTCTGCCTCGTCAAGTCTTTCCTCTAACTATATGCTATGCAGTTTTTGGTTATTCCCTTTTCTTTATTGCCGGTTGTCATATTTCCTTTCCCACCACTTAATTATTTCCCTGCCGCTGGCGCTATCGGCTCAAACCCCGGTATAAATCTACCAATTTCTTTCCTTCCGTCTCCCAGTTATACTTTGTTTTCGCGGCGGTTAGTCCCGCCTTCCCCAGTTTTATTGCCAGGTTTTTATCCCGGTGCAACCTGATTACCGCCTCTGCCAGTGCATCAGCATCCCCGGCGGGGTAAACCAGCCCAGCTCCTGTTTCCTCCATGATACGGCTGAGCGATGCCATTGAGGATACTACCACCGGTTTACTCATCGCCATGTATTGAAACAACTTGTGGGGGGCACTGGCGTTAGTCTGCACCGATTTAATATAAGGGACTAGACATACCTGGCTTACGGTGATATAGGAAGGAACCAAATCGAAGGGTTGCCGGCTGGTGAACTCTACAGCTTCCCCCAGTCCCAGCTTTTGCGCCTGTTCCCGTAACTCCAGCTCATTACTCCCCGAGCCCACCAGGACAAGTCGGGCTTCCGGTATAGCCGTTAATATCCTTGGCATGGCGGAAATTGCCGTTTGTATTCCCCGATGAACACCAAAACCACCGACATATGAAATAGTGAAGTAAGGCTTATATCTCTTAACAATATCCTCTTTGATGGGCATCGAAAGAAAGTCATCCAAGTCCTCGGTGTTCATCACGATGGTAACCTTTTCAGGGGGTATCACGTGATCCTTGACGTAGTGTCGCTTGATTTCATCAATTACGGTTATTATTCGATCCACCTGCTCAAGCCAGGATTTTTCAAACCTCCTCCACCGCCTTTCAGACATAATAATACCGGCTATTTTGCCTCTCCACGTTGAGTGGTAAAAACGGACTGCCTCCGGGTAGTTTTCATGTAAATCCGCTACAAGCGGGATATCGTTCCTTTTGGCTACTACTAGGCCTGTATTTACCAGCGGCAGGTCGTGGACATGAATGGCTTCAATATTGAGTTTTGACACGACGTCTGCTATATGGCTTTTCCAGAGCGGGTCTATGCCCCTGAAAACCATATGAGCAAATCTCCATGCTCTCTTTAGAAAGGGCTGCTGCGGTATGCGGCGCAGCACGGTCGCATAGCCGATATTCTCTTCAACAGGGCTTCCCTCTTTGCATGGTGAAAGCACGAACACATCATGTCCTGCTTGAGTTAATACCCGGGCCTCTTTCTCAACCCTTATATCCGGTGGGAACGTATTCCCCAAGCACATCAATATTCTCATATTGTTATCTCCTGTTAATCAGGTTGACTATCTCCTTGCACGAGACTCCTATGCCATTACTTTCATGAATATATTTAATGATATAGGCATATAGTTGAAGATAGCCTGGATGTGTAACACTGTCAAAATAATCATTGTGCCATAATATCGAACCGCAACCGTGATACTTCCTCACTATCTCAACTAAATCAGCTATTTTTTCCGTAGCTTTATCAATACCCGATACCAGGAACTGGCGGAGCGCAGGCTCTTGGAAGATTAGAGGAATTTCAATGATACTGGATTTTTTACCGTTATTAAAGTTGTATAAATGATAGGGTAAAGCAATACCGCTACGGAAACCTGCATCATAGGGAAATCCGATGGAGCAATCGTAAGTAACACCTAACTGCTCCATTATCTTAACGGTATCCTTAATATTGAAGCGAAGGTAGTGCATCCTTAAACCGTACACATGGCCGGTTATTTCAGCCAGCTTATTATGCTCCTCCACGAGATTTTCAGAATTATCGTAGGCTATATAACTCCCATGTAATCCGATTTCACAGCCACGCTCTTCCAGTTTCCTAACTTCTTTATATATAGATTTTTTGTTAATATCATAACGTCGCATTATGGGGTCTTTCTTTCTAGCAAGGAAAAAGAAGGATGAATGAAAGTCATATGCCTCTTCCATTTGCACTATCAAATCAAATGTATTGAAGGGGTCTTCGTGTGTTAGTAAATATCCAGTAGCTTGTTTGAACAATTGTCTATCGCCTTTTCCTATCATACAGCTAATAGTTGATAATAAGGCACGTTTAGTGTCATATTTATTAAGCCTATCAACATCATGCGTTAAGCACACGGCAAAGTCTTTGTTTTGAGGCCAGAGTTGTTTTCGCTTCAAGCTGGGAGCTAAGTCTTTAATCCAATTCCAGAGGAGCTCGATATACTCATTAACAACAGGTCTGTCTAAAAACCCTTCCCGGTAGGCCAGGCTGGCTGTTGCCGGGAAACGGTCGTGTTCGTCTCTGGTGCCAACGATTACCTCTTCATATCTCGAGACCATGAAGAAGCTTGAGGCAATGATATCAATATTGGTCTCAATCAAGTTATCTGACCTCTTGATCCAATCGTCAAGCCGCCCAGAGCCTGAATAGATAACGGGCAGGTTTTCGTACCTTTGAAGAGGCACCTGCGGCATTGAAGATAGCTTAAGGTAATTCGTGTCGAAGAAATCTGAAGAGTAGATATGGATGTGCTTTCTAGAGCCCCTTCCGATATCCTCTCTGCCATAGCTGATAGTCAGTATTTCGTTGTGGTCATATTCTTCAGGCTTAAACTTATTTAGAGGAATAATCTTGTAGCCTATACCATAGACTGAAAAGAGCAAGCCAAATGTGTATTCAACCGGTGCTGAAAAATCGGGGTTATCATAGACCCCGATTATGTTGACCTGGTCAGGCAAATTCTCCCCCCCAAAGTTTATCCCGCGAGCAGGAGAAAAGTAAAATAACACGCTTCTATTTTAGCATAAAGATTTTTCTAATATTATCCCTGATAAAAGTAGCAAAGAATTTCGTCTCCTGCCGGCTAAAGCTCCTGATCAGTAGCAGCACCACGAAGTAGATTATGATGCCAGCTATAATGGATACGATAACCATAGCGATGGATTCAGGATTTATCAGCCGGATACACAGGGTCATCACACCCGAGGCGAGGATGCTTTTGCCAATAAAGGGCAGATTCAGGTCAAACTTCAGGTAGCGGCGGGTTACGGCCAGTGTAAGTATGCACAGAACACCATAGGCAGCCAGCGTGGCTATCGCCGCGCCGACAATACCCATACGCGGTATCAGGATAAGATTTAATACAACGTTAAGCACCGCCGATGTTCCCAACAGCCTGACCGTGATATGTGTCTTGCCGACAAGGTGGATGATGTAAACACATGTCTGGTAAAAGCAATTGAGTACGACTCCAAAAGCTACCCACGGCACTACGGCGCTGCCGGTGACAAACTCAGGGGTGGTCAGTATCTGGAGCAGGGGTTTAGCCAGTATGGACAGGCCGAAGGCAGCCGGTATGGCAATCATCATCAGGTACTTGAGTGAATACTTCAGATACTTCCTGGTCTCATCCAGGTTTCCTTCATCATAGGACTTGCTGATGGTAGGATACAGGACGATACCCAGCGGCGCCATGGTAAAAGATGCGTACTGCCCGATAGCATATGTGGCGCTATAAATTCCGGCAGAGGCAACCCCCAGGAAGTAGCTGACCATGTATCTATCGCTGACATGTATTATCCACATAATAGCCGAGTTCGGCGTCAGGGGGACTCCCCACTTCAGGTATGATTTCATATTAGAAAACCTGGGGCGCTGGAATCCGGTCTGCCTGAAGATAACAAATAGAGCTATCGCGATAATCATTATTCCGCTGATTATAAAGGCGCTGATGACTCCGCCCAGCCTGTAGCCGAGTAGTATAGCCGCTACGGTCAGACCAATCTGTAACACATCCTGGATGAGGTTAAGGATGGTATACAGCCCTATCTTCCGGCGCATTCTGAAGAAGGCTAGAATTACGGGATATAAAGAGTTAATGAGAATTAAAACCGAACCAAGCTTGATATATGAGGACGAACCAGCGTCTTTGAAGATAGCCACCGCCAGGTAGTCGGAGAGGAAAAAGAGGATAAGTGAAAAAACAGTCCCCGAAATAAACACCAGAGAGCAGGCGGAAAAGTAGTCCTCCCTCACCCTGCCGGTATCTTTCTCGGCAGACAGAAAGCGGACAATGCTCATGCTATAGCCAAGCATGGCGAAGGGGACTATCAGCGAAACGGTGACATTGATTAGCGACCAGGTGCCGTAGAGACCGGCACCGAGCCCCTTGGTCAGGATAGGGATTCGGATAAAGCCGAGTAGCAACGCGGCTATGTTAGCCGCAATAATATAACCGACCTGCCTGCCGAAAGTGCCGTATTCCTGATTCTGGCTCATTATCTAGTGCTGATTGTCGTGGTTATTATTTTTATCCAATATCACCATCAGCCAGTTTGCTCTGGGGAAGATGCGGTTTGCGAGACTGTCTAAAATAGAGATGATGCACTGCGGAGCTTTAAAAATAATCTTATTAACATAAGGAATGTGCCTGAGAAGTCTATTGCTGCACAATTCCATCTTCACAATACTGGCATTATGAGGAATAATGTCTCTTATGCTCGTTTCGTCAAAGGAATGAAGGTGACCTGAGTACGGCGTATATTTAGCACAGTGAATACAAAGAACGGATTTTATCGTCTCTTTGAAGGGCACGGTGATGATTACCCTTTTCCTGCTGACTCGCACCAGTTCCTCAAGCGCTTTCTGGGGGTCTTCCAGGTGCTCAAGAAGTTCCAAGCAGGTAACGGTATCAAAGCTGTCATCCTCAAAGTCTAAACCTAAGTCTAGATTTCCTAACTTTACGGTATCCTGTCCCAATCTTCGGTTAGTATATTCAACTCTCACAGAGTTCACTTCAATGCCAGCAATTCTATACGTAGTCTTAATGGAATTTAAAAAATCTCCGAGCCCACAGCCAACATCGAGGATTGAATCACCGACTAGCCATCCTTTCGCACTTCTAAAGCGGTAATAATCACCAGCAGTTGGAATCCCGAAGTGAGAACCCAGTGCCTCATAATATGTCTCGTTTTTCTTTAGTGAGGAATTGCCATTAGTCATCATCGAATCCATTGCGCTAATCAAGTTACCAAATAGAAGGGGTCTCGTTCCAACTGTGCGGCAATTAACTTGCGTAAATCTTGGGCATGGAAAATCCTTACTTCAAGCCCATTCAAATCGTACTCCTGTAAGATGCCTTCCTTTAGCATGAGTTTTCGTATCTTCTTTCTGTTCCAAGTAATCCTAGTTTTATAACGAAAGTTTGTTTGAGTAATATGCCGATATTCGGTCTCGTTTTTAAATATTACACCATTATGTTTTACAATATCCATGTAAGGCACTTGGCAATAATGCTCTATAAAGTGAAGCTGAACGCAAACAAGCCTGTCCGTTCCTATATTCACGTATAAAATATTGTCTTCATCTAATCTGGCAAAACAGCTTCTAGAAGAAAAACTCTCTTGATGTTCACATTTACTAAAATCGTATTCACCTCGAACTAAAATCGAATGTATGGCATCATCTGTCCGATACTTTGCATCTTTCAAAAAGAGGCGTGAAAACGTACCGTATTCCGGTTGTGAAAACAACTTATGATAAACCCCTGATGTCCTGAATGATGGTGTAAAACCGGGTGCAAGAGCTATTATATCGTTATTATCAAAAGTCTCAAGAAGAAGGCGGTAAGGATCCACCCCAAAAGCATCTTTAATTGCTCCTAACCCAACATGGACAAACATAGTTTTATTGGATTGCTTCCTCCATATTTCATCAAAGGATTTACGGTCTACCTTCCCAACAATCTTGCCTTTCTTTATTATTCTTCGGTCAATGGTGTTCAACCAGTAGTGTCGGTTTATCCTGAAGTCAGATAACTTCATTTTACTTTTTCCTCTCCATCCTCAGGTTAGGGTTTATCCACAACAGCTATTATTATAGCACGCATCATCTATATTCGTAAGCTTGTTGTCATCCTTCAGCCCATTTAGTGACAAAATCATCTTGACTATAGAACATATGTACTGGTATATTCATAGCAAGTGCTTCCGGGACAAAAAAGTCGAAGTCCCCATTCAGAATGGAGAGGTGATTTATGAGTAGCGAACGAAATATTATTATGGACCCTGGTCTGGCGCTCCACCTACCCATGCATGAGCTAGACGGCAATTCCTTCATGTCCAAAGATGCCTATGGCCATCTCTGCACGGCTACCGGGGTTTTATGGAGACCGGACGGCAGAAGCTTTGACGGAGTGGATGATTACATAAACGCTAACGACCCGCTGTCGGCGGTGGGTGGTTCAACCAGAAAAACACTCATTGCCCGGGCTAATCCAGGAAAGACAAACTTCTCAACGATCGGTAGAATAATATCTCTCCAGAGGTTAGCCGCCGGTACTGCGTTTGCTATATACGCATCCGGTAATCCGGCAACATGGAGAGCTTCATATATAGTCGGGAGCACGACCTTTAGTGAACTTAACTCAGGTATCTCACTTGTGGCTGGACAGACTGTCTTCCTGGCACATACCCAGGATGGAGACAGTATCAGGTTTCAGGTAAATGATACAGTGGTTACCGCATCTAATGCCGGCACACCGGCTATAAGTAATCCTGCTAATGCATTTATCGGAGCTTTTGAGGAAAATGGCACTCCAAAACAGTTTTTTTCAGGGATTATCAGCGAAGCTTACATTTTCTCAAGGGCCTTGACACCTTTAGAAGTGGAACAGATTCGCTTAGCTACAAAATGGAGGTATAGGTAAAGAGCCTGTAATCATTTCTTTTTTATAACATCAATCCAGAGATGAAGCGAGCGATAGGGCTCGTTCTCTCCCTCTTTAAATAGCAGAAATTCCACCTCCTGATTTTCCCCCACGGTTACCGGAATGAAGCCTACTTCTTGCTCCCATTTCTGCTCATTTTGCAGATATATAGGGTTAATCTCTTTTACGACTGACCCCGATACTCTTATCTCTAGGCGATAGGTTATATCTTTGTATTCATGGTTTACAATGCCTAACACCACCCTTGCTGTCGTGCCTGCGTTGATTTCCTGAGGATATAGAGTCACCTGTCCAGCTGTGTCCAGTACATAGAACTCGGTGAACTGTTCCCCCGTCTTGGGTGCCGCAATAACATAGCCCAGTGTTCCCAGCGCACCTAATATACTGATGAGTAACGCCACTGACAATGTCCTATTCGCAAGACTACCGCCCCAGATCGGTAGTTTCCATTGTAGATTCATGTTAAACCGTTCTGATTCAGGAAACCTTCTGCGTCTTAACCAGGCAATAATTGAAGTCACAAATATGAAAGAACTGATGGAGTACAATACCGGCTGCAGCCTTATCCCCCAGGGAGAAAAATTGAGAAGCAGCCCGATGATTGGAATGATAACGATACTTATGCCAAAGCTTAAGGCTATCCTGTCAATGGCTTCTATTCGTTCCCTTCTTGGATACAGGGCCGCAATGAGCACATACCCAGGGAAAAAGAGTAGTGATGGGAGAGCCAGAACAATACGAAAGACGTTATTTGGAAAGAAAGTTATAACGAGAATCAGAATGATAACAAGTAGATTTATAGGTATGAGTTCATTTCTTATCCGGACTCGTAACAATTATGCCTCCAGACAAAGTCTTAATGCATAAAGGAGATTATCGGCATCAGATTAAACAATACAACATCCATTGTTAAAGAGGCAAAGATTGGAGACAATCCACAGGAGATACTTCACTAAGTTGACCCATTACTAAGTAATATTATACCATGAGTTGAATGGTAAACATGAATATAAAGAACCTGTCTATAATGATTTTGGTTTTATTAGCGTGACATTGATAACGAGTTAACATATGAGCTGGCAGGGCTTACTAAAGCTAGTAAATTCTGACTATACGAAACTGGTGCCTATACTGGCGCTCGCTTTCTACATGTCTTTCATCCCCCATCTAAATTACCCTTACGCTGTACACATTGATGAATGGGTGCACATAGCATATTCAAACTCTCTGTTAAGTACAGGTACAGTTTTCCACCCCGACCCATTTACCGGAACAGGGTCAAGCGGCCTTGTCGGCCTGCTGGAGCTTGGCTATCATTTGCCATTTGCGGTTTTCTATCGAATTAGCGGAGTCTCGTGGATGGACATCGCTAGGTATGCCCCAAGCATTACGTTTGTCTTCACGGTACTCTCGGTCTATATCTTTGCCAAGAGAATGGGTTTTGGCTGGGAGGCTGCTTTCTTTACCTGTCTGATACCTACGACGGTGGGTATAATGGGCCCGGCATTTATGATACCGGTCGCCATGGCACTGATGTTTGCCGTCATTATTCTTTATCTGGCTTTTAATTTCAAGACCTTCTGGTCTTATCTTTGTATTTGTTTATTAATATCGTTCACAGTAATTCTGCACGCGACCTCGGCAGTCATAGTTATCATGCTACTGGTTCCCTTTATTCTTCTTCGGATGAAACGCGAGTTTAAACATAGTTTGCTCACTATATTAGCTTTAGCTATTCCCTTTCTTTTGACTCTCCCATGGACATACAACTTGATAGCTTCCCAAGCTGGTCAACTCTTTGTCCAACAGCCGCTTCCTGCCTATCATGACTTTTTAAAAATTATCACTGGATACGGCTATATCCCTATAATATTTTGCCTCATCGGAACTTTTGTGCTAACAGCAGGAGGAAACTGGAAAAACTATAGTCTGGCAGGTGGTTTGTTGGTTATGGTAGCAATGCTAGCCACTTTCTATACTCTCCACTATGGTGTAGCTGCAATTTATTTGCGAGGCTTGTTATTTGCAATGCTGATTATGGGCATAGTTGCCGGTGCCGGTCTGATGGCACTCCGGAAACTGGAACTGCCATGGGTTCCCAGGACCAGAATCAACAAACCCCCAATAATGAAGGCTATCGGCGTATTATTATGCTTGGCTACTATAGGCATGACATTATATATAGCTATCCCCGACCGGCTTAACGAAAATTACTATCACATGATTGATAAGGAAGATTACGAAGCATTTATCTGGATAAAAGATAATGTAGGTGCGAATCACCAAAAGGCAATTCTGGACCCATGGAAGGCTACCCCCTTTACCGCTCTTTCTGAAAAATATGTTTACACCAGGATTCACACGGTTGGCACAGCTAAGGATGATGAAGCTTATGACTTCATTAGGAATGGTAGCACTGACACTTCATTCTTAAGGGAAAACGAGATTTCCATTATTTACACCCGCGTCTACGATGGCAGACAGAACAAGGAGTTTACCCCTAACAACCCTGACCTAGTAGAGGTGAGAAAAAACGTTTACCTGCTAAAAGAGGCAGAAATACCATAGAAAGACTAATTTTTCAGGGAAATAAAAGGGGTGAAGGTTTACAACTTAATTAAATACTTACAGTTCGGTTAATCCGTGTATCTTCTTCTCTTGGCTTGATTAAATTTAAAATGTAGCAACATAATATTGAAAGCACGCACAAACGCCCAGAAAACAAAAAATGCTTCCTCTAAAAGGCTAACAGGCTCTCTAGGATTATAACCTTTTACTATTCTACGATAATTTTCTTTTGGCATTGCATTCTATTCGCTTATTAAAGAAATACCCCAACCTGATAATGCATCATAATTTATTACTTAAATGTCTCACCAATACGTTCAATATTATGCCAGTAAATATTGTTAACAAGCCAACCGTAATGAATAGTATTGATACTAATGCCGTCCCTGTGGCAAGCACACCTGACTCAAAAAACATAAGCCTGATTACCATGATACCTGCGGCCAGTCCCAGCGCCAGGAAAAAACCTCCAAAGAGGCTGAAAAACAAAAGAGGTCGCCTCTCTGAAATCATCACTAATATACGGTTAAAAACCCCAACGCCATGTCTAACAGGATTTAAGGTTGACCCATCCCCAGTATAAATATTTGAAATCGGCACCTCAGTTATTTTCAAATTCCTTTCCGTAGCTTTAGCTAACATCTCTGTTTCTACAGCAAATCCACTCTCTGTAAGTTGCATTTCACTTATAGCTTTTTTAGAAAAGGCACGGAAACCGCTCTCGGAATCAGTGACCCTACTTTTTGATATGAAACGCGAGAGGAAAAGGAGCACCTTTTGCCCGATTCTTCGGAACCGGGGTGTTTTATCTGATTGTGCCGTTCTAGAGCCAATGGAAAGATCATACCCATTCAAGATAGGTTTTATCACCGAAGGTACTTCATCAGGATTATGCTGGAAGTCTGCATCTAACAATACAAGAACATCGGGCTCTCTCTTTTTTGCTTCCGCAAAGATAGTTTGTACCGCCGCCCCTTTCCCTTTTCTTGTTTCGTGCCGGAAAACCTCTGCTCCAGCTAGTCCAGCAGTTTCGGACGTATTATCATTGCTGCCGTCATCAACGACGATAACGATATCAGCGTACTTGCGAATGCGCAGAATAAGGCTACCGATATATTTCCCTTCGTTGTAAGCGGGTATACCAGCTATTATTTTATGACTCGGTTTAATTTCAAAATCGGTTTTCATTTTCTAATATCATACTATGATTTATCTAACGTTTGTCAATATCAAGTATTACTTTTTTAGTGAGAAATCCCATGTTATTATATACCATATACCCAAGTATAGTTAAAAATTTCACTATATTGCATGGTTTCTTATCATATTTTCCTGCTGAGGTTAAAGTCCGCAATTTCTAAAGAATTAGGTGATACTTACAATGAAAATAAACCCGAGTCACATCAGATTGTATCGTCACCAACGTAAAATAGATAAGGGCCCGGGAGAGTTTCCCGGGCCCTTATCTAACGAATATCGGACTCAAAACTTGAACAACGCCGGCTGCTTCTCTTCTCGCTGTGTTTTAGCTTCTTCCTTCTCTTGTCTCCGCTCTGTTCTGTCCTTCTCTTGCCTCACCTTAACTCTTTGGCGATAAAGCCAGGACTTAAGCCTGTTTAATTCTACCATCTGGGAGTCGCTGATTGATTCTACAGCGATATCAGACGGCATTTCACCTTTACCCCATCGTTTATAAGTCCGACTGGCCACGAATAGGTATATTTGGGTCCAGTCGGTATCCATCGGCTGGGTCAGAGAAACTGTCATGAGGTAGGCGCAGACTTCGGCATCTGTACCTGTCATCTCCTCACTTTTAAGTGCCTTCATGTTTTCTAGCATTCTTTCCGTAGTAATGGCGCTCTTAAGCCAATCAGGTAGAGTATCTCCCCAACCTCCCGGAAAGACAATAATAGGGTCGGTAAGACATCCCACGATATCGGAGATGCCTTTCTCCACAGTCTTATTCAATTGTAGTCAACCTCCTTTCTTTAGTCCTTGAATTTGGTTATGTGTAGGCAGGCGTAATGAGACCTGAAGTTGTCTATAGGGCTTTGCCAGAAGCCGTTACGGAAGTCCAGTAGATAATGCCAGTATCCCTGATACTCCTGCTCACGGACAGAGACCAGATAATCGGTGAATATCCTGACGCAAGCCGACCTGCTGCCCCAGAGCACAATCACGCTGGGAATATAGTTCTCGTCGCTCTTTAGTCTCATGGGATTCCATTCCAGCTGAAGCCTGGTTAGCTTGAGATTGTCCAACCAGAAATGCCGGCCGCCGGCATCATAAGAGCCGATGTGGATGTCCTTTCCTTCCAACTCTTCCAGTATTTCCATCAATCGCTTTATAGCCTCCCTCCGCTGCTTACGGAGTGGTATCTGGACGGTCTTTCGTCCAAGTCTCACAGTAGTGGTAGGCTCAGGCTCATCCAGCTTCACGCCTTCGAATAAGCCAAGCTGACCCGTCACACTCATACCCCCCTTTCTTTCAGATTTTGGGTATAGTTACCCCTTCAGTTACCGGTATTTTCCTAAGCTACCAGGCTTAGCTGGCTGCCGCTTTCAAGCCTCTTTTTCTCTTCTTCCACTGCTTCTTCAGGCAGCGAGTCGCGGACTGACTGTATCCCTGCCTTGAGCCGACCGACAGGCTCCAACCGGCTGCCGCCAATAGCACGGTCTATCTCCCCGATAATCCGCAGTAGATGCTGGTCGACGTATTGAGGTAGGTTCGGGATGTTTCTTGCTTCACTGGCGACAATCCTGGCTTGCTCCAGCGGTTCGACGGCCTGGCCGACAAACTCCTCGACCATATCCATCGCCTCATTGACCCTTAGAGCGCTCCACTTGACTGGCATAGCTTCACCTCCTTTCCTTCAGTTTTTGGGCATAGTTACCCCTGCGAAAATGGACTTGTATTAGCTGGTTTAGCTCTTGAGAGCCATGTTGATGGCTTCCTTCATAACTTCAGACCAGCACTGTAATCCCCATGCCACACCCTTCTTCACCTGGTAAAGAACGTCATCGTTTATCGCTTCATCGGGTATTCCCATTTCCCGTGCGTACTCGATGACATCTTCCCTGGTGAGGACAAAAATAGTGTCATTATCAGTCATCGTTGCTTTCCCCCCTTTTAATCTTTTTTAGAGCTTCTCTATTCTTCCCAAACTGCTACTATCCTGATGGCAAACTCCAGTCTGCAGGTAAGACACTTATTCCTATAGGGAGCTTCTTCGCACTCTATGTCGTCTCCGCCACACTTGGGACAGGTGACGATTTCACCCTCGGCGTATTCCTTACGTTTCTCCACCGGTATTACCCCCTTCCTTGAATTGTTCGAAGTGCCTACTTTCTTTGGTTATGGTTCGTACTATGCACCTGTCCCATCGGACTTCCATTGAGTACGCAACCGCCGATAGTGTCCCTGCCATCGTGCCTCGCACTGCCGTCGGGCGTCGGCACTCCCTGCCCGTTTTAGCCAAAAAAGGGGTATCCGCACCCCCGCAATCGGGGCAGGAATACCCCTTAAAAAAGCAAAAAAGCGGGGTCATCCCCCGCTTCTCTGCGTTGGCTGTTTTTTGAGTTCAAGCGTCTTGTTTCAGGCTATACGGCGACTGTTTCTTTCGCCTTGCTTTTGTGTTTCGGTTTCGGCTTTTTGGCTTTGGTGATTTTCTCGGCTTCGGCTACCGCTTGGGCTTTCTCGGCTTCATCGCTCTCGGTTGTCTCGGCTTCCGCCTCTGGCTTGGCTGTCTCTGCCTTGTCCTCTGGCTTCTGGCTTTCGCTGGTGAGCATCGGCATTACCACCAGTTGATAATCGGGAGCGGCAAAGAGCATCGGCGACTTGCCATCGGCGAGCTTCAGCTCTACCATACCCCCACACGCTCTCAAGGCGTCAGCAAGGTAACTGCCGTCCAGTCTTACCTTGCCCTCGCCCTGTGTGTCGGCGGGTATCTCGGCTTGCCCTTTATCATCGGTATTGGACATGATGAGCTTGCCGTTGCCGATGGTGAGGTCTATCGGGTATGCCTTGCTGTCGGACAGGACTTTGAGCGAGCTTACCGCTTTCAGCGCCTCATTGGTGTCAAAACTGGTAAGGATGTTGAAGTCGGCGGGTATGAGCTTCTCATATTCGGGAAAGTTGCCGTCAGCACCCCGCCACTTATAGCGGATTAGCTCGGTATCCAGTACCAAGCTCATACCGTCAAGGCTATCCCCGCTTTTTTCAAAGCCCACCCTTACCCGATAGGCTCTCCGTAAGGCACTGATAACACCCTTTAGCTCATCCTTGTTTATCAGGACTTGCCCCTCATCGCCGTCATAGTCCAGCTTCACCACCGCCAGCCTGAAACCATCGGCGCTCACTAAAATGAGCTTACCCTCTGCCACTTGAAAAAGGACACACTGTAAAACAGGTCTGTTGTCCTCTTTAGCGGTAAAGGGTATCACCCTTGACAGGGCTTCCGATAGCTCCAGTGCTCCGAGGTTAGGCTTGACAGTGTTGGAAGGGCTTACCCTGACATCGCATAAGGTCAAGGGTGTTTTTTCACCCACCCAAGCCATATCGTCAAGGTAGCTGGTATTAGCTCCGCAGACCACCTTAAGCCTCTTGTGTCCGTCAGTCTGCGACCCGCTAGCACCGCCGTTAGACGGGACTATCTTGACGATATTTGACCCGCCGAGAGACTTAAGATAGGTAAGGAAACCTTTACGCCCGATGGTAAAGTCAATGAGCACCACCCTTTCGGCTAGTGCCCGACTTAAGGCGTTTACCAGTATCGCCTTGTGTGAAACAAAGCCCTCACCTGAACGCTTGCCCTCAATATTCAGTTTTTCTATGGAAATACCCCCTTTTGGCTATCCGATAGTGGGCAAGGCTATCGGCTTCGCCTAGTAGTAAGCTACCGATAACCCGCAACTCGCTGGCATTATCGGTGCTTCCACTATATATACTGTAAAATGAGGGTGAAATCTTACGCCGCAAACAGGGTTTTTTGCTCTCTTTGCCTAAATCGCCACAGGTATTGATGTTCTCCATTAGTAAGAGGCTGACCAGCCAGTTTTTTATGGGCTATCTGGATTAACCTCATCGGACAACCGAGTAGCCACGTTCTGGCATCAATCCACGCCGAGACATCAATCGCCTTATCATCGGCAACTGTATTGATTAGCTCGGTAGTGTCTCCGTCTCCGTTATCTACCTCACGCTCAAGGCTTAAGATTGTCGGCTTACGCTTGGCTTTTCTCCAGTAGAGTGCTACCGTCAAGCTAGCGATACGATAGGCTCGGAGTATCGGTATCGGCTTTCCGTCTCTGCGTCTTGCCAAAGCTAGCTCAAGTATGATATTGTGCCTAATGTCCCCTCTATCCTGTGTGGGCACTTTCCGCTCAAAGCGGTGAGCGACTTGATACCAGATAAGCCACTCGCCGTCCAGCCTGTCATAGGATAGAGGGTCGTCATCTTCGGGACAGCCTAGAGTAGTTACCACGCTTGACCCCCTTTCCAGAAGGCAAGCGTTCGGGTCAGAGCTTCGCTGATATTCAATTTGTAAGGTGCTCACGTTCAAAAAACGTGTTTACACCTTCATCATCCAACAAAAAGTCATAAGGTAAAATTTCCAGAAATAGCTATAATATCGTCCCCCTTCCCCGTTATGAGAAAGAAACAAAAAATAAGAACCCTATTGAATTTGGATGATAAAACAGGAGTAATTTCTGAAGATTAACCTTTAACAATTTAGAAACTTGGTACACACGAAGAAGTGGAAAACAGATAAAAGAATGAGATTACCAGGCTGGGAAGAGAGTAGACCCTGCGCTCTGACCCATTAAAATCTCCCCGCGTTACGTGAGGGCACTCCGTCATTCACCCAGTAATCTCTTGCTTTCAGAATAAAGCTATCCAAAGGAAATAGTCAATCGAATTTTGTCGCTATTTATTGAGATTCAGACTGGTGGCTTCATATGGCTGGGCCCAATTTCAGGATAAAGGGTAAAGAGCGGGTTAGACCATAGCTCATCCCCAGCCTGGATACCCTTCTTTGTGAGGCGATAGTAAGTTCTCTCCGGAGCCGGCGGGTAGTTGTCCTGGATAGTTGAAGGCTCAATTACATTAGCAGGTTCCACCCATCCAAGCCGCTTGAGCACACCGAAGTACATCAGGAACGAGTGATACCGCATATGAGTAAATTTCCTTGAGACTTTCTTTAATTCGCGTTCGTAGATTCTGTCTGCCTGCTCCTCGGTGACATCTGCGCCATCTAATACCATGCGACTGATAATACGTTCAGCGCGCTCCCTGGCGGTAGCACGAGCTAAAGCCTCTTTGTATTCGTAGTTTATATCAGCCTGAGGAGCACCTTGTTGTGAGTCAATGACACGAGAGCCTTCCGGTCCTTTACCCATGAGAAATTCTCGGATAAACCACCCGCAGCCGAACGGCCTTAGGAAACCTCCTCTACTCGGTTTTAGCTCGATAACCATGTACTTACCCTAAGCGGCAACTCCTACCCTGCTTACTTTTGGCTCCAGTGCATCGATAATCTTCGTTGAGACCTTGCGGATATCAGCCAGGTTCTGCTCCAGCACCTTCTTGTCCTGAGCCCAGAGAGCAACATAAGGAAATGAGCGGATACCGCTGTCAAAGCCAAAATGGGCGCCGACGGTAAAAGCTACACTCTCGGCAATCGTCTCGGCATTCCTGCGTGGCATGCGGAATACGCCCTCGGAGTAATAGTGAGCCATCTCATGGAGCAGGGTTTTTAGCTGCTGAGCCCTTGATTCCTCCGGGCGTACCCAGATCATTTTGGCCGAATACATACCTTTGATAGCCGGGTCCTGGTAAGGCCTCAAGTCAAAGCTAACATCGAGCCCCTGAAGTCTGGCCAGATTTAATGCCCTATTGAAAAGCCCCTCATCGGCTTCGCCGGTCAGCGCCGGCACTTCTACCTCGGGCAGCTCCTTACCCTCTGTCTGGCTGATGTCAAAAACGTGCACGACTTTGAAATACAAAGGCCTTATTTCAACCAGGCTTTCCCCATCCTCTTCATCCTCCGGTTCAATCACCCTGGTCTCCTTCGGCGGCATACATGGAGCCAGGATGGCGATGCCTTTTTCTCCCTTCCTGACATACCTGCCGAGGTCCCTCCATGTAGTAAAGCCGGCAACCCGAGTAGCATCCGGCTTCTGCAGCATAATCAGCATCAGGTTACCGATGCTGTAATCGTGAAACTTGGACATGGTAAGCAGAAACTCCCGGAAGTTCTGGCTTTCCTGGATGCTGTCAACGCCAGACTTGAGCTTCCGTAGTACCTCGTCAATCTTGCGCTCTTTTGTTTCCGGCTCGATAGAGAAGCTGTAATCAGGCACCGGCGCATCAAACCAGCTTACCAGGCTGTAGTGCCTCGGGCGGACTATCTCGCACTTGGCATTCTCATCTTTGGAGATACCCCGCGCTTGTGGAACTGATTCGCTTAAGGTTTCTCTAGATAAGGTCTTTGTAACATCCGAAACCAGTGCGCCAACCAGTACGAATCCGGTAAAAGCAGCCACAGGAGTCATCCAGTCAACTGCTACCGGTTCAGATTGAAGGGCTAAAAGCTCTATCGAAGCAGTATCTCCGGCTTCTATTCCAGCCATCTCTCCGGCGTTTACCTCCAGAAAATACCTGGCCGGCGATTGCGAAGTAACGATATACCCCTGCTCTATGCTGTGATAGACTTCGGTAATTTTCATATCCTCCGAAAGAAAAGCTATATCGAGCGGAAAAAGCATCGGTGCTGTGGTTACCTCAATAATCTGCTCATACTCAAGGTCAAAAAGCATACCGGTACCTGACGGAAGCTGTACAATCCCTCCCAGACCCTGTGCGAGCTCCCAGGGCATAACGGCAATATCAACCGCCCACTGTCTGTCATTTATCGTCACTATGGCCTGTCCTGCCATGACTACCTCCCGGGTATGCGTTTGACACCATTGAGCTTTTCTTCAAGGCTTAACTGCTTGGACTCTGAGCCTGGGGCATCAACATCAGACCCGCCGAACATGGCGATATCGAAGTTGCGGTGCCAGGTAGTCGAGGCTTTGAAATCGGTCTTTGCCTCAAATCTCTGTCCTCGCATTGCCTTAGGTCTCATGCCGGGCGGAGCGATCGCAGCCATACCCTTCAGATAGGACTCACTGGTGGTATCCTCCCTGTAATTTTTCGGAGCGTTTACTCCAAACTCTTCGTGATTGGCATATTTACCCATCCTGCTTACCTCCGTTCCACAGCTTCTGGTACCATTCCTTCTGCTCCTCTCCCGATACTTTGCGGTATCTCATGGTGGTAGTGATGCTCTGGTGCCCCAGGTGCTCCTGGAGCAGCCTTATCCCGTCGCCCGAGTCATTCTGCTTGACCGCCATCACAGCGAAGGCATCCCGCAGCCTGTGGGGGCTGACATTGTGTACCTTGCCGCTCTCGGCGTTGACTAGACGTGGCAATCCTGCTTTCTCAGCGCAATCCTTGACAATCTGCCAGGCACGGTGACGGCTCAAGTTAAATATCCACTTAGTTTTCGCATTGACACCACCTCGCCCTATGAATTCCTTCAGCATCTTCAGGGTTTCCTGGTCCAGCGGCAGGACACGGAACTTGCGGTGCTCTTTCTCGTCGGCGACCGCCTTCTCCACCTTAAGCCCGCAGACCGGGCAAAACTTGTGCCCTTTTCCTAACCTGGCGCTACATTCCGGGCAGGAAAACTTTATCCGCTGCTTCAGATGCTGGATGGTAACCAGTCCCTGCTTGAAGTCGATATCACCCGTCTTAACCCCCAGAGCCTCGGAAACACGGCACCCAAGATGAAACAGCATTCGGATGAGTAACCTGTCTCGCAGGTATTCAGCCGACTCTTCCAGCTTTCCTATTTCCGCCGGTTCAAGATAAACTTTAGCCATGACCTCATCCTATGATTGGTTGATGGTAGGTGTGCCGATCTCGAAGGAGTATTCCGTGGGCCTGACGTAATAAAGGTCATCCCATTCCTCGGTACCGTCAGTTACCCACGTCGAGCCGTTCCAGTACTGCACCTCGACACCGACATCCCGGCGGTCGATGGTGCCCTCAATCGTAGTGTGGCTGAAGACGAAGCTGGCACTGGCGCCCGGTGCAATGGTCTTCTCGGCTGATATATATTCCTTGAGCTTCGTACCATGCGTGGCCCAGATACTGCCTTCATAGATAAGCAGCTTCACCTTTACCCGTGCATTGCCAGTGGAAAGGCTGGTGATAGGACAGGCTATCTGGATATTGGTATTCGGCGGAAATGTCCCGCCTCCCAGTACCTGCCAGCGCCCATAGCCAGCCACCAGCGGATCCTGAAGTAGTATTATTCCATTCATATCAATTCCTCCCTTGCCGGTCGATTATGATTTCCCGATCAGATTGTTGCTGTTTCTTCTTCAGATTCAGTTCCGGTGACCATCGGCATCACCATGCCCATGGCCATCATCATCGTCATCATCCCCATCATGCCCGACATATCCATACCGCCTCCGGTAGTTGCCGCCGTGTACGCATCATCGAACTCGGCCGACGCTACTACCCGGTCATCGACAATGATTTCAATGCCAACATCACGCCTGGCTTCGCTTCTCGCTTCCTCCATGTGGGTAAAGATCACATCCCTGGTTTGCCCTCCGAGGAACTCCACCTGTTGCGAATACTCGGCAATCAGTGTTCCGTGTGTCGCCCAGATGCTGCCCTCGAAGATATACATTTTCACCGTGGCCAGCGCCGCCGGGCCGATGCACTTGACGGGTACATTAATAAAAATCTCGCCGGATACCTGGCTAGGCCAGACTGACAACGGGGATGCCAATGTCAAACTCATATATTACCTCTGTAAGACTGACCACCTTTGTGATTTCGTCATCTACATGCCAGGAGTTATCCGCTCCGTACCAGTAGCTGTAGACATGGATGGTTACTTTTTTACCCGGCATGGTGAAGTAGCCGTTGAACGATTGGGTGACGCCGGCATTGACGTTGGTACTGGGTGACGGGAAGGTGATACCCGGCCATGGTGAGACTCCATATTCCAGAGCGCCGCCGACCATGATACCGATAGGCGATGAGTAGGTATTCTTGATCTTGACCGTGATATCCACCCGGCTGCCCTGGGCAGCTTGAGACGGCGCTACTATCTCGATAATGTCAGCGTACTGTGCCAATCTGACTCTCCTTAATTCTTATTTTCATCCTTCCATGATCGCAGGCACTTGGCAAAGATCATGCTGCCGAAAGTGACTACCAGAGCCCCGCCGGTGATGAGCACGTAGCCGTAGTCAGCCCTGGTAGCCCACTCGGTAATAATGCCGCCCAGAGTGATGCAGCACCCTACAGTCTCCAAGGCAATCGCTAAGTTTTTAGTCAGTTTCATGAGAATCACCTTCTCCCATACGTTGGTTTTTATCCGCTATTGATCCCTCTCGTAAGGTAGAACCTGTCGAATAAAGTCCACTGGCGGCCAGCCCGGCGATAATGCCGTTGAATGATGCGGATATCCACTCCGTGATGGTACAGGCCCCCAGCGCCCAGCCGGCTACAAGGTTGATAACCAAACCGAAAGCCAGCGCAACCAGGGGATAGTATCGAGTATCCGTGATAAAGGGCTTGAAAAGCTGGACCAGTCCCAGTATCAACGGCACGCCGCCGAGGGCTACAATAGACGCGATAAAATCATTCCCATTCATTTAGATACCTCCTGCCATGCCGGCCATCATGGTCATCATCATGAACATGTTCATCATGCCGCTTATATCATTAGCCGGTGTCGTTACCTGGGTCATGCCGCCGATCATGGAACCCATTGCCGGTAACCCGTAGCCGTAGGTGTTATCTTTCTTGACCGGGGCATCCGCCGGCTTGGTAGAAAAGTAAGGAGCAAACTGCCTCGCCTCCGTCCAGCGGAAGATCCAGCTTTCTCCATAAGCTCTCCGCCCGCTTTCCCAGAGTAATCCCGTAAGTCCGGCCAGCATCGGAGCGGCGAAGCTGGTGCCGGACTTGGTGACATATTCTTCGTCCGACTTTTCGCTGGCCATTTCAAGGTTTGTGCCCCAGACTACGAAGTCTGGCTTGGTTTCGCCATGAACAGTGGGTCCGCGGGATGATTTCTCCCACACCACCAGTTCGTCATTGGTTTCGACAGCCCCAACCGCGATAACTTCAGGCTCGCAAGCAGGGAGCATAACCGTGGTCATCTTCGGACCGGAGTTACCCGCTGCGGCGATAACATCAAGTCCGTATACCGTACTGGCCTGCCGGCAGGCTTCTCTGACAGGATTATCTTCGTCGCCGTCGTCTTCACCCCCAAGGCTCAAATTAATGACGTTGGGATACATATCGTCAGTTGGCAGAAGCCCTTTTTTACGAGCTGCCTCAGCCAGATCGCAGACTTTATCAATGCCCAGGATGATACTTTCATCGCTACCGATGCCTTCGTCGTTAACCACCTTGATGTTTATAATGCAGGCCCCTGGTGAGACGCCGGCCTTATCTCCCTGCCAATGCTGGCCTCCGGCGACCATAAAAGCTACCTGGGTACCGTGGCCAAAGACATCATTAGCCGTTAGTGAGTCGGTAAAGTTAGCTTCATAGACGACTTTGCTTAGAAGTGACTGATGCGTTTTTCTAACCCCTGTATCAAGTACCGCCACTGTTAAACCTACGCCGGTAAGCGCCGGCGAAAAATAGGAGCGAAGTAAGTAGAAAACATCGGAGACGGTTTCGACAATCGGCGTCTCTGTCATCACCTGATCGGTCCGGTATTCTTTGAGAGGTTTAATCTTCAAGTCAGGTATTTTGGCAAGTTTCTCGGCTTGTTCTTTGTCAAAATCGCAGAATACGCCGTTCAGCAGCTTTGTCCTGGTGATGTTTTTAGCCCCGGCCTTTTCCGTCACGGCGGCTATCTGGTCGGCGGTCATTCCTTTAACAACAATTGAATATCTCATAGCTCCATCCTCACTAATTTGTAGCTCATATTACCCCCAAACGGAACGATATATTTTCACGCTGGACATATCGAAGTCCTTTGACAGTGAAAAATAATACGAGCCTGCCTTCACAATGTAGACAGTATCCATTCCACTTCCCGTAAATAAGGGCTCCCCTCCTAGCTCAACCTTAACGGGTATGCCTGCATTTTCGTATAGTATCAATAAGTCACCTACGTTAAACTCTTGTGTCAACAGGTGCCATACGCCATCAGGTTGGCAGTATAAAATTGCGCCAGCCCAGGGGTTTTCGGGGTCAGGGTGCAAATTCCATCCGTTACTCCACAAGACATAGAACTGGCCTGTACTGCTTCGTTCGAGGATGTAGCCACACTCGTAGGTATCTCTGCCTTCGGTAAACTGGTGAACCCACCCGCCCACCGGGGTGTACCGGTAATACTTCGGGTTCATTTCGTGCGAACGTGCCCAGATGCAGTTTTGAGTTTCAATATAGTTATGACCACCCCCATTCACCAGGGAGAATGGTCTTGCGTGTCCTGTGTCAGTCCATGAGTTGCCCGCCTTATTATACTTTTGGGTGTTGCCATAGTTTTCTGCGACCAGGTAGATTTCGTCACCAACAACCCCGCCGACTAAGTCTTCCGGGTTTGAACCTAAAGCTGTCAAGGGTGTCCACACCCTGGTTGCATAGTCCATTTTGTCGAACCTGTGACCTACGTACTTTGACTGATAAACATACAAGGCGTCTGAACAAGCGAAGCAGCATAAATTTGTGGCCTCTGATAAGGACGGAAGACTACTTTCAGTCGTCCAGTTATCGGTGCTTATTTCGTATGAGAGAACTCGGTAATTGTAAACCCCGGGACCGGAGAGATAGGTCAGGAAGTAAATTTTTCCGTTATGATAACCGACCGGGTTTCCCTTCCAGGTAGTACTGTAAGTGTTAGGCATATTTGACAACCGTTCCCAAACCAAGGAGTCTAAATGCAATCGGTAACACTTGTTCGTGTACTGGTCGACCGTAGGGATATTGTGACCGCCGAAAACATACAGATAATCTCCGATAACGATTGCACCAAAACCTGCCACCCCGTACGACTGACCTGCAAAATGCGTATAAGGTATCATGCTTAACGGACTAACATTAATAGTAGGCGGGCTGGCCGTCTCGCCGTCGAATACCTTGGTAGTGGTGAACTTAGAACCCACAACAAACTCCAGCGCGTCTTCCGTTAGATTAACCCTGGCCTGCCGCTGAGCCGCGCCGGCATAATCATCCGGAGTATCAGTCAGCGCCAGGAAGCTGGTTGCTCCCTTTACAAGCAAAGACATCACATCGCCTCCAGCATGTAGTCGTAGTCCATGACTGCGCCATCATCGGCGATTTTGTTACTCTTTGCCTCCACTCTCAGTCCTTCATGGATGCCCACGGTGCCGTTGACAACCCACAGGTCATCCGGGTCATCACCCCGTTTGAATTCCTCCTCATAGACCTTGCGCTCGCTGCTATTTACCTTCATGAACAGCTTTACGGTTACTTTCGCCCCCGCCTGAAAGTTACTTATATTTAATAGCAGCGAGTGGAGCTTCTTTTTACTGTCATCAGCACCAATGGTGATAACATCGGCGCCGCTCTCTCCACTGGTCGCTGTTCCCGAGTTCCAGTTCCCGATAACCGAGCCTGATACCGGGTCCTCACCGGAAAGGTTTTCAGTATAATCCTTGATAGCAGCGACTTGTTCCTTCAGCTCAACAATTTCGTCAAGCAAGTTGCTGATATCAAGCTTCTCTTTCTTACCCTCGATATAAAACTCCCCCGGCATTACTCTTCCCTCCCCGGCGGCAGCAGTTTAAAGGGTTCCTTTTCAGGGACCGTCTCTTTCTTTTTCCCCGAGTTCGCTACCACGCCGATCATACCGATCATCATTACCGGCAGCATCATGGCCATAATCATGCTCCAGTCTGTAGACGTACCTATTGAGGTTCCCGGCCAGGACGGCGGCAAAGCACCGGCGCTCTCCGGGGAAATCAGTACCGTCACCACGGAATCGGCTATTTCCTCCGTCTCGCGTTCTATAAGGAGGATAGCCAGATTGCAGTCGCTGTCGTCGAAACGCAAGGCTCCCTTAAGCTTGATAAAGTCACCGGGCACTACCTTGAACCAGCTATTTCCGAAGACCGGTAAGGCTTCCTCGCTGATTACAACTGAACCTTGGGTTAATCTGGCTATTAAGGAAAACTCTTTCTCGGTACTGGAAGGATTAGCTATATAAATGCTGCAGCCCAGGTCGTAGCCGGCCTCGTAGGTTATCCAGGGCGCCAGGTCCCAGAAGATGTCGCCAAGTTCGCCGCTCATGACTGTTATTCCCGTCATCATCGCAGCTTCACCTCTTCACCCTTAAACGCCTTTTTCACCAGTGACAACGCCCAGGCTCCTAGAGCGACGATGATGACAATATCGATCACCCCGGCAACCATCGCCTGCCAGAACTGCGGCTGGTATTCAGCGGGGTAATAATAGTAATACTGCTGCGGTTGATACCTCATGAAGCACGCTCCGTAACTTGTTTTGGCTTTTCTTTCTCCCGGGTTGGGGACGGCATTATCTTGAAAACTACCCATATCATGAGTATCATCATCCCCATGTTGATCAGGTTTTTCAGCGAATCAGGCATTATCCACCAGAGAAAGGATCCTAGTAGAGGAGGCAGCACCGTCATACCCACAATACCGATGATGATCGGCAGCCAGGCCAAGCCCTTTTGCCATATCAGATACACCGAGTTAGTATTGGTGTCGGCGTAAACGTAGAACTCGCTGCCCGGCCAGGGCTCGACGCCAGCGTCACGGCAGCCCTGCTCTATCTCGATGAGTTTTTCCTCCGGCACCGGCTCAAGAAAGTCGAGCTTCAAAAGGACTAAGGTGCCTTCGGCCGTACTCTCTTCCAGCGGAACGAAGGCACCTAGATCCTCAATATCAGGAGCCTGAGCGACGAGGATGGCACTGTATCCCGGCGGAACAAAAGCATAGGGCATGTTTCACCTCCCTGTGCTTATTCCACCAGTCTCTTGCCTCGAAGCCCCCATACCGTCAGGTCTACGGTTACCGCGCCGCCGGTAACGGCCGCCGTCTCTCCCGTAGCTACCAGGGTAAGCTTGTCTCCACCGATAAGCCTCAGGGCATTACCAAGCTCATCCGGATCGGCAAAGTCCCTGATCACATCCCGGTAGACCTTTACCTCGGCGCTACCGTCCCAGTAGGCGCCTACCAGCACCAGGTCGTGGTCAAACACGTCCCCGGCGGCAATGAGCGCCTGGGTTGCCAGCAGCCGGTCGCTGGTGCTGTAAAACAGCTTGTCGGCATCGCCGCTGACCGGAAAACGGGAGACCCTGAAGTTGCAGATGAGGTCGCCTGCGGTAAGGGCCGCCTGCTGGTGGACACGGATCTCGTGGCCACGGATATACCATATCTCGTCCTCCGGCACCTCGATTTCCCCGGTTACTGAAGCTCCGACCGCGGTGCCGATGGGTACAGTAACGCTTATCTGTCCGTTACGGGAGTCGATTCTGTCCAGTGCATGTTGCTTCTCGGCCAGCACGAGCTGCTCGCTGAAGACCTGGAGGGGCAGCCCCACCCAGTAGCCGATATCATTATCGTAAACTCCAATGAGACTGAGCCATTGATCCAGCGGAGGCACCCATCCCTTGGGAGGCCGTGTGCCGGGATAACCCGCATACTGCTGCGGAATGATTTTATTCATCGTATAACCTCCTTAAAGATTTTCACCTCCGGCTATTTACTGGTGCCGGTGACACCCTTTAGCATGGGCATCATGATCGCCATCATCATGACCATCATGATCATCGGCATCATGGCAGTGAACATTCCCGTAAACTGGTCGGTCTGGAGCGGGTAGTATCCCGATACCGTGCCGTACTGGTACTGCTGGGGCCGGACCTGCTGCCCGGTAAACTGCTGAGTTCCAAACATTTTTAATTACCTCCTTAAATTGGTGGTGAAATTAGTCTTTTCCTGAAGCAGTAACGCCCTTGAGCATCGGCGCCAGGATGGCAAACATCATCACCATCATGATCATCGGCATCATGGCAGTGAACATCCCGGATGTCGGGTCTGTCGTTTGTGTGGGGTAATAGGCCGAGGGGCCGCTTACCTGCATGGCGCTGTACTGCCCGGGCGCTACCGGCCCGGATACCTGCTGCGTTTTGAACATGCTTTCCTCCTTGAGTAGCAATGACTTGCTCGGCATTTTTGTTTGATGCCGGGGAAATTGTTCTACCGCCACCGCGATGGCGGCAGAACTCCAGAAGGCACCAAACCGGACTCATTACTCGAACATGGCGCGCTTGTAGCCGGCGACCACGACTTCACCCTTCCCATCGACACCGTCGCGATAGTGGTTGACGCGGCCTTCCTTGACCTTCATCCCATTAGGGGCGATACCGTTCATGCCGGTGCGATAGGATTCGGGAGTGGCTTTCTCCTGGTAGGTGGTGGGAACAAACCTTTCGAATTCAGACCAGCTTGCGTACTTACCCATGTGGGCACCTCCTCAATAGTCTTTACCCGGTCGCGGCCGGGCTTTTACAGAGGTTAAGCAACCTGGCCGAAAAGGAAAAGGGGTCAGCCTGAACCCTTCCGGTCCAGATTGCCAACCCCTTTTTCGATAAACCCGAGAGCTGCCGGTAATACAACAAGCCCTGAGAGCCAGTTTTCACCGGCAAGCTCTCAGGGCTTACAAATTAAGGCTAATATACTATCGGAACGCTGTCAAGATATTACGTGCGTATATACGCCCGTGCTAGCTGTCCTCGGCTTCTACTTCAGGTTCCACCTTCACATTGATATGCACGCCACCGTTGACGATGACCTCGACAGTATCACCAGGCTTAAGCCGGTGGTATACTACCCAGGACTTGGGGAGGGTGACAGCCAGGCTACCCTCGCCCACCCGGAACAGGACACGTTCTACCTTGATCGGCATCAGCCTTACCTCTCGAACATGGCTTCATTCCACCTTTGCCACTTCTTCTCCTGCGCGGCAGTATACCTTTCAATTGCCTTTTCCGAGGCCTTCTTCTGCCACGGCGGCAAACCTCCCCAATTCCGGTCCAACGGGCTGCTTCCCACTATAGTGTCAGGCATCGTTTCCAGCCCTTTACTGATGGTAGATACCGGCCGGCTCAGCTCATACCCCATACATAACAGCATGATGAAGAGCATCACCCGCGCTGAGTACAGGATATCGCCGGCACCGACCGGTACGACAGGCTGGTTCATCAGTCCACTATCTCCACCCGGAAACCCATGGACTGGAAGCCTCGGGCGAGCATCATGGTCCAGGCTTCGAGGACGCGGTTGATTTCCTGCTCAATCTCCAGGTTATCGGAGCGGCCGATAGACAGTTGCAGGCTCCTCTCGGTCCTTTCCACCGTGACCTTTACCCTGCCCAAGGCTTCCTGCTTCTCCGGGCTTTCCTGGGCTACCTTCTGGGACATCATCCCGAAGAACGAGTCAAGTGCCTGGGGATTGCTCATCATCTGCTGTAGCTGGTCGAACATCTTGTTCTCCTCCTTTCGTTTCGTTGCGTTTACGATGCGTGATTGAATGTGGCTGCCATTGATTGCCCGGCTGCCCTCCCGCCTGCGGTGGCGGCATGCCCGGTATCGATACACCAAACATCTGCATCATCTGCTGAAGAGACTGCATGGCATTAAGTACCTGACCCAGCGGATTATCATTCTTACCACCCATGGCCTGCCGGATCTGGCTTATCGAGTCGGTTATCCGGGCATTGTTCTCGTTGATTACCTGCGAGAGCTGTCCCGCAGTTTGGTAGGCCGCCCGCTCGGCAATCTCGATATTCGACTCCTTGGCCCTCTGCGCGGCGGAGTCCTGCTCCAGCCTGGTCTCTTTCATCAGATCAAGGATCGGTCTTATCCGGGTGGCGTCGGCTTCAGCCTGCATACGGGTCATCTCGATATCATCACGGTTCATTCGCTGTGCTGCCCTCAGGAGCATCATCCCCTCAAGCCTCAGGTGCCAGTCCTGGCTGCCATTGGCCAGCCTCTGCATGATGGCCTCGGGTGTAATGATCTCCGTCCCCCTGGTAGTGACTGGCAGTCCACCATCTTTTTCTGCATCCTCAGCCTTTCCTTCCGGTACAATTACCTCGGCGAAGACCTGGTCCACCGTAGAACGGGCATAGCCGAATACTTCTTTTATCTGCTTGGGGGTGTATCCTTGGCTACGTAGCTTACGAATGCTGTCCATATTACCGGGATCATCCGGGGGCTGAACCGGTGGCGCCGGCACTGGCTCAGGAGCAGGTTGAACCGGTGTTTCTTTCTTAACAGGCTCGGCGCTATCGCTATCAATCCCGTTCTTGACTTTATCAGGTTCAGGGGCGTTGGTTTCGACTGCTACTGCTGTTTCAGCCGGTTTGGGAGCGCTACTCTCCTTTTCATCCTTATTCCTGGGATGAGCACGACCGACGTGACCGCCGAGGGCCTGCATCGTCTTGAACTTCTTACCACATTCTTTACAAGTAAACATCTGGTTTCTCCTGCAAGTAATTACAGCAAGTAGCTACAGCAAGTACATACGGCACCAGTAAATACGACAGCTACTTTTCCCCGCGCTAATACCTCACCTATCACCGGTCACCCCCCAAATCCAGCAAACTGATAGCCTTTTCCACCCCCAGATGCGGCGCCAGCCGGGCTACCCTGATAGCGTCCCTGACATCCTGGCTGATGCCGGCAAGGCGGCAGGCTATTTCCTCTGCGGTCTCAGGGTTAAGGTTTTCACGGTTTACCAGTACGCCCTTGACCACGGTCAGGTAGTCGTTCCTGGTATATGCAGCCAGCTTGCGGATGGCAAACCGAGACTTTAGCTCGGGCGAGAGCAAATGAAGGCGGTTACTGGCCGCGATTACACGGATCTGGTTATTGAGCTCCAGTTCCCTTCCTTTCTTGGCCCTCACGAGGCGCCCCCCTTCCATCATCGAAAGCAGGGCGGCGGTATCAGCGCCGTTCATCTTGTCCAGCTCGTCGATAAGAATGATTTGAGGCTCTCTCTCGGCGACTACATCCCATAACCCAGCCTTTGAAGTGGCCGACCCGACCAGCCAGATTGCCCTCGAACCGGCCGCCTTCTCGATATCCCAGAGAAAGAGACTCTTGGCCAAGGCAGGAGGTCCGGCAAGAAGCACATGTACCGGCCTCTCAGCGACCAAACAGGCTATCAGCAGCTCCTTCACGTCATCATGGCCGATGATATCCCCGAAGAGGCTATTGGCTGGTATCGGCTCAGATGTTACAGGGTCGTCCTGCTCAGCTCTGGCTCCAGCTACGAGTTGCTTCCCAAGATCACTCAGACGGTAACCGGTATAGGAGTTGGAACGGAAAACGTTTTCCAGGTAACCATCCTTGAAAAGGCGGCTTAGGGTAGCCGGCCAGATTCGAACGTGACGCCAGGACCAGCCAATTTTAAAATCCTTTTCCATGTCCCGTGAGCTTTCAAAGCTGTCTATTTCTGCCAGAAGTTCAATGTCATTATTTTTCATTTTCGCCATCCCCTTTCCTGAGAGATTTGCTGGTAGGCAGCCGTGACCAGCTTAAAAAGAAACTCGGTTCCCTTTGTTTTGGCGGTATCGGGATGAAGCTTGAACATGAGCTCACGGTACCGCGTTTTAACCTGTCCGTCCGAGGCGCTCCTGTCCAGCCCGATTACCTGGTATGGATCCATGCCGGCGCTTTGAGCAGTACCACCGCCTACATTCATGGCTGACCAGAGCTCACTGATAACCGGATCATTTCGGAATGTCTCCCAGGTCAGGTTTAGCATCTCCAGTATCATCCCGGCCATCGCTTCCGTCATTTTCCTCTGCGCCTCTTGCAATTGATTATCCATATGCTTATGACCGTTCCTCCTTTCGTAACCAGCCCCTTTCCTCCCGCGGTACCGGCGGCCCCATGCAATCGAAGTCAGGGCAGTTTTGACAGGTTTTAAACGCCAGCCGCTGCCCCCTGGCCAGACGGCTGATGTCCAGGTGTCCGTTGCCCGATCGTGGATACAGCGAGTAGCCCTTGTAACAGTAGATACAATCACTTATTACCCGGGCATGCGAGCACTCGTAAAGTGTTCTCTTTTTCGACTCCTTCATCGCTGCCTCTCTTCTAACCACTGCCTGACCGCTGACAGGTGGCGCTCGTTTATATCGTGGTGGCTGAGGAGCTTATCCAGTCCAAAGCAGTTTTCACCGGGGCCAAGATGAATAATCGGCTTGCCTTCAGCTGTCCAGATGGAAATCGCTTCCTCAACAGTCATTCCGAGCTCTTCCACATACCTGTTATCGCTCTTTATACCTGAAAAAGTGTCCGCTCCGTCCCTAGTGTCCGCCGTCACGACTGGCTCAGCTTCAAAATCCGGCGGACACTTTGGCGGACACATTGAAAACTCAGGATCTATAGTGTCCGCCAGATCTGTATCTGGGGAGGACACTAAGGACGGTTTGACCACTTCTGTAAGGGTTAATAAGGGTTGTAGTTTTAATCCATAAAGTGTTATCAGTTTCTTTACCCGGTCTTCATCCCAGCGGAGTATGCGCTGCCTCTCCTTACCGACCCTGTCTTTGATAAACCCGAGCTTCTTGGTGATGCGTCCTACCTTGTCGGCAGTCAGGTCTGCCGTATCCTCTTCCTTCTGGGCGATGTGATCAGCGATATTCTGGGAAGTAAGGTCGGCACCTTCATTACGAAGCTCGATGACCGAAGCGAGGACCTTTCCGGCATGGCTTTCCTGGCGACGGGAGTAGAGGCTATCCTGCAAGCGGTGGACGAAGCCGGCCAGGGCTTCCGCCATACCGTGGTCGCCGTTGAGCATGGCTTTCAAAGGAATTAATATCTCCTGGAGACGCGGCTGAAGGTTTGGCTCCAGCAATTCGTTACCGAAGGTCTTTCCCTTTAGCCTGGTGAGGTTGGCCAGCCGGAAGGTAAGTAACTTGGACCTGAGGTCGTTGACTTCAATATCAAAAGACGCCGGCAGCACCCTGGGGATATCGTCCCGGGTTAGCGGCAGCATTTCCGAGGTCAGGCAGCGGCTCTCTAAAGCTTCATCCCTGAATGGAAAGCGGGTGGAGATGAGCTTGGGGCCGAAGACCTGGTAGCTGCGGGGATAATATTTGCCATTCTCTTTCTCTGCTCTCAAGACCGGCATGCCCGGCCTATAGCCGTTATTCAACAGCTTGACCATCTCTGACCAGGCAGCCGAGTCCTTGAAGTCGGCCTCGTCCAGCACCAGCGTTCCCCGGAACTGCTCCAGTATCCGGAAGATCGGCGCCGGCGTGGTTGCTCCCGAGGCGAAGATAGGTCTGAAGCATATGGCTCCGGCTACCTGTAAGAACCTGGTCTTGCCGGTGCCCCAGTCACCGATAACGCGAAGATAGGGGATTGAAGGCGCAAACTCGAATACCCAGGTCAAGAGGATGTAGAGAGAAGTTATTTCCTCGAAGTCCTCCTGCAACTCCAGGTACCGGTGCAGGAAACTCCTGATTTCCTCGAAGAGCAATGCCTGTGAATCATATGGAGCCGCCGTACTGGCGAAGTGGACGACTTCTCCTACCAGAAGATCGTTTGTTGGGAGGTAGGTTACCTTCGCCGTTTCATGCTGGTAGGCTTTTTTCACCGAGCCGTTGGCGACGATCATAAAGGAGCGCTCATCGCCACTCACCACCATCTCGCCCACCGTGCCGTCAGGTAACACGAAACCGGAGACGAAGCGGTTTTTGTCCTCTGTCTCTTCCAGCCTGAAATCCCCGGCCAGCTTCTCGGCGTCCTGAAGCGAGTAACGGAGCAGGTAATCGTCGATGCCGGTCTTGGTCTGGCCCTCTAGTTGGGGAAGCTGTATTACTTGAACTATTGCCCCTTTACGCTTTAAATGCTCACCAATATGCAATAGGGCTTTCCGGACCAGCTCCTTGGTGACAATATCAGAGTCAAAGGCTAGGTAAACGGTTCTGCCTTTTAATGCGATGTAGTCCCAGTCAGTAAGAAAGGTGATGCCGCCGAACTGGTTTTTACCCTTGAACCCCCATACCCCGGTAACCGATACGGCGCAGGCCTCCTTGGATGCCAGCGCATCAGCTTTCTTCGAGCCTTCCGTAATCCATAGAGGGACTTGAGGATTGCCCATCGCCTCGCGACAGCGTGGCGGGCAGTCGACTCTATTGGAGGAGCCTGCAGGAGATTCATATTTGATGGGCTTGTTACGATTCATCCTGGGATGGTCAGGCCGGAACTGGTGTCCAACTTCTTTACCCTCTACTGACCAGAGCGGGATGAGGATACCCGGAGCTCTTTGCTGGGCTGGTGTGAAGCCAAGCTTCTCCAGCTCCGATTTACCCAGGAGGCTCCGGTATCCCCTCTCTTCGATGACATCGACGCTGATTCCGCTGCCCTCATTTAACTGGCGGAAGTGCTCGGTTAACAGATCAGGAATAACATCTGAAAAAACAGGTTCAGTCATAATATTCCTTGTTTTCGATATTCTTGGGGGCTAACTATGCTCGGCCTGGTGTTCCAGGGTCTTCAGGAAATGCTCAAGAGATTCGAGAGTAAACTGTGGTGGTGGAGTAAGCAGGTCGAAGTCGCTTAGCCGGACATCGATGCGATAGTTTCTTTTGAACCAGTCGTATATCTGGGCATCCAGGACATCAAGCTGCCAGACTTTACTCTTGATTCTGGTCCACAGGTTTACCAGCAATTTCTGGTTTTCGGTAATTACTTTTTCTGCCCTTAGCACCTCGGGAGGAAACAAGTCATCCGGGGCTTCGCTATCGGGTGCAGGCAGAAGCAGTACCTGCCCGGGCAATGTCTGGGCATACTTCTGGATCTCGGCCAGTGAACAGGAAGTCGTCAGACTAAGTACCTGAATGGGTTTCTTTTCACCTTCTATAAGAACTTCCTGTTTGATAAGCTTCAGGGAAAGGGGGATCATGGCCAGACGACCACAGACGCCGCGAATAAGCTCCAGACTGGAGTTAATGTTTACGATGGAATAGAAAGAACTGGTATCGAGCTGGTAAACACCAAAGCCAGGGCAATCGGGCAGGAGAAACTGGAGGTTCATTACCCGGCGGCAGTAGCCTTGCTTGTACATTGGACACCTGTCGGGATTACAGGGCATCTCCAGAAGCTTTGATATAGTTTTACCTTTCGAGCCAGCTTCACGGTTGATTGTTTCCACCCTGGCAACCGCTGTTTCACCGTCACCGCGGCAAATGAGATTCCCGTTTTCCGAATAGCATCTATAGTACTGGCTGGCCCACTGTGTTTGATCTTCGGTGGGGAGCATGATACGTAGCTCTTTCGGTTTTTCGCCGAAGACTTTTTTCACTTCATCCGGGCAGACAAAGTAGTCTGTGGGTTCAGGATAAATTATTCCTTCAGCGTTTTCTTTCTTTATACCCAGCCGGATTTTCCCCTGTCTCGGTAACCTCACAACGTCGCTCACTCCTTTGATTGGCATCATTGACCTCCACTTCATTATTTTCCTTATAACTTCCCGGGCCTGCCTCGCCTCGGTCTATCTCACCCAGATAGGCCCGGACGATCATCCTCGCAAGTATTTTCAACGCAGTTTCGCGCCTGTTAGCTTTTACTTCGGTCACCATTGCCGCCTTCCTCTATGATGAACAGGTCGTCAAAGGTATAATCGCGCAGATGCTCCAATATCAGCCTTCTCATTACCGCTGAAGGTTCTCTCTTGCCGTTGATAATGAAAGATACATGACTCCGGGAAAAGCCGATCAACTCGGCCAAATCACGCTGGGAGAGATTCTTTTTCGATAGGGCAACTTCAAACGCACGCTGGTTTACCTTCACTCTAACCATTGATATACCCCTGTGGACAATATGCTTACTGTAGTATATAATATAGGGATGATAGGCTGTCAATAGATTTTTGTCACTATAGATAGCGTTTTGATAGCGGTTGTGTTTGACATTCTTTACAAAAGGTGCTACTATTCCTCCAAAGGAGGTGAGACACCATGGTGGAGAACTTCGGCGAATACCTGAGGACTTTAAGACTCGAAAAGAGGTATTCACTCAGGGAAGTTGAGGAGTTGTCCGGCGTATCCAACTCATACCTGGGGCTTATTGAACGAGGTCAGCGTCCGATACCGGGTGCCGACATCCTCAAGAAGCTCGCACCTGTCTACGACGTGCCGGTACGAGACCTCCTGGCTGCTGCTGGCTATCTCAAGGAAGAAGATATTTCCCTGAGTGAAGAGGATGAGGTGGAGATGGCTTTCAGGTTCGTGATGAATGACCCCAGGTACAAGTCCGGCACCCGGATAAAGGGAGGGCTTAACACTGAGGTCAAGCGCTTCATAGTAGAGATGTACGAGAAGGCTACGGGCAAGAAGCTTTTACCGGGAGGCTGATTTAATGCATAGCTTTAGCAATCTCCGCGTATTCTGTGAGCATGTCGTCAGGAAATATGGTCAACCGACAGACGTATCGGAGGAGCAGTTGGCAGAAGATTTCCGGACAGTATATTTAAAAGGTTTACCTCTTAACCTGAGAACGCTGAGAGCAGTAGCTGCCAGCTGCGGTATAAAACTTAGCGAGTTGGAGAAGATGCCCGAAAACATGCGCGGTTACCATGAAGTGTACGGTGACAAGAAAAATATATACTTCAGGAAGGGTGATGCCCAGAGTGGTATTGAGAACACGATTCTCCACGAGACAAGGGAGATGATGGAGACGCTCTTTGCTGAGGTTCAACCAGACTATTCGCCGCTGAGAACGAACGCCCGTCATATTGCTGCTAACCGTTTTGCCGCGGCTGTGCTGTTGCCCAGGTCAGACTTTGAAAAGAAGATATATAATTCTGGATTCGATGTGGTCGAGCTTTCCAGACTGTATTCGAAAAGCTGTTCCCAGGTGCTGTTAAGAATGGGAGAGGTATTGCAGGGGAAGCTATTCATGTATGCGGCGCTCTATGAACCGGACAATGATAATGAGTGGCATGTCACCTACTGGACCGGCTGCTCTAATGACACCGACCCTGACGCAAATGTATATGGCGTGGATAGCCTGTTTCCCAGGAGGGGTAGGCCGGTTGTTCCCGGCTCTCTCGCCGATTTGGCGATACGAGAGAAAAATCCGCATCTTGCCCAGCACGTAACTCTGCTAGAAGATACTTATGAAGACGGCCTGGTTGCAATAGCCAAACCTCTGATTATTTCAGGGACTCCCACGAAAGTAGCACTGGTGGTGCTGCTTGAGCAGAACCGGGACCTGCTTATACCGCAAATCAAGCGGTCAAAACCGGTAATTGTGGAGGGATTTCACAGGCATCTTTAGCACGAAAGGGGAACGCTATGGAAAGTCAGAAAATGGTAGCTATCTACGCCAGGGTATCATCCGATCGGCAGGATGTTGATCTTTCTATCTCGGCACAGCTTAAGGCGTTAAGAGAGTACGCTGCCAGAAATGGATACACGGTCATCAAGGAGTTCGTTGATGAAGCCGAGAGTGGCCGAAGCACTGCCAGGCCGGCTTTCCGCGAAATGATCAGCATGGCCCGGATGAAGAACCCTCCTTTTCAGCTAATTCTTGTTTGGAAGCTATCTAGATTTGCCAGAAACCGGGAAGATTCCATCATCTATAAGTCGCTCCTGAGAAAGCAGGGCATCCAGATAGTATCGATAAACGAGCCTATTGAGGATACTCCGACCGGACGCCTCATGGAGGGGATAATCGAGGTCATCGACGAGTTTTATTCCTCTAATCTCGCTCAGGATATAACCCGCGGACTTAGAGAGAATGCATCCCGAGGCTTCTTCAACGGCAGCCGGCCTCCCTTTGGATATCTCAGGAAAAAGGTAAAGGATGGTGATAAGTCGCGGAATACCCTGGATATCGACCCCGACCAAGCGTCCATTGCTCAAAGAATATTCAGAGAGTGCAGCGAGGGAAAAGGTTTGAAGGAGATCACCAAGAGCCTCAACAAGGACGGTATACCAGCTCCGAACGGCGGCAAGTGGGGAAAACAGCGCATCCATAAGATGCTGACGAATGAAGCGTACACGGGCTGTCTTGTCTGGGGTAAAAAGCACTGCAAGTCAGGTCTCCCGCCGGTAAGGAAGGAAGGAGCCTGGCCAGCTATCGTAGATAAGGATACCTTTGAGAGTATTCAGATAGGGTTGAACGGTCGGGCTCCTAAAGTAGTCCACCCGCGAGTTACCAGCAGCCAGTACCTGCTCAGCGGGTTAATCAGGTGCCGGAAGTGCGGTGCAGCATATATTGGCTATGGTGCCAAGTCGGGGCGTAACCATTACTACGTCTGCGGCACGACTTATGCTAAAGGGAAAGATGCATGCCCTAGCAAACACCTCCCCAGAGAGAAGCTGGAAAAGTACGTGGTTGAAAAGATAAAAGGGTATCTTCTGACCGACGAGAATTTGACCGACCTGGTGAAAATCATAAATGAGGAGCTTGATGGCTCAATCAGCAAGTACAGGGAACGCTTGGAAGCAATAGACCGCGAGGCCGCTCAATGGGAGAGCCGTCTAGATCGACTCTATGACTTTATTGAGACTAAAACCATCGAACCGGTGAGAATGGCTAAGAGAATAGCTGAAGTTCAGGATAAAGTCAATGAAATGAGAAAAGCCCGGTTTGAGGTTGAGGAAGATATCCGGAGGCGCCGATTGGAGCCCCTTGACGCCGGAGCAGTCGTAGCTTACGTAGCCGACTTGAAGAAGTTCCTTGAATCCAGTAACATATTTGAGCGGCGGGCATTCCTGTCAACATTTATTGAGAGCCTTGAGGTTGACGATGGGGAGATTACCTTCAATTATGGTTTGCCCCCGGACGGAGCCAAGCAGGAGACGGTTTCGGTTCTAGGTATCGTCCCCTCAGCTCCACCAAAGGTCACTTTTGCAAAACCGGCCTGCTCCCTCTCTTCATTTACTTCGACGAGGTTTAACCGGCAAAATATCTTCCTCGACTTCAAGTCCTCTGACGGCAGAATCTTAATTCCGAGCTTAGCAACTAAGTCAGCCCTCTCTTCGAAAGTCGACTCCTGCAGATTACGGTCACGGAGAGCCTTCAGTTCCTGCCGCAGCAGCTCAACCTCGGCAGCGCTGAGACCCCTGTTCGACATTTGATCATGAAGTCTTCCAATCTCTGACTCTGCCCTGGCAATGGCTTCACGGTGCTCAGCAAGTTTCGTCTGGACTTCCCCCGGTGTGTAGAAACCCTTCTCCCAACCCTCCTGTACCTTGTTGACTCGAAGTTTTGCCTGGCTAATCTTGAATTGTTCCATTCTGAGGAGCTTTTCAAGGTCCGCACTCTGAGACAATTCCGCTGCCAGTTGCTGTTCCAGCCAAGCATCATTGCTCAGCATGGCGCAGATCTCCTCCCAGACCTCATTGTCCCAGGTTCCCGGAACAAAACAGCGATAGGTGCAAGGGTCTCTCAACCACGGGCAGTAATGTGCCCGACAGTAGTAATACACTTGGTCGCTACCTTTCTTCCGCAGGACAGACATCGGCTTTCCACATCTTGGGCAAAGCATTCGGGTACGGAACAACGCCCGTATTCTTTTGCCCTGTTTACCCCTGCCGCGGCCTCTCTCCCTGAGATTGTTATTGGCTCTTAGCCACTGTCCCTCGGTGATGAGAGTTGGAACCTCAAAAGTCACCTTCTCACTGTCTGGCTTCGGCCGAACGAGTGTTCTCTTTATACCCAAAGTTAGATCACCCAGAGGCTTCTCAGGGTTGGGAACACGCCCATTTGCATTGTATTCAGCCTTTCCCGTGTAACACCTGCGACCGACTATCTTGATTACAGTCTTGGGAGCCCAAGATGCCCGGTAAGGTGGTCGAATCCCGAGTTCATTCAGTTTTCTGGCAACCCAATAGGCAGTGCGACCTTCATCTCCGATCCACGCGAAAATCTGTATCACCACCAAGGCTGGACTTCTCGAAACTGGTTCCCCATCGGGTCCCAGTTCGTCTATCTCCCACCAAGCACGGAGTACTCTAGCTCTGCCCGTTCGAGCTTCGATAATTTTGTCCGTGCGGTAGACATAGCCGTAGGCTGCTCTGTGCGAGGGCGCTTTGCCTGCCAGAACGCGTGCAATATTCCCTGCTAATGCATTGTCACGGTTGCATTTGACCCTCAAGGCGTTTGCTTGAGCTTGGATAAGCCTAGTCGTTTGGCTTGCCCAATCCTGGCCACTAGGGGCGTCCCCGTATACTACCCGTACGCCGTAGTAAGCACACTCCCTTTCGAAGGCCAACTGGTGTAGGGGGTCTGCAGACAGACGCCCCTGGGAAGGAATAACAACGCCGGCTATGCGTCTGCCTGCTATTAACTCTTTACGTAGCCAAATAATACCGGGACGGTTTAAATCCTCACTGGACTCAGCGTCGTACACCACATATTCCCTCGGTACGATGCCGCCGTTTTGCTTGGTCAGTCTCGCATTGGTGAGCAAATACTCCCCGAGGCGATCATTCTCTGCTTGCTCCCTTGTTGACTGTCTCGCATACGCTACCCACCAATGCCTGAGGTTCAAGTCGCATCCTGTGATACCGAACCCTTCCTCGCAGTCAGCTGCTTTCGCTGCTTCTAGAATGTATCGATTTAATCGTTCCTTATTCATGACCTCCGTAGTTGCCATCTTTCACCTCCTGAATAGCCAGTTTCGTATAATAGTATCATTTTCCTTGGTAGCGGGAAACGGTAAAAATTCCCACTCAGTAATTGTCTCCTCAATCTCTTTCTGCCCCTCTTTTACCAAGCGCGACCAGAAGCAACGCATCCTAATCGCGGCTTCGAGCACCTGTGCTTGCGATGCGTCAGTGTCGTCTCCAAAGTAGCGGAGAGCAAGGTTACGGACCTTCGCAATCAGATCATCGCCCATCTGGACGTCTAGCTCCACCATTTCCACCACAGTATCTCCAAAAACGCCTGAGGCTGTCCCGAACTAGTCGGCTCACAGCTATCATACCTTGTCCTGGCCAGAGACGTTCAGCCTCTGCCTTAACCTGCCCCATCAATTCATGACTGACGTTGAACTTCAACCTTGGCATGGTCATCACAGTATGTTATATTGTAATCAATTTATCATACGATGTCAAGAGGGATGTTTCTACGTTTAATAAATACATTAAAACGTAACAATATGTATAATATTCTTGACAAAATTATATTTAATTGGTAAACTAGCTATAATTAATTATAAGAAAGAGGATAATGATTTTATGCCGAGAAAGTTCACTGCTGAACAAAGAAAAAGTATGCTGGAGCGCTTGGAATACGGGGCCACGCTCACGGACCTCAGATCGGAATTCCACATAAAGGATAGCCGAACACTGGAAAAGCAGCTAAGGCAAGCCCGGGAAGAGCAGGCGTTACGGATAGTAAAGAGGGAAATCATTAAAGAAAACCTGCGTGAGCATCTAGCCGAAATAAGGAGCCTTCTTGAAAGCTGGGGTAGGAGTGTCAAAGCCCCTTCCACGCCATCCTTCGATCGGTACCCGATGAGTGCTGCCGAGCAAGCAGAACAAAGCCGGCTGTTCGAGGGAATGCGTGAGCATCTGCCTTTTCCTGAACTATGGAAGAGCTACCAGGCTATCAAACTGAAATGGGATGAATACGCGATCACGTGCAAGGAGCTGCACGACCAGGTGGTGGAAAAAGCCGAGAAGAAGTGGGGACTGGGTCTCCTCAAAAAGGACGAACAGCGCCGTGGGTTAACGACCTGGTTCTCATGGGAGACCCTTGACCGCGTTATTAAGGTAGCCTCAGGGGACGCTCAAGCCGGAACGCCACACTATGTCGCGGCACCTTTGAACCCTCAAGCCCCAGAGCTAGAATACCTAATGTGTGGCAACCGAGTAATACTGTATAGTAACCAAGCGCTCGGTTACGAGGAGGATCATCAGTCGATGATAGAGGAGTGGGCACAATCTGAGAGGGTAACAAATCTCGTGAAACTGCTAGCTGATCTCCGGGAGCTGGAAAAAAGAATCCAAGACATCGTTGAAGAAACATTAATTCGGCGGGATTACATCCTATACAGTTGTAGGCTGTGTCCAGGAGGGAGTGGGCTGGCTTTCAAGTAAATGCATGATTAAAAGTAAGAAGCGTGACCTGCCGCCCAATCATCGCAGCTAGGATTCACTCTCTGGTCATATGTCACCGAACAGAATTTCGTGCCTGAGGATGCCTAATGGTGTTGATCGCTGCCGAACAATATGTCGGCAAAATGTCGGCAAACCAGCGCTTACTGTGAACTGCGCGATTCAGGCATTTATTACTTTTTTCATTTGCATGCCTTTAAAGAAGATTCCGAATAATATGTGTCACGTTCCATTTCAAGCCTACGAACATGGTACAAAATTGAGTTATATGCTCGACCTGCGTTAACTAGATAATCCGCTCACGCCTTTAAAAGAGTATATACCTATTCTCAGAAACCAATAAAACTCTGGAAATTTGAGAGTATCTTCCTAACTTTTTGATTATCTCTAAGTTCCCAGTTACTAACTCTATATACACGCCAACCTTCTACTAACAATCTTCTATCCTCTTCCAATCGTTTAGAATATGCTTCCTCATCAGCTATCCATTGGTTACCGAGTCTTACGGCATAATGACTAATATCGTCAATGAGAACCGCATATCTTTTATTTTCCCAAAAAGCTACGAAGTCAACACGATACAATTCATTTGCCAGTGGTGATTTCTTAGCCATTAAATGCTGTTTTGATAATGAATGCCATTGAATCCAAGCTTGCGGAATCAAAAATGGTACATGACTATCAGCCATATTGAAGTGCTTAGCGTAAGACTGGAAAAACACTTTCTCAGATTCAGTTTGATTCATTACCAAAAGTGATTTCTTCAAAGCAAGGTTAGTAGATGGCGTAATTCCACAACCTGCTTGAAATAATTGAAAATCATAGCATGGGTATACATCTTTCCAAATGATACCGATGCCCGTCTTCAATTCAAATTTCAGCGATTGGCCACCGTGTTCAGCCGTTATCGCAAAATCAGGTTTTGGTATTCCAAATGGGAGCCCGCCTGGAAATTGTAACGTAAATAGATCTTTAGTGATATCCGGGTTTTTATTAGGTAATTGAACTTGGTAACCATTGACGATTAGTCCATCTTTTTTACACAAGTCAAGAATAAGATTTTTATCTCTTTCATTAATATAAGATTGCGACATCACTAACCCAACAGCTTGCAAGAACTTCTGAGCATCTTCCATATTTGTCCAATCTATCGAAGCGTAATACTCTTCTATACGTGTCCTGCGCGCCCCGCTTATATTTCGTTCAGTTGGAACAGAACCAGGTTGAATGCCTGACATTTGAAAAATATCGTCAATTTGCCGTAATGCTAACCCAACGCAAAGTTCACGAAATTCCAGCCGGAATGTAGGTGAGATTAGCTCCATATTGTTCCTCAACAAAATAGTAATTGCACATGCGCATACGTATGCCAAATTTACCTGGCTCGCTCTTGAATTCGCTCCATAGCGTTTTTAACATTCTCATATATATCTGAATTACCTAGTTTTTTATGTAAGTAAGGTAAGTCTTCGATTGTACCTATATCTTCTAAAACACGACAAGCGAATCTGGCCTCTGTGCCTTTGATAAGCATATCCCGAGCTGCGATACGCAGCTCGGCAGGTGGCAATTGGCTAATTATGCTATCAACTACCGGATTAATAGTGAAGTCATCTGAATCTAAACTGTGAGAAGTCTCTCGGCTGTATAAAAGCCCCCCACTCACCCGACACATCAATTCTAACATCTCTCCTTTTGACTCCAGCCAGCATTCAGCAATCTTGTCTTTGAAGTTTTTAACTTTTACTTTGAGTTCAGAAGTGGGTGACCTGAGCAAAGACATTATTGCCAGTAATCTAACATCCCAAAGCTCATGTTGTGTCAAACTAAACAGCGCATCAATCCCTTTCTTTGTACGAATACAGCCGAGCGCATTAGCTGCGGCCAGACGAATTCTATCACCCATCGGCTCATTGGTATTTGGTCTTGATATTACTTCTTTTACCAAAGCCGACACAGACGCATCGTTTCCTACGCGACTTAAATGCCATATGATATCATCCTTATACATCCAACTCGCCTCCGGAAGCGCTAGAAGTAGCAGTTTCTCAAATTTCTCGTCTCCCAATTCGTCAATGGCTTCACATATTATCGGACCGATTATCTCATCAAAGAAATTAACCGCCAGGGAGGCGCCAAATTCGGTATTTCTATTTGATAAACATGTCTCGGCAATTTGAATAGTATTTTTCACTTCGCGTCTCGTCCATTCTTCGTTGATTTCAATTTCTCCGAGGCGATGTAGATATTCAATAGCCGTTTGGGATTCAGGCCATTGCCTAGAAGAAGCTGCCTCATTCAACGCATCAATCACGGTTTTGGGCACTTCACCACTTCCTGAATACTTCTCATGACATGCGAATTCACCAAGTCCATTAATCGCTTCAGAGCGCACTCTTTGAGAAGAATCTTTGGCGGCTTTGAGCAATAAATCAATCAACAATTCGCGATTTTCTTGATATTGACCAATGACAGCTATATGATGCAATATACTGGCAACAGCCCATCGCGCTGCTGGTGATAGGCCTTCTATTTTTGAAAATCGCTGCATCGGTAATTGTGTTAATCGATAATCAATTACCATAAATGGATGCAAAGCATCCCCTAAAATAGTATTGTATATTTCGGTCGGTGTTATTTCCTTCTTGTCTCTAACACGTTCCTCTTCGCTTATTACTTTTAGCAATTCTTCGAACGCCCAAAGGTCATCGATAGATTCGGTTAGACAGCGGACAGCAAATCTGCGACTATCCCCACCTTTTTTTAACAACGAACGAACTGCCACCCTGCAAAAATCTCTTGGATGTTCTCCAGCCTCGCCGGCGAGGCAACGGCTTATCGCCCACAAATTACTACTCTGAACCAAGAATTCAAGAAGGCTATCTGACGTCGGATGTCAATAGTGGACACCAAACCTTTCATGCTGCCAGCAGTCCCGCATAGTATCTTTGCTCATAGACCACAGGTGACAGGAAACCGAGCCTTGCCTGCCGGCGCTGCCGGTTGTA
>Ga0315543_1000114_pt1 | contig 99622 bp, 94 predicted proteins | sample SalMarSW160210MG_2_FD_203098 | JGI IMG/M metagenome (GOLD analysis project Ga0315543, IMG submission 203098) | Salt marsh sediment microbial communities from the Plum Island Ecosystem LTER, Massachusetts, United States - Salt Marsh Sediment SW1601-210 ... | reverse complement strand
GAGAACTGAAAGAAAGAATCCTCAAAGGCATTGCAGAAATCAATGCCGAGCCTGTTGTTCATCGTTGGAAAAAGTTCGATTTTGCTGTCAATTAAACTGTAAATATGTTGTTGAATCGTAATACTAGCTGTGTTCAAAACTTACAATCGCAACATTTATCCGCCAGCCTTTGGGCGGATTTATCCGCCAGACTTACGGTGGATTTATCCGCCTAAGGCAAATGTTTTCTGCCAGGGAAGGAGTTTCGCCTTATAGATTTACGATTAGTATGAGACTGTCGAAATGGTTGAATCCTTGGTATTAGTGGTGCGCCTGGCAGATGATCAGAACGGTAGGAGACCAGCTAAAGGCCAATGAAATTTCTCTTTTGGATGTGCCTTCTGAAGAAAGGGAGGCCGTTAAAAAGCAGGAGAAAACCTCTGATTATTATTGAGATCAGATTGAAGACTTCATATTGTAATTATAGGTTTTTCAGCTTTTAATTTTTCACGTAGCAGAATGTTACACATTTAAGTCGGTCGGGACACATACAATATATGGGATGCAAAAGAAAAGGCAGAGCCGCCATTTAACCCTGCCTTTCCTGTTCAGGCCTAGGTTGTGTCTAGTCACTCAATTCAGGGCATTTTCCAATTAAATTTAATCTCCGAGTAGGACATATGTACAGCTTCCTCGAGGCGTGGTAATGAGTATCTGGTAAATTCGCCACCGCCCTGTATACCAGCGCATTTCCCTGTACCGCCCGTAATAGTGATAGTGCCTTTGGCAGCTCCTCCGAGTTTCCCTTTCGCTTTATGAGTTGCGAAAATCTTGTCCCCATCTCGTCGAATAAAGACACAAGAACCACTTTCTTTGTACTCGCCTTTGACGATGTGAAGGAACCCGAGACATTTACCGGTCGTATTGTAAAACGGAGAGTCTTTATCAGCGAAGCTGTGTATAGTATGGGCTGTGTAGTTAAGTTGAACACGCCCTTTTTCCATCGGAAGAACATTAACCATGACTGTATAGTAAGCTTTGCCTTCAGCGGAGCCCTCCTTTGCCATTTCAGCATTGGCGGATAAGCAAAATGCAACCGCTAAAATGAAGGCAAACATGGTTACAAGAACTATCTTTTTCATGGTGATCTCCTTTCTTTAAGTTTCGGATGAATCTGGTTGACTTCTTCTTATCTCAGAACATAACACATGTTGGGCAAGTATTTCCCAACTCCAACTGACACACCCTTTCTTTAAAGGCTAATAGGTGCTTGGAATCTGCTACAGACTGTGGTCGGCAGGATTGAACGAGAGTAAGGTTTGCTATCTAGAACAGCAGGAGCGAAATGATGAAAGGAATGAGCGTTCCACGGTGGAATATGAAACGAAATAGCAAGTTGAAATAGCTGCCTTGCCACTAAAAATACAAGAACCCCCAAGGACAAAAGGCAAATCCTTGGAGGCTTTCCATCGGCATCTTCAAGGGACCGTTTATCATGATTACTCCTGAAGGTTTAGATTATGAAAGATGCTTATTAACAATTTGGAGATTCTTATAAATTACTATGTCACAAAATTAACAAAAGTCAAGACTGAATTATTAGGTAGAAAATACTGATGGAAAATACGCATTATTGGAAAACCGACAGGTGGGATCTGATAAGGGTGATTTTCTGGTTTCCTTTTTTTTAGAGGTGCTGCATTGCTTTATAGGCCAAAGTTGCTCATGGGGTTGTAACAAGATATTGTGGGAGAAAAAGGTAAGCGAAAAATTCACTATAGCGTGCCAAAGTCTTTAATCCCTATAAAATGTAGATTACTTCTGCTAGTCAAAACCTCGAATACTCTTTTCTTACACAAAACAGCGGATGTTTAATAATAGAAATTTTTTTTAGATCATTTAGAATTAGACGATGCAAGCTTTTCACTTATTATTTCTATATATGATTTTGCAATCCCTTGTGCTTCAATAAATTTACCATTCGGAGTAATCTCTATAAACTTTTCAAAATCGCGCAAAGCCTGTAGCTTATCACCCTTGCCACGATAATTCACAAACCCAAGACAGAAGTGTAGTTGCACTTTATCCGGTTCCAGCTTCAGCACCCAATCGATAAATTCTTCTATTTCAAAAGGTACATTTGTTTCATATTTATACTTAAATGCTAACCGATAGTATTTTATTGCCTCCTTCATATTACCCTCATATGCGCAGAGAAAAGCATAGCTGTAACACCAAGTACCTTCTCTTATGTAACGGCATTTTCTAACCTCTCTCTTTGCTGCGGGTATATCTCGATTTGCTACAAAATGCCAAATTCCACGAAGAAGATGCCCTGTATAGTCATTCGGGGATAAAGATTCGAGTTTATCGAGAAAAAATTTTGTTCTGTTAAGCGAATCCTGGTCTCTATTTCTTCTCCATATTGCATGATTGAATTTTACCTGTGTGAGGTAGACTTCAGTAAGTCTCCCAGGTAATCTACGCCGAATTTTTACGATAGCTGGTAAGTTTGTCTGTTGCTGATCGATCTTCCTTTGTAAATCTTCAAAAAGTTCTTGGGCATATTCAACATTCCCAGAAATAAGAGAGGCAATACCAATTATATATCTAGCTACAAAATTTACCCATTGAGAGGTAAATTCGAACAAAAAAAGATCATTTTCAGATAGCAGTTGGAGTTTTCTCGGGAAAAGCTCAGCGAACTCGACTCCTAAATGCTTACTTATTTTTTCAGGTACATGCCTATGTGCTACTATACCCTCCATATTTAGAAAATGGTTGTCTTTTCCTTCAATTTGACGTATCCGTGCCCTTCCGAAAATCAGAAATTGGCATTTAGTGGTGCGCAAATAATTTTCTGCGTCCTCTGCATTCTTTATCTTTGCAGAATGATATTGGGACAGTTCTATGAAGGAAAATTGGTACCTAAGATTACCTTGAAATAATAGGTCTCGCAGTGTCTCCACAAAGTCGCTGGCTATCTGTTTTCGCTGCTTCTTTGTTTCTGTCGTGATGGCTACACCGAAACCAATTTTCCCTTTTGAAGCTCTTTTAACTTTAGTGCTTATTAGCCAAACAGAGAACACTAATATGAGGGTACAAATAGTAATTATTAATTCGTTTAAAGATACTTCCACAATATTTATGCCAGAGAACATCCAGAGAAGTGAAAACAAAACGATTAACAAAGCGATTAATAAGCTGCTTTTCCGAGGCCATTTAGATCCTATTAAATTTAAAACTTCTTTTAAATCTATGTTAAAGCTAAAAACACCCACTTTTCTTCAACCTAATAAGTAATATTAAAGATTTTCAAACATATAAAAATCTGCAATAAAAACCCCACTCCTCTGTGTGAGAAATGGGGTTTAGGTTTAAATCATAGCACCCTCTATTAAGACTTATTTCTTGGCTTTCTATATCAAAAATATATACATTTTAAGACATGCACATTTTCTTAAAAAAATCAAGGGGTATTTTAGGGGGGATAAAATGGGTAGAGGGGATACTCATTATTTAAGGACAGGTTAATAAATACACTGCAAATAATTGTATTTTCAGTCAAGGACTTTCAAAGGTTACATCTTGTAAGGGGATAAACCCCCTTAACATGAAAAGTTATTGCTCTTCAAACAATAAAGCCCCACTTCTGAATAAGAGAAATGAGGTTTAAATATTATAGTTTATTTAAAATAGAGCTTTATCAAGGATGGAAATGAAGGTCAAAACTTGAATTTTATATACATTGATGAGGGGCAAAAGAGGGGCAAAGTATAAATCAACATAAAAAAGGATTTAATCAAAATGATTAAATCCTTAACAGTTCTGGTGCGCCTGGAGGGATTCGAACCCCCGACCTGCGGATTAGAAGTCCGCTGCTCTATCCAACTGAGCTACAGGCGCAAAACAGTTTGTAAACCTAAGATCTTCAAATATATGCGATGTTTTCTCGTGCTGGACTTATATTATTGCTGAGATATTTTTTGAGTTTGTTGCGTAAAAATCTTGCGAACTCAATAGCCCTATAACCCAATAAACTCAATAAACCCGATAAACAAAGTAAACCCTACATCCTCTACGCCTCTTTTGACTTACTTTTTTCTGTGATCTTTAGATCACCTTCCCATGGGGAGAGGTTAGGGTTTGCTTGAATTTCAATGTTAACACCATAGCGTTTTTCAAGCCCAGCTAACTCTGCCCGTTTTTTATTCAACAGATAGTTGGTCACTTTACTTGGTAGTATACACGTTACTGTCTCAATATCCCCTTTTGATGCCCCAAGCCATATCTGGCGCAAGAAAGACACTGCGGTAGCCTCAACAGATTTCACGATTCCTCTACCCTGACAGACCTCACAGATCTGGTAACTCTTTGATTCTATTGATGGCCTTAATCTCTGTCTGGAGAGTTCCATTAATCCAAATTTAGAGATATTGGAGAAACTCATCTTTGCCCTGTCCCTCCTGGTTTCTTCTTTGACCTGTCTTATCAGGTCCCGGACATGCTTTGGGTCTTTCATATCAATAAAGTCTATGACTACCAAACCACCTATATCCCTCAGTCTCAAGTGCCTGGCGATTTCCCTGGCTGCTTCCAGATTGGTTTTATATGCTGTGGTCTCTACCCCTCTGGACCCTCTAGATCTGCCGCTATTCACATCGATTGAAATCAGGGCCTCAGTGGAGTCGATCACAATCGAGCCGCCACTCTTTAAAGGAACACTATTACTATAAATCTGTTCGATCTGCTTTTCAATTCCATATTCAGAGAATATAGGGGCCTTCTCCTTGTAGAGTCTGACCCTTTTTTGATGTCTGGGAGATATAACCTTCATGAAGTCCCTTATCTCTAACCATGTTTCCTTGTCGTCAACAAGGACCTCATCTACCTCGGCGCTAAAGTAATCCCTCAAGGTTCTCAGGCCAACATCTTCTTCCTTAAAGAGAATGGATTGAGTGGGTTTCGTTTCAGCCCGTTTTTTGATATCCTGCCACATTCTCAAGAGATTTTTTAGATCTCTATCTATTGTGCGTTTTTTCTGACCCGAGGCAGCGGTTCTTACGATATATCCTATCTCTTCCGGCAGCTTAAGCTGACTCATCACGGATTTTAGCCTTTGGCGTTCCTCTTCATTCTCTATTTTTTGAGAAATACCACTATTCGGTCTCCCTGGGGTTAAGACAAGATAGCGGCCTGCCAAAGATATATAGGTGGTGAGATATGCTCCTTTTTTTCCTTCTCTCTCTTTCGTGACCTGGACCAGAATCTCATTTCCTTTTTTTAGTGCTTTTTCTATTTGAGGAACTGCTTTACCGTTAGAAACGAATCCCTGCGATTCATAATACTCAGGATGGATTTCTCCTATTGTCAAGAAACCATTTTTGTCAGCTCCATAATTTATAAAGGCTGCCTGAAGAGATGGTTCAATCCTGGCAACGGTACCTTTATAGATATTTCCTTTGGTTTCTTCTCTTGTAGAGGTAGCAATGTAGAACTCATCCAGTTCACCGTCCTTTAGTATGGCAATCCGGTACTCTTCCGGATCTACAGCATTTATAAGCATTTTATACATTTAGGGTCTACCGTGTATTTTAAAGTGTTGATTGGCTTGATACATAAATGTCCTTAAGGCTGCCTCCCTGCCTGGTTGAAATGAGCCATCGTAGTCAACATCAATATAGGGTACATTAAGCTTGCCCATTAAGGGCTTGGTGATGGAGGCGGTCAGATTGCTCGGGAGGCAGGTAAAGGGAAATATGTTTATAATTCCGTTGTATCCTCGGTGTGAAAGCACTAAGGCGGAGGAAATACTAAGGCAGGCCTCAGTACCTATCTCAAAGGAGAAGGTATTGTTCTTTTTTAATACCTTTTCCAGATGGCCAATCTTGTGATCCTCCGCAATATCAATGTATTTCCGTACCATCTGGTACACCTTCCTCTGCTGCATATACTGGTAAAAGAGGGTGATATTATATTTTAGATACTGCAGGAGATATTTTTTTATCTCTTTTAGCTTAAATCTTTTAAGGTTTAACCCGATGGCAATCTTGGCTAACCTTACCTGGTCATAGGTGGTATAGTTTACCCATTCCCCTATGGAGGCGTTTACCACCTCGGCCCCATATTTCTCTAACGTTCTAATGGTATCCTGATTAGATTTCACGTGGGACCTTAAATAGATCTCCCCAACTGCACCTATGAGTGGTTTTCTTGGAACACGGGGATCAATAATATTTTTTCCTTCTTTTACGACTTCTATTAAATCATCAGTGATAGGAGAGAGATCTTTTTCAGATGAGTGCCTGGTAAAGGATTCGGCCATCCGCTCCATAGCTTCATTTATAAAGGTATCTGCCATTCCTTCAGCTTTCTCGTAAGGTCTAATCCTCCAAACCAGCCTATCAAGGATATCTCCCACCACAATGGAGAGATACGCTGCCTTCCTAAAGGCTATCAACTTTTCTTCTGGTATCAGTCCCTTGAGATCGTATGCATCATCGGAGTTGAGTTCATTAATCTTCAACTTGTCTAAACCAGGTATGGAATCAAGGATTATTCGGTGAAATTTGTTATACATGCCAAACCTGCATGGACCATCTGCAGCGGGCATAAAGTACATATAGTTCTCGGGATTAAACCTTTCCCCAAGTCTCTCCCTTTCCTTTTCCATAAATAGAAGAATGTCCCCAAGTGTTACTATGCAGGGGAAGCACTCCTTGCCTGAGGTGAACTGTTTCCCCAGATCCAGACCCTCATATGTTTCCATAGCCTCGGAATTGACTCCAAAGCTTCTGAAGACCCCTGCCAAAAGATGACTGTTAAATTGGTTCATCTGCGGGATCAAAAATCTCTTTCCCTGAACCTTAAATCGTCCAACGCCCTCAGACATGGAACGAAAAGTATCTAATTGAGTAACCTTTTCCATTTTTAAGACCTCATTGCGGTAATTGTTGTAGTTTTAGATTCCATAGATTCCATTTTTTGTACAGATTGCACTACGTTTTTAAATGCCTCAAGCCTTGTCATCACTCCTGCCACCGCGCTGTGTTCATCCAATTCCAGTATAAGGTAGGGCTTTTCTCCCATGATATATTTATAGAAATGCTCGATAAAAGAATCAGGGCCGCAACTGAAGTTGGTAAGATGAAGGCCAAAAAAGTTCGGCTTTAGCTTTATGAGCTTGGCAGATTTTAATGTCTGGTAGCCATAGGCCCAATACATGTTCGGAAAATCAGAGAGATCCATGTCACTGACATCAAAAAAATCCAGGGGAACGGCTGTCACACCTATCTTGGATATATTCTGCCCAAGCATCAGATTCAGTTTTTCATCGTAGAGGTTATAGGGCCTGCCAGTAACCAGCACCAGAGGCTCCTTTTCTCCCAAAGAGGATATGATTTCAGCACCATGAGTGTATAGCTCATTTTCAAAGTCCTGTTGCCTGCCAAATGCAACATCGAGTGCCTTCCTGATTTTCTTTGAGGATACCCTCAATGTGTTGCCCAGATGTTTATGCAATTCTATGCTCAATAGATCAGGATTATACTTGAGGTGGACAGTTGGATTTAATATCTCATCTTCTTTTAGTCTTAGGGCTGCCTTGAGCATGTACTGATTTCCCTCAACCAAGGGGCAAAAGACATTATTTTTATTATCCTGAGAGGGAAGATCAATGATATTGGGCAAAAAGAGGTACCGTGTCTTACCGAGGAGATCTCTGACGTGTCCATGTGAGACCTTGACCGGAAAGCATGTCTCGGTGGTCATTGATTCTATTCCTAATTTTGAGATCCGGTCATTGGTCTTTGAGGTTAAGACGGCCCGAAACCCAAGCGTATCAAAAAAGCTTGCCCAGAAAAGGGCAAGTTGATGATTATATAGCGCCCTCTGCATCCCTACAGTTGGCCTTCCATCAATCTCAAAGACAGCTCTGCTGTCTTTTTCAACAGACCCTTTCAAATCCCCCAGCTCATGATAGAGACCCTTAAGATGTTTTTCCCAGATGGTATCCCTCAGCTTAAAGTAATCCTCTTTTTTCTCGCCATAGTCAGTTCTTATTTCATACCTGCCACACTCTCCTCCCCAAACGCTCTTTCTTCCGCCGAAATTGTAAATCTTAAGCTTGCATTCATTATGGCAGTTGGGGTCCGCATGGCATATAGCTTCCTTAAACTTTAGCGTGTCATTAATTGCCTCATCTATGCCCCTGAATGAGGATTCTTTCTTCTGTTCCTTTGCTATTTTTTCCTGCACGCTTATAGCAGCTCCAAATCCTCCTAACACTTCACGGTGCTTAGGTATCAAGATACCCTTATCCAGCACTTCCTCGAAGGCTGCCACGATAGCCTTATTAAGGGATGGGCCTCCTAAAAACATGATCCTCTCGCCTATCTTCTTATTTCCAACCACCCTGTGTAAGTAGTTGTAGACAATCGCGTAACAGAGTCCGGCGATAAGGTCTTTTTTTTGACCACCTTTTTGCGCATAGGATACAAGATCAGATTCCATAAACACGGTACACCGTTCAGTCAGCTTGATCGGTTTCTCCGAGGAGAGGGCTATTTGCTGGAATTCATCAACAATGTTTATGTTATTTTTGTTTGCAAGCTCATGGAGAAAACTCCCTGTTCCGGCTGCACATACCTTGTTCATGTCAAAGTCAAGAGGGTAAGTATTAGAGATAGAGATGTACTTGCTATCCTGCCCGCCTATCTCAAAAATGGTATCTATCAAGGGGTCAATTTCAACAGCGCCTCGTGCATGGGCGGTGATCTCATCGATAATCAAGTCTGCATTGAGGAAATCACCGGCCACCATTCTCCCTGAGCCAGTAGTTGCCACCCCCTTTATATCAATTGTGTCTCCAAGCCTGTCTTTAAGTATTCTCAGCAGCGTTTGTGTCATCTCAATTGGCTTACCACTTGTTTGGCGATATTCCTTGTCAATAATCTCTCTGTTTTCATTGATGAGGGCATATTTGATAGTTGTTGAGCCAATATCAATCCCTAAGAATACTGGTATCTTTTTTATGTGCTTCCGTAACACCTTTATTTCATTGTCTTCCGGAAAATCAGTTCTAAGCAGCTCCAATTTAGAGGCCTTTGGAAAGGAAAAAGACCCTTTTTCGGTTATAGATTTAAGCTTATCTAAGCCGGGCTTATTAGCGATATCCTGTTCTTTTGCCTGGAGGGCCACTCCCAATGCGCCAATAGAGGTAGAGTGCTCGGGGACAATCAATTTGGCAAAATGCCGCCTGAATCCCCTCACTTGAAGTTCGTTCAAGGTGAGTCCGCCGATAAACATTATTGGCTCTGGCAGCACCCGATTGGAGACAATAGTGCTGAGGTAATTAGATGTATTTCCAATGTGCAAGCCGGCAATGATATCTTCAAGTTTCTCACCCTTGTTCTGGAGGTGTATCATATCTGTCTTGGTAAATACGGTACATCTACATGCCACCCTTACGGGATTGTTGCTCTTGAGGCCCAGGGAGATAAAATCTTCCATGATTTTGGTGATGTGAGTCTCTGATTTATCGAGGTCTTTACCGTATATAGATGATGCCAGTCTTTCCGCCTGCTGATCAATAAAGGAACCTGTGCCTGAGGCGCAGGGGGTATTTGTGTTGAAGTCATCGAGCTGCCATGTGTTCCCATGATGGCTGAGGATATACAGGGCTGTGTCCTGCCCCCCCATGCTTATGATGGATCTTACATCAGGCTGCAAATTTACAGCGCCAAGGATTTGGGCAATGGATTCAAACTCATAAAATCCGCCAAGCTTCTCGCTTATAATTCTCCCGTGATTTCCCGTGAAGGCAATTGCCTTAATGTTCTCAATGCCAAGGCGATTATAGAGTTCGCTGGTGACCTCAAATACGCTTGTCTCAACTCCGCCAAAATGTCTTTTGTAAGGGTACTCATAGATTAATTCTCCCTTGTTGTTAATTACAACAGCATTTACACTTACAGAGCCAGCATCGATTCCAATATAATATTCTTCCATTTTTTAAATGCCTCTAATGTTTAAAGTGATATAAAGTGCCTAACATTCGTAGATTTCAATATATCGTAATTAACATTATTATATCCAGTATCCAGTATCCAGTATCAAGTTTAATGAGCCTCGTCCCAATTTTTACCCCAGTTTATATCTACTCGAAGGGGGATTTTCAAGGGATAAACACCCTCCATTTCATCTTTTACCAAATTAGTTGCAATATCAAGCTCTTTTTGAGGAACCTCAAAAACCAACTCATCATGGACCTGCAGGAGCATCTTTGTGCTCAGATGTTCTTTGTGTAATCTTTCGAAAATTTTTATCATAGCCATCTTGATAAGGTCGGCAGCGGTCCCCTGAATAGGTGTGTTAACTGCTGCTCTTTCTGCCTCACTTTTGAGGTGTCCATTATCACTGTTTATATGAGTGAGATACCGTCTTCTTTTGAAAAGTGTACTCACGTATTGATTTACCCGAGCCTGAGATAGTATCTTTTCTTTAAAATTTTTCACCCCTTGATACCGCTCATAATAACTATCAAGATAGACCTGCGCCACCTTTTTGCTTATCCCGAGTTCCTTGGCTAATTTAATAGGGCCCATACCATAAATGATTCCAAAATTAATGGTTTTTGCCATTCGGCGCATGTCTTCTGTAATCATTCTTGGATCCAGACCAAATACATCCGCAGCTGTTCTGGAATGTATATCTTCTCCCTTCTCAAAGGCTCGAAGAAGAACAGGGTCATCTGAATAATGGGCAAATACCCGTAATTCAATCTGTGAGTAATCAGCAGATAGCAGGAGATGATTATCCTCTGCAATAAATCCCTTTCTTATCTGTCTTCCTTCTTCAGTTCTGATGGGTATGTTTTGAAGATTCGGATTGCTGCTGCTTAACCTTCCGGTTGCGGTGACTGTCTGGTTATATGAGGTGTGCACCCTTTTTGTGCTGGGATTTACCAGGCTTACCAGGGCATCGAGATAGGTAGATTTGAGCTTGCTAATGGTCCGAAAACGCAAAAGAAGAGAAGGTATTTCATGTTGGCGTGCGAGCTCTGTAAGCACTTCAACATCTGTAGAGTATCCAGTCTTTTTCTTTGTCTTCTTTTTGCCTGGCAGGTTCAACTTTTCAAAGAGAATATATCCTATCTGTTGAGGTGAGTTGATATTGAACTCTTCTCCGGTGAGGCTAAAGATCCTCTGTTCAATGGATGCAAGCTCATCGGCAAATCTTTCTGACATTTCTTTAAAAAAAGATACATCTATCTTTATTCCAGCCGTTTCCATACCCATTAATACCGGTACCAGATTCATCTCCAGATCTTGAAAAAGTGTATAGTTATCATCAGATTTAAGTCTTTCTTCCAAAATGGATTTTAATCGTACAGTGATCTCTGCATCCTCACAGGAATACTCCTTGGCCTTGATAATATCCACGGAGGCAAAACTCTTGTGCTTATCATGGCCGGTTACCTCATCGTAGCTTACCATTTTGTAGCTCAAATAATGTTGAGCCAGATAGTCCAGATTATGCTGACGTAGTGTTGGGTCAATAATATATGAGGCTATCATGGTATCAAAAAATAATCCTCTCACAGTGACATCGTATCTACCCAGGACCTCAGCGTCATATTTTATATTCTGTCCTATCTTTTTTATCCTCTCATCGCAGAAGGTGTCTTTTAGGAGATCGAGGGCCTCGTTTAGACTTATCTGTGGACCCATACCTATATAGGCATGGCCTAAAGGTAGATAGTAGGCAATTCCTGGTTCAATACAAAACGATATGCCTATTAGTTCTGCCTCAAGATGGTTCGTGCTGGTAGTCTCTGTATCAAAGCAGAACATCCCTTTCTTATGTATACGCTCAATAAGAGATCTCAGTTCTTCTTTTGTGAGGATAAGTCTATAATCCTTTTTACTTAGTTCTGCATGCTCGGAGAATTTATTTATAAGTGATTTAAATTCCAGTTCCCGGAATATCTTTAAAAGCTTCTCTTTTTTAGGGGTGCCGAGCCTGAGATCATCAAGGGTTATGTCAACTGGTACAGAATTTGTAATGGTGACCAGTTTTTTACTTAAGAAGGCTTGCTCCTTGAATTCCTCAAGCTTTTTCTTAAGCGATGCCTTAGTGATTTTATCGGTATTTTGAAAAAGGTTTTCTATTGAATGAAATTGTTGAATAAGCCTGAGGCCGGTTTTTTCACCAACACCGGGAATACCTGGGATATTATCTGCTGAATCTCCTGACAGGGCCATTACTTCAATTATCTGTTCAGGTTCAATCCCATAATCCCGCTTTATAGCGGCATAATCCGTCAGTTTTTCACTCATTGAGTCCCACATAACTGTATTTCCTGACAGGGTTTGCCTGAAATCCTTATCGCTGCTCACAATGACCACATTGAGACCCTGATTGCTGGCTAGTAGGGCAACGGTTCCAATGATATCATCTGCCTCGTATCCTTCCTTTTCCAAAATTTTAACGCTGAGGCCAGCGACCACATCTTTAATATATGGGATCTGTACAGCCAGGTCTTCTGGCATAGGGGGTCTGTTAGCCTTATAATCTTTAAATATTTTATGCCTGAAGGTTGGCCCTTTCACATCAAAGGCGACAGTCACATAATCAGGCGATTTATCATCAAGCAGTTTCATAAGCATCTTTGTAAAGCCTAATATGGCATTGGTAGGCAGACCTTTAGAATTAGAGAGGTTTCTAATTGCATGATAGGCTCTATGAATATATGAACTTCCATCTACAATGTAGAGTGTTTTATTGATATTTTTCATCTTTGACTTTTAGAAAAAGAGCTTAATTGCTCAGAATGGAAAACAAAGCTTTTTAATATAATGCAAGAAGTATCAGGAAATCAACATGTATTTGATTATTTTCTTACGCTTTCCCCGCCTCTTTTATTAGTCTCCATTCATGCAGATATCATTAAAGGAAGGATAACCATTCAAAAAAAATACACATGCCACTACGTTGAACAAAATACACTGATTTGTATAAAAACAATCCCGTGTTTTGGGCGTTATATTTTTCTTTACTTTAATACTGATAGAGTATTATAGTTTACCAATTTTTAGACATACTTTGTTTATGGGGATTAGTATAATTCAATGTGGGTGACGCAGCCTTGAGCATAAGGTAACTATGAAAGGAGGAAAATCGTGTTCGAAACTACTTACTATAAGGCTCTAAATGGGGTCAAGGCAATAAAGAGATGGGTAATCCCTTACCTTAATTCACGTATTCATTCAAATCAGTTCAGGCCAGTACTGTGTTATCTTTTTACGGAGTGGCGTTGTAATATAGATTGCTACTATTGCTTCCAGTATAATAATGACCTGCCAGGGATGGACATTGAAACTGCAAAGAGTTCGATAGACTGGCTTAAGTCTATCGGCTGCAGGGTTATTCCGATAATGGGCGGCGAGCCACTAATGAGAAAAGACTTTATCTTAGATGTTATCAGATATGGGGCAGAAAATGGCTTCTTTATGTATCTGCCTACAAATGGCTATCTTATGGATAAGGCATTTATAGATGAGGTTGGCAGGGCAGGGGTAGCAGCAATAAACCTGGCTGTGGACTGTGTAGCCCCCCGTAAAGGCCTGCCCAAGGCGCTGCTTAATATAGAACCACAATTCAGGTATCTTGTTGAACGGCAGAAAAAATATGGCTATCTTCCCTTTTTTAACATAAATATCTGCAGAACTAATATCAAAGATGTTAAGCTTCTCACTGAGATTGCACACCAAAACAAGATAGGCACTGATTATCATCTCAATGAACCCCCCCAGAGCTTTGTAGATATAAACCACTATAAACATCATGATGATATGCTTACCATAACGCCTGATCAATATGATGAAGTTAATGAACTATTAGACTGGCTTATTGACAAACAGCGCCATGGCTGGCCCATGGTCAACTCAATAAAGCATCTCAAGGTATTCAAAGAAAGGATGAAGGGCCAGATGAGCCCATGGGATTGCAGGGCAGGCCACAATGGCGCTCTTATAAGGCCTGATGGAAGTCTTTCACCGTGTTTTGATCTGATCAGCTATGATCATGATTGGGGTAGGATCTGGGCGCCCAAATTTGATGAAGGTGAACTGCAGGCTGTTAAGAAGAGGTGTATGCCTTTTTGTTCCTCTACTTGTTTCTATACCATGGCTTATTATTACAAACTTCGAACTATCCCTCAGTGGGTCGGAAAACATATCAGGGTGGGTTGAATTTTCTGATCAATTACTAAATAACCGCTAATTTATTTTTGGAGGAATAATAATGACTCAAAGAAAAAGGAAACTTGGAAGAGGGGTCGCTATGGTAGGAGCTGGGATGTCACCATTTGGAATCCGGCCCGATGTGACAAATCGTGAATTATTTGCAGAGGCCTTCCTTGATATGGTGAATTCTGTGGATAGAGGGTTTGATCCTCAGGAGATCGAGGCCCTATATGTGGGAAATTGTGGAGCTGAGATGTGGGAGGCACAATCAGTGATAGGGGTTTTGTGTGCTGATATAACTGGTCTGACCCCTCGTCCAGCACTTAAGGTTGAGGATGCATGTGCGAGCAGTTCAGTTGCTGTGAGAGAGGGGATTATGGGGATAGCCTCAGGCATGTATGATATGGTTTTAGCTGGTGGCACAGAAAAGATGAGCATTTTGCCAACAAACTGGACCACCATGGCTCTTGCATGTGGTTCAGATACAACCTATGAAAGTGCAGCCGGATTTACCTTTCCCGGACTTTATGCCTCTATGGCAACCGCACACATGGAAAGATATGGAACCACTCACGATGACATGTTGCGGGTAGCGATAAAGAATCATAGCAATGGAGCCCTGAATCCCAAGGCACACTTTCCTAAGACTATTAAAAATGTTATGGATATGCGCAAGGATCAGGCTGAGAAAAAGGGAAAACCCGTTCCAAGCTGGGCTGATGAAATGGAATTTCTTCATGATCCACGATATAATCCAGTCATTGCATGGCCTAATACATTGTTTGATTGTTGCCCTGTTACAGATGGAGCGGCCTGTATCCTTTTGGTGGCTGAGGAGATCGCTAAAAACTTCACTAATATACCTCTTTATATCATCGGCTCAGGACAGGCCAGCGGACATAATCTACATGACAGGGAAACCCTTACCTCTATACCGGCGGCGAAGCTTGCAGCTCAGCAGGCGTATGAAATGGCTGGTGTTGGCCCTCAAGATATAAAAATAGCTGAGGTTCACGATTGCTTTACTATTGCCGAAATAATGGCGATTGCAGATCTTGGTTTTTTCAAGGAAGGCAAAGAGGCAGCGACCGCAGCAGGGGAGGGTAAGACTGCTCGAGACGGTGTAAAACCAATTAATGTTTCTGGCGGACTGAAGTGTAAGGGGCATCCTGTGGGTGCTACCGGTGCTGCACAGGTGGTAGAGATATTTCAACAGATGAGAGGTGAAGCAGGTGCTCGGCAAGTCAAGAATATGGATATCAATCTCGCTCTGAATCATAATATTGGGGCCCACGGGACTACCGCAGTTGTCCAAATCTATGAAAGGAGATAGCACAGATGAAAGAAATACCATTTACCATTGCCTCATATGACAAATTTATAGAAGAAAAGAAACTGATGGCCTCCAAATGTGTGAAGTGCAGTGCATTATGGTTGCCTCCACGTCCGATATGCCTTACATGTAAAAGTGATGCGTTAGAATGGATAGAGCTTAATGGAAAAGGGAAGCTTGTTGCATTCACGGTTATCGGTGTGGGCCCTATGCCAATGATAGATGCAGGTTATAACAGGGAAAATCCATACTGCTCCGGTATTGTTGAGCTGGAGGAAGGTCCAAGGATTAGTGCCCAGATCCTTGGTGTTGATGTTGCCCATCCGGAAAATATTAAAATCGGCACTTCTCTCACAGCAACATTTGTAGAGAGGGGAAGCTGGCATTTTGTGGAAGAGCTGGCCAAGGTGAAAAAGACATACCTGGCGTTTCAAGCCTAACAATCTGAATGACGAGCACCTTCTGCTTAAATCTCCTCATGATTTAATTCATGAGATTTGGGGGTTTTTCTGATACTTGCGCATATTAAAGGCTTGAAATGTTTGGCCTGCTGACGAAATGGACAAAGAGACGTATTTGTTGAGGCATAACCTTTTATATGAAGTTACTAACTATTTCATTTTCTTATCGATTATGAGAATATTGGATTGCAGAGACGTAAAATAATACACCTTTTAGCATTTAAAATACTTATGATGTTAGCCGTTGACATACATCGAATTGTGTGATAGGTTGTGTAAAAAAAGGAGGTCCGATATGCCCACTAATCTGGCTATAGATCAGGAATTATTACGAAAAGCATTAGAAATAAGCGGTTTAAAAACTAAAAAAGGTACGGTTAATTTGGCGTTAAAAGAATTAATTAATAGACACAAACAATTGGAGATAATAAATCTTTTCGGAAAAATGGATCCAGATCCTGATTATGATTATAAGAAAGGGAGAGGTAGGTGAAGGTTCTTGTAGATACTCCCATTTGGTCGTATGCTTTACGTACCCGCAATACCCAATATCAATATGAAATAGATCAACTTACATCTCTTATCAGAGACCAGAGAGCTCTCATCATTGGCCCTATTCGTCAAGAAATTTTATCTGGCTATAGTGATTTACGCAAATTTAGAAAACTAAAAGAAAAGCTCTCCTATTTTGAGAACACCCCCATTCAAGATATTGATTATGAATTTGCTGCCGAATTGTGCAACCAATGTAGAAAAAAAGGAATTCAAGGCTCTCATATTGATTTCCTTATATGTGCTGTTGCAAAAAGAATTGATGTTCCAATCTTTACTACAGATATGGACTTCCCTCGTTACCAGAAGATTATTTCGATAAAACTATATGAATGATGGCCGGCTACCATTGCAATTCACCATAAACCGGGACGTTGGCTCTGAACAACTTACTATATTTGATTCCGGGGACACGATATTAATTTTTAAACCATCAAAATAAATATAAAATAGGATACGAAGAAAACACTTACTTAGGGCAATGGACAAAACACCGTATCTGCTTAGTTATAAACTTTTACGTGCAGTTTTTAACTATTTTATTTTCTTATCGATTTTGGGAATATTGCTTTATAGAGACGTAAAATAATACGCCTATTAGGGCTTATAATAACTATGATGTCATGTTCAAGGGATAAAAAATGATTCGCCAGAGGAAGGTCACCAAACAAGTTGATGAAATAGAATCGGTGGTCTGTGACAGGTGCGGCAAGGAATACGGACCGAACGACATCGAGACGGAGGAGTTTCATCATATCCGGTTCACAGGTGGCTACGAGTCTGTTTTCGGAGATGGGGTGCGAGTCGAGTGTGACCTATGTCAGCACTGTCTTCATGAGATGATAGGCGACATATGCAGGAAGCAGGAGAACCTTGCCGGATGAAGTTCACGAGGAAACAAGGACAGTACCTTGCTTTCATCTACAACTACACGAAGATTGCCGGTCGTCCTCCTGCCGAAGCAGACATGCAGCGCCACTTCCGCGTAACACCGCCATCAGTGCATCAAATGGTGCTCAACCTGGACAAGGCTGGTCTCATTGAGAGAACTCCGGGTGCAGCTAGATCGATTCGTATAGTCGTACCGCCCCAAGAGCTACCGTACCTGGAATGAGAGAAACATAACCAAGCGGATTAACTCTGATACACTGATACAAAAAGCTAACGCTTTTTCTACACGTCATCCGCGCCATTATGTCAAATAAAGGTGTTGACTATCAACTTACTTTGCCTTACTATAAAGTAAGAAAATGATATTATGGTAAGGAGGAATGTTCCCATGACATTAGCGACACTCACAAGCAAGGGGCAGGTAACGATTCCGAAACAAGTCCGGGATTCTTTGCGGTTGCACACAGGAGACAAGGTTGAATTTGTCATTACTGAAACTCGAGAAGCGCTTCTTAGACCGATCACCAAGAAGGTCGATGATGTATTCGGCAGGTTACATAAGCCGGGAAGGAAGCCCATTTCTATTGAGAAGATGAACGCTGGGATAAGGCAGAAGATGCAGGAGAGTTTCAAATGAAGGCCTTGGATACTAATGTGCTGGTTCGCTTCCTTGTGAGGGATGACGAGCAACAAGCCGAAACCATTTACAGGATATTCAAACAGGTGGAATCCGATAAGGAAGCACTGTTCGTACCTCTGGTAGTTGTCCTTGAGACTATCTGGGTGTTGGAATCTGTTTATAAGATTCCGAGACAAGAGATAATAGATTCCATTAATGAGCTTGTATTAATGCCCATTCTGGAGTTTGAAGCACAGTCAGCAATTCTGAGTTTTGTCTCTTCGGCACTGGAAACCAAAATGGATCTTTCGGATCTTTTGATAGCGCATTCTGCGAGATTTTCGGGCTGTGAATGTGTGCTTACATTTGACAAACGGGCATCGAACTTCGGGCTTTTTGAGCTACTCAGATAATGTAAACCGTAAACTGGGATGTTATTTTTGAAACAACTTACTGGATTCCTGGGACACGATACTAATTTTAAAAACATCAAAATATGAAGTTACTAACTATTTCACTGCCTTATCGATTTTGGGAATATTGCATTTCAGAGACGTAAAGTAATATGTCTTTTAGGGCTGTAACATTTTTACGTTATACAAGGAAAAATTTGAAGACCAGATGGTATTGTGCTATATTGGCTATACTTTGATAATTGGAGGAATCTGTTATGGCAAGAATCACTGTGGAAATTGAGGACTCAAAAGCCACACTCCTTAAACAAAAAGCAGATAAGTTCGGTCTGTTGCCTGATCAGTTCGTTACAGCAACTATTGAAGATCTCATTGCCCAGCCGGAACGAGACTTCGAAGCAGCAATGCATCGAGTATTGTCTAAGAATAAAGAACTTTATGATCGTCTTGCGTAATGCGCTATCTTTCTCTCCTGGAAGTTCTTGAGCTTCATGAAATGATCATCTCTTCTTCAGGCGGTTCATATGGTATTCGAGATATTAAAGCACTTGAATCTGCAATCAATCAGCCTCGGATTACGTTCGGCCAAACCGATCTCTATCCAGACATTATTTCAAAAGCATCAGCCCTCTGTTTTTCCCTCGTCATGAATCACCCGTTTGCTGATGGCAATAAGAGAGTTGGCCATGCTGCCATGGAAACTTTTCTGATTCTTAACGGGTATGAGATTGAGGCACCTGTGGATGAACAAGCACAAATCTTCCTTGATCTTGCTGCAGGAAATCTCACTCGCGAAGCGTTCACAAACTGGCTTAAAGGACATGCAATTCACACGGCATGAACCTCGACTTGAATTTCGCTGCGCCCAATTCCAGCGGGTTATGCACAAGACGTTGGTTCTGAGGCAACTTACTGTATTGTATTCATTGAACACAATACTTATTTTTAAATATCAAAATAGGCATAAAATGGTTAACAAAGAAAACACTTGCTCACAGCAATGGGAAAAAACAGCGTATTTGCTGATGGCAATTTTTTTATGAACTCCTTAACTATTTCATTTTGTTATCTATTTTGAGAATATTGCGTTGCAGAGAAGGAAAATAGTATGAAATTCAAAGAGTTGATATACAAATATAATTGGAATGATGTTCATTCTACCATTATACAGTTATATCCAGATCAAGAAAAAAATATTGAAGGATGTAAACAAGTTTTTGTAGAATTACATGCAATAAAACCTGTAGAAACTAAAATGCGTATTGTTATCGAGGATGTATTTGATGAATACGATAAAGAATATTATACTCATGTCTCTGGCAAGGATGGCTCTTTAAACAAAGAGAGCGATTCAGGTCATTTTAAAGATGATGAAATTGGTAATCAAGAAGTGTCTTATGCTATTGAATTCACAGATTGGGCGGAATGGCTCGCTATGGATATTGATCATGAGTTTCTGTCAAAATATTCGGAATTAGAGATCATTGGGCACTGCCTATGGGAAATGACTTTTTATGGATCTACACGAGAGGATATTAAAAAAGCAATTGATACAATTCACAAAAGAGCACAAGAGGCAAAGAATAATCCATCTTCTTGGCGGAAGTTGATAAAAGACGAAAATGCCAATGAATTCTATTGGGAAGATAAAAACGGAAATAGAATACCTTTTTTGGAATTTAAAAACCAAAAATAGGGGAAAATGCTAAAGAGGCGCTTAAGTCAGACCAGCAAATTCGATGCGCTTGTTGTCGCTGTTAGCCCTGTAGTTCTGTATTTGTAGAAACGAAAATTTAGGAGCACGACCTCATGGCAAAGGTCTACAGTGGAAAAGTAATAATACCCGGTGACAAGTTAGATGAATTTTTCAAGGTAATGCAGAAAGCCGAAGAAAAAAGGGAGCCATTTCGACAGTCTTTATTGGATCTGAATCAAGAATTTCACCAGTTCCTGTTGACCAAATACTCGGAGAGAACTGCGCGAAAGCATGCATCCATAGTCGAGGTCTTCATTGATTTTATTTGCAGACAAACTGATGTTGAAAGAATTGACGAGATTACCAGAGGAATGGTAAATACCCATTTCAAGAAATGGTGGAAAAGAAAGATTTGGGACTCAACAACAACGGATGAACTCAGGGTGGCACTTAAAAAGTTCTTTGTTTTCCTGTCGGAAGAGAAGAACATTGTGAATGAAAAAGCCTTGAAGGCATTACAATAATTATCGAAAAATACAGAACCAGTCATTCCAGCCCTCTCAGTTATCCGCTGCAGACGGAGGGCAACAGGGCGGCTGAACTTTTCGTGGCTAAATAAATCCAAGAAATTACACAGTTAACCACACAGAGCTTGGCCAAAGCACTTTTTGTGGTGTATCGAATCAATCCTTTGACGGCGAATCGTTAAAATTGAAAGTTAGATATTATGAATCATACTCTCACGAATAAATTTAAGGAAAATTTTGTCATTAAACCCTTGATTGAAACCTTTAGCTTCTTTCGGGAATATGCGCGAGATATAGTAACTTTCCTTTTATATGCTACGTTTCCCGTGATAATTATTGAAAATATTATTTCTTACTACGCAATTAATTACAATTTTCCCTTAGAGATTAAACATCTTCCCATTATTATTCACTTCCTCTATCAACCTGTTTACACGGGGGGCCTGATCTATCTTATTTCCAAAATAGTTGTAGGAGAGAAATGGAATACAAAAGAATGTCTGTTGGTCGGGTTAGGTTGTTGGGTAAATCTACTACTTGTTAATATTATTAGCTCATTAATGATCATCCTTGGTCTCTTCGCCTTTATAATTCCCGGACTATTTATTTTTGCACGACTATCATTAGCAGAATTCAACGTGGTGCTTGATAGGCTTAGCCCTGTAGAGGCATTATCTCGCAGCAACAAAATGAGCAGGAATGTTACATGGCAGATCATTGGCAGCGCCCTGCTTCTTTCAGTAATACTATTAGGATTCCAGCTCCTCCTCCATATTGCAATAGTAACGCTTTCTTTAGAGAATTTATTTACATTCATAATTACTGAATTACTGATTATTATTTTGTGGTCATCCTTTACTATACTATTCTTTCGTTTTTATGATTTAGCTAATAAGGCTTTACGGCAATCGCATGACCAGGAAAAAATCCAAGAGACGCATTTAAGCAACGACAGCTGATTCCCAGTTTTAGGTGGCCAACCGGTTACTGAAAGGAAAGACAAGAATTGTCTAACAAGGAACATTACCGAAAATTAGAGCTCATGTATGCTTCTGCACCGTGTAATAAATACTATGCACCAACATTACAAGTGGGTGATGGGCATGCAGAGCTGATTATTCCCGTACGAAGTGATTTTTTCCATTCAGCGGGCGCTGTGCATGGTGCAGTATATTTTAAGGCGCTCGATGACGCTGCTTTTTTCGCTGTAAGCTCATTGGTGGATGATGTCTTCGTACTAACTGTTTCGTTCAACATATATCTCACTCGACCCATCTCAGAAGGAAAAATGAAGTCAATTGGTCGAGTTGTCCACCGCTCACAACGAGTCTTTGTGGCGGAGTCTGAGGTAGTTGATTCCAATGGACAGGAAATTGCCCGGGGAAGTGGAACTTTTATGCGAAGCACTATTCCGCTTTCGCCGGAGGTTAACTATAATTCCATTCAATAATTAGATATTTATGTGCGTGGTGAATATTCCTATATACCAAATTGATGCATTTTCAAATCGAATTTTTTCGGGTAATCCTGCTGCTGTGTGTCCTCTTGAAGAATGGTTAGAAGATTCTCTCCTACAGCAAATTGCTCAGGAGAACAATCTTTCTGAAACAGCCTTCTTTGTTCCTGAGAGAGGTGGCTATCATATTCGCTGGTTTACCCCTGTTGCGGAGGTTGATTTATGTGGGCATGCTACCTTGGCCGCAGCGTTTGTCATTCTTAACTATTTTGATATATCAAGCGGTCAAGTTAGCTTTAATTCAAAGAGTGGAAGGCTTGCTGTCGTTAAAGACCACGAATTACTGTCAATGGATTTTCCATCGCAGCCACCTGTACGATGCGAGGCACCCAAGGAGTTGCTTGATGGTATTGGTAAAGAGCCATTAGAGGTGTTGTGTTCAGAAGATTATGTCGCTGTGTTTTTAGGTGAAAATGACATCATAGAGCTGAATCCAGATATGGCAATACTCAAGAAGTTAGATTTGCGAGGGGTCATTGTAACTGCTCAGGGAAACAATGTAGATTTTGTATCACGATTTTTTGCACCGAAATTTGGGGTTAATGAAGACCCTGCTACTGGATCTGCTCACTGTGCTTTAACGCCATATTGGTCCAATAAACTGAATAAGAAACATTTGCATGCTTATCAGGTATCACAGCGGGGTGGAGAGTTATTTTGCAAAGATGACGGTAATAGAGTTATCATATCTGGCAGAGCTGTCCAGTTCATGGAAGGTAGTATTACTATAAACACTTGATAAGCAGAGCATTTTATTGTTTGCATAGGACATAACCGAGAAGGCTTTCGAGGACAAACGAGAAATGGCAAAACATATCGGAATTGTAGCGTGTAGCGCTGAGGGAGCAGCTCTCTGTTATAGAACTATTTGTGCAGAGGCGCCAAGTGAAATGGGTGAACATAGACATCCAGAGATTACTATGCACACCCACCCGCTTTCTGAATATATGGTACATATCCGTGCAGGAAACTGGGATACCGTTGCACAACTTATGCTTTCCTCGGCCGGCAAAGTTGCACAAGCAGGAGCTGACTTTGCAATCTGTCCTGATAACACCATTCATCAGGCCTTTGATCTTGTAACACCCAAATCACCAATCCCATGGCTACATATTGCAGAAACAGTTGGAGAGCAAGCCAAGAAGAGGGGATTTACACACCTTGGAATATTAGGAACAAAGTATCTTATGACCGGCCCCGTGTACCCTGATGCCCTTAAGAAGCTTGGTATTATCACTGAGATACCGGAGGAACAAGATCGGGAGAAAATTGACACAATAATATTTAAGGAACTTGTAAATGGTATGTTTCCTGAAAAATCTCGACTCTATTTCAACAGCGTCATTCAAACGCTCAAACATCGCGGTTGCAATGCAGTTGTTCTTGGATGTACAGAAATCCCCTTGATTATAGACCCGAATGATTGTCCATTGCCAACATTGGATTCCACGCGTTTACTTGCACGGGCAGCCTTAAGAAAAGCACTTGGGAAAGCGTAATTGATTTCTCTGTTTTGCCAATATTTCGCTACACTCCATACCTAAAGATTAGTTTTTTCTTTGGGGTCAAGATATTTTTAGATACTTTGAGGAGGTGGGAATATGGTACGTGTGATCTTTTTTTCACTGATAATGGTGGCAACATCGTTGACTTTTGGGTGTTTCGATAGCTCTGAGAAGGCACCCCGAGAACCATCTCAAATACTTGGAGAGGTGGAGCTTTATACTTTTTCACCTGACCAGCAGCACCTCTTAAGCAATCCTCAGCCATTTCGATTATCTCCCCATACATTGCTTAAAGATGCATTAGACAGTCTTGGTCAACATCTGGCTAAGACATATTTTCAAAAAACATATACAGACAAGATAACAAAAATCCGTTTTGAGGTCGTGGGAGTAAATCAGGTAGCTATCTCTTCTCGTTCCCTACGTATTGCCACGATAAATATGGTTGATCCTGATAGGGATGCAATGCGGTATTTTTTTCAAGGATCTGCCGGTGCACGGACCACATTTTATATGATTGGTGCAACTTTTATGCAGCCCCATTTGAATCCGCCTTTATTAGATGGACTAGTGTTTCTTTACAATGGTGAGATGCTTCCTGAGCTTGATCACATTAACGTAGAAGGAATCTTGATTCCACGATTAGTTCAGCGCCTTACAAAACGAGCCATCTATGGCATCAAGAAATAAGCTTTTATTTCATATGTACCATCTATTGCGAAGGGGTGTAGAATCATGATTATCACCACCTGGAATGGGAAATCCTTTGATACAGATAAAGATTTGACTGAAGCTGAACGACATATAGTCCAAAAGCTGTTTGCCTGGGAATCGCTGGTTACCAGTCTTGAACAATTTAGGGAGAAGAAAAAAGATTCCCTACTAAAGGGTTGGAATAATTTGGGGCCTGTCACTGAAAGCATTGCTTTAAGGGCTATAATACAAGACATTGAGATGAAGGTTGTGACACGCTTGAAAACAGAACAAGGCTAGATAAAGATTCTACCGAAGCTTTGCCTCAAATCGACGAGTCGATGGAATAAATATCACATTACTTTAGATGAATCGATGTTGGTTTCGTCTATCCTGATATATCGGGATTGTGCTGCTGGCCCGCTAGACTTATGGCGGGCTGGTTTTTCCGACATGTCGGGATTAACAGTTAACTGATTCGAGCTGCGGATAAATGTAAAATTGTTGACTGTAAGAAAAGGCTCTGATAGAAGGGAAAATCAGAGCTGAGGGGCTTCGCCCAATTAGAGTATTGGCCTAAGTGAAATATAAAAAAGTTCCCGGGAATCAAAATAATGGAATAATGTTTTTAAGGAAGGCAAAGCTCGAAATCTATGAATAGTTTTTTGTTATCTCTCAACTGACAACGAACAACGTGCAACGGATATTATTAGAAGGGAGACTCTTTTGCAATACAAGGCAGTAAAAGGTTTTAAGGATATACTTCCTTATCAGGTAGGAACCTGGAATAGGATTGAATCAGAGGCGAAAAGGATATTTGAGCTTTTTGGATTTAATGAAATTAGAATACCAGTGATAGAAAATGCAGAACTTTTTGCTCGGGGAATAGGTCAGGACACGGATATTGTTTCTAAGGAGATGTATACATTAAAGGACCGGAAGGGTAACTTTCTGGCGATGAGACCGGAGGCAACAGCCTCGGTAATAAGGGCCTATATAGAGCACAAACTTTATAATGTTTATCCTATACAGAAGTTATTTACCATAGGGCCAATGTTTCGATATGAGAGGCCACAAAAGGGGAGAAGAAGGCAATTTCATCAGATAAATGTTGAGATTATTGGAGACCCAGGCCCCAGATCGGATAGTGAGCTGATATTTATGATTATTTACTTGTTTTCCTCGCTTGGGCTCAATGATCTTGTCCTCAATGTCAACTCTCTGGGTTGTCTGAAATGCAGGGGACCATTCCGAACTGAACTTAAGGGCTATCTTAAGAGATATTATTCGCAACTTTGTCCTGATTGCCAGAAGAGGATGGAGACAAATCCCTTAAGGGTGTTTGATTGTAAGGTGGAGACATGCAATCAGATACTAAAAGATGCTCCATCCATGCTTGATTTTTTATGTAGTGATTGCGCTAATCATTTTGATTCTGTTCAATCATATCTTCAGGAATTACAAGTGGATTTTGTTGTAAATTCTCATTTAATGAGGGGTCTTGATTATTATACAAGGACTACATTTGAGGTACAGACAAAAGAGATGGGTGCCCAGAACGCTGTAGCTGGTGGAGGCAGATATGACAATTTGATGAAAGAGTTCAGTGGGCCAGATAGCCCTGCAATCGGATTTGCAATAGGTGTAGAAAGGGTTGTTGAACTTTTAGAGGAGAATGCTGTCCAGACAGAAGAGGGACCTGATATTTTTCTGGCTCCTCTGGGCAAGGAGGCGGAAGATAAGGCATTTATATGGTTGCAGGAGCTACGAAAAAGAGGACTTAAATGTGATATGGCGTACAGATCATTAGGCCTAAAGGCTCAGATGAAGCATGCAGATCGACTGAAGGCCAGGAAGGTGTTGATTGTAGGGGACAATGAATTTATTAAAGGTAAGGGTATTGTAAGAGATATGGTTTCTAAGGAGCAGATAGAGATTCCCTTGGACAATGTTGTTGATGAACTTATACGTGTTAATTTAGATGAAAGAAACTTGAAAATGGAAACTTGAAACTAGATAAGAAGGCATTCCACCTCCTTATTAGATGAGTAACGAATGACGAGAAATTCGTTCAGGCTTCGTTGTGGCCGTAAGGCATGGAGGTTTGTTAAATAGTTAAATAGTTAAATAGTTAATTCGTAAAATCTTTGACTTTTTCACCATTTAACTCACTTAGCTATTTATTAAGCAGAGCATTTTATTGTTTGCTTTGGACATAATTGAGAAGGGTGCAAAGACCTCATGACCATCACGATATTGCAAACTATGTGATGATTTCATTAGCAACTACTCAAAAAAGATAGGGGAGAAAAGTTGAATATAGATACTATCGGAGATTGGAAAAGGACGAACAATTGTGGGAGTTTAAAAGAGGATGATATTGATCGCGAGGTCGTTCTCATGGGATGGGTCAACAGACGCAGGGATCTGGGCAAATTGATATTTATTGATCTCAGGGATAGGTTTGGCTTGACTCAAATTGTTTTTGATGAGGCGATTGATAAGGTTAGCCATGAGAAGGCAAGTATCTTAAGGAACGAATGGGTTATAGGCGTGAAAGGTAAAGTTATGCCACGTCTGGCCGGTCAGGAAAACCCTGATATGCCTACCGGAGACATTGAGGTTAGGGTGAAGGAATTGAGGATTTTTAATAAAACAAATACTCCTCCATTTCAGGTTGATGGAAAAATCGACGCATCAGAGAGTTTGCGCCTGAAATACAGATACTTGGAGCTTAGAAGGCCGGCTCTTTTTCATAACCTTGTTATGAGGCACAGAATAGCCTTATGTATAAGAAACTTTTTAAATGGTGCAGGATTCTTAGAAGTAGAGACTCCTTTTTTAACAAAAAGCACCCCTGAAGGGGCACGGGACTACCTTGTTCCAAGTCGGATTAGTAGAGGATCTTTTTATGCCTTACCCCAGTCTCCCCAATTGTTTAAACAGCTCATAATGATGGCTGGCTTTGATCGCTATTTTCAAATTGTGAGATGTTTTCGGGATGAAGATCTCAGGTCAGATAGACAACCAGAATTTACTCAGGTTGATCTTGAATTATCATTTGTAGATGAACGTGGTGTTATGGATGTTATTGAGGGAATGATGGCAGATGTATTTCCAAAAATTCTTGACCACCCTGTTTCCACACCCTTTCCAGTGATTGAATATAATAAAGCAATGAACCTGTATGGCTCAGACAGACCAGATATCAGGTTTGGCATGGAATTGATGGATCTCTCTGATCTTCTTAGATCATCAGACTTCAGGGTTTTTAAGGAGGTAATAGAGCAAGGAGGGGTTGTGAAGGCAATAAATGTAGAGAAAGGAGCCGCTTTTTCTCGGAAGGAGCTGGATGAATTAAATTCCATTGTGCCTGATTCTGGAGCCAGGGGATTTTTCTGGGCTAAGGTTAAATCTGATAGCTGGCAATCAACCTTGAATAAATTTTTGGCCCCAGATATAAAAAGTGCAGTTGAGCAGAGAATTGGTGCAAAAGAGGGAGATCTTATTTTATTTGTGCCTGATAAGCTGCAAACAGCAAATGAAGCATTAGGGTTATTAAGGACTGAAATAAGCAAGAGACTTGGTTTGGTGAAAGATGAAACCTACTCATTTGTATGGGTAACACGATTTCCTTTGCTTGAGTACGACAGTGATGAAAAAAGATATGTAGCGGTTCATCATCCATTTACCTCTCCTCTTGAAGAAGATATACCATTGCTTATGAAAAGACCAGAGGCAGCAAGGGCACGAAGCTATGATTTGGTGCTTAACGGTGCAGAGATAGGAGGAGGCAGTGTCAGAATACATACCATTGAATTGCAAAACCAAATCTTCCGTATATTGGGATTGGGAAAGGAAGAAATAAAAGAAAAGTTTGGGTTTTTCCTTGAGGCATTGAGCTACGGTGCACCTCCCCATGCAGGCATAGCACTTGGGTTTGACAGGTTGGTGGCTATTATGACTGGTGCAGAATCTTTAAGGGATGTCATTGCCTTCCCTAAGACTCAAAGGGCAACCTGCGCTGTGACTGATGCGCCCTCAAGGGTGAAGGATGATCAACTTGCTGAGTTGGGCATTTCTCTACTTTAATCTTGACAAAGTTTCTAAATAAAATTATACAAAGCCAGTCAGTAAAATGGGTTGATAGTTAACCACGTTTTTTCATTGAGATGCTTGTTTATATAAAATAGAAGGAGGTATAAAAAGTGAGTGATGTAACAGCTCCCATGGCGGGAAAGGTAATTGATGTGAAGGTTAATGTCGGTGACACGGTTAATGAAGATGATGATCTTATTATTCTTGAGGCAATGAAGATGGAGATGCCTATAGTAGCTCCAGCGTCAGGTACGGTGAAGGAGATAAAATGCAAGAAAGGAGATTCAGTTGGGGCTGATGATGTTTTAGTGGTGATCGAATAGACACATGTTTTTTTTAACGAGTATGAATTAATTGCCCTGTCTGAGTATCGACAGGGCAATTTTATCTGAAATACCTTCAAAAAAATATATCAATCCTCTAAAAGCTTCATAATTTCAGCATGGTTTAAAATTTCTAACATATAGTATTATATTTAAAGGGAGCACATTATTATGATTGATTGGAATCTTGCAGTAAGGATATTTTCTTTTGGCTTAGGTGCTGTTTTTTTCTCTCTTGCAATAGTGATAGCGGCAATATATGCATTTGGGAAGATTTTCAAAAGTATAGAAAAAAAAGCTGATTAGAAAGGAAAAATTATGCTTGACATGGTTTTAACCACTGGCGTTATGCACCTGACCGTAGGCAACCTTATTATGTGGCTTATTGCCTTTTTGTTTATCTATTTGGCCATAACAAAAAATTACGAACCTCTTCTTTTGGTACCTATTGGTTTTGGTATTTTAGTAGTAAACTTACCCCTGACATTTCTGATGCAGGAGGGTCAAGGGCTTTTATGGAAATTTTACCATTACGGATTAGAATGGGAGGTAATTCCTCCCCTTATATTTTTAGGTTTAGGGGCCATGACAGATTTTGGACCTATGATCGCCAATCCTAAAACCCTTATATTGGGCGCAGGTGCCCAGTTCGGTGTTTATATTGCCTTTTTTGGAGCCCTCATCCTCGGGTTTCAAATACCAGAGGCATGTTCGATAGGTATAATTGGCGGTGCTGATGGTCCAACAACAATCTATACAACAGTCCACCTTGCCCCTCACTTATTAGGTGCAACGGCTGTAGCTGCTTACTCTTATATGTCACTTGTTCCAATCATTCAGCCGCCTATCATGAGGCTCCTTACCACAGATAAGGAACGAAAGATAAAAATGAGACAGTTACGGCCTGTTTCAAAGAAAGAGAAGATCCTTTTTCCCTTAGTGACAGTAGTGGTTATCTGCCTTATCGTGCCAGCCTCTGCACCACTCATGGCAATGTTTATGTTAGGAAACCTTTTTAAAGAATGCGGTGTAGTAAAAAGGCTTGCAGATACAGCGGCCAATGAACTTATGAATATTGTGACCATACTTCTGGGTATTAGTGTTGGCGCGACCATGTCAGCTGAGGCTTTCTTAAAACCGCAGGTTATTTTTATTTTTATTATGGGTCTTGTGGCCTTTGCCTTTTCTACAGCTGCGGGAATACTTTTGGCAAAATTTATGAATCTTTTTTTCAAGGAAAAGATAAATCCTCTGATTGGCTCCGCTGGTGTATCTGCTGTTCCTATGGCCGCCAGGGTAAGCCAGAAAATGGGTGCAAAGTATGATCCAAAAAACTTTTTACTCATGCATGCCATGGGTCCCAATGTGGCAGGTGTTATCGGCACAGTCGTTGCTGCGGGAGTATTCATTGCGCTTGCAGGGTGATGAAAGGAGGTAAAGAAGATATGTTTGACGAAAAAGAGATTAAAGAAATAAAAGAGGAATATAAAAAATGGTCTGACAAGGTGGAGGAAAAATTAGCAAAGAGACCTGAAAGAAAGGCTGATTTTGCTAATACCTCAGGCATTCCTTTAAAGAGAGTGTGTACACCTTTAGATACAGCTGATTTTGATTATATGAAAGAGCTCGGTTTGCCAGGGGAGTATCCCTATACAAGAGGGGTTCAGCCGACTATGTACCGGGGAAGATTATGGACTATGCGACAATATGCCGGTTTTGCAACTGCTGAGGATACAAATCGACGATACAGGTTCCTTCTCGATGCAGGTCAGACAGGACTGTCAGTGGCCTTTGATCTTCCAACTCAGATAGGGTATGATTCAGATCATCCGCTGGCTCAAGGGGAGGTAGGCAAGGTTGGTGTAACCATTGATTCATTAAAAGACATGGAGACACTCTTTGACCAGATACCAATGGACAAGGTAAGCACATCAATGACCATAAACGCACCGGCTGCTATACTTTTAGCAATGTATATGGCAGTGGCTGAAGAGCAGGGTATAGCATCAAAGGATTTAAGGGGCACTATTCAGAATGATATATTAAAAGAGTATTCTGCTAGGGGCACATATATCTTTCCTCCTAAGCCATCTATGCGGATTATTACAGATATCTTTTCATTTTGTTCAGAAAAGGTTCCTCAATGGAACACAATCAGTATTAGCGGATATCATATCAGGGAGGCAGGCTCCACTGCGGTTCAGGAGGTAGCTTTTACTTTGGCCGATGGCATTGCCTATGTGGAGGCGGCGTTAGAAGCCGGATTAGATGTAGATGAGTTTGGTCCACGACTTTCATTCTTTTTTAATGCCCACCTTGATTTTTTAGAGGAGATTGCCAAGTTTAGGGCTGCAAGGAGGCTATGGGCAACAATTATGCGGGACAGATTCAAGGCCAAAGATCCACGGTCAATGATGATGAGGTTTCACACCCAGACAGCTGGCTGCACCCTCACTGCACAGCAGCCAAAAAATAATATAGTAAGAGTAGCCTTTCAGGCGCTTTCTGCTGTTTTGGGTGGCACACAATCACTGCATACAAATTCAATGGATGAGGCCTTTGCATTACCTGGTGAAGAGGCGGTTCAGATTGCCCTCAAGACTCAACAGCTTATCGGCTATGAGTCTGGTGTTGCCGACACGGTAGACCCATTGGGTGGCTCATATTATATTGAAGAGTTGACAGAAGAGATTTTTAATAGGGCTAAAGAATATATTGATAAGATTGACGAGCTTGGCGGGGCAGCATCTGCTATTGAGCAGGGCTTTATACAAAGGGAAATCCAGGATAGTGCCTATCGTTACCAGAGAGAGATTGAGAAGGGCGAGAGGGTGGTTGTTGGTGTAAACAAATTTCAGGTGGAAGAGGAATCTCCAAAAGATTTATTAAGGGTAGATCCTGCCGTGAGGATTTCTCAGATGGAGAGGCTGAAAAAGTTGAGATCAGAGCGAGACAATGCAAGGGTGAAGGATATACTCAATGAGTTACGAAAGGCTGCGGAAGGGAAGGACAACCTGATGCCCATCATTTTAGATGCAGTAAAGGCTTACGGCACCCTGGGAGAGATATGCGATGCATTAAGGGATGTTTTTGGAGAATATCAGCCAGTAAGTACTATAGGTTAATGTCAGTAGTCTGTTGCCTGTTGTCCGTTGTATTTTTATTCCTAAAGGCTTAGTGTTTTGTTACAAATTGTGAGATATAAGATGTGGCAGGTATATCGCAAAACGCAACGAGCAACGTACAACTGACAACTATCAACGGACAATATTCACGATCGGGGGTGATCAAGGATGGATAATAAAAGAAAAATTAGAGTTTTAGCTACTAAACCTGGTCTGGATGGGCATGATAGGGGCATAAAGGTTATTGCCAATGCATTAATGGATGCAGGAATGGAGGTAATCTACACCGGTTTAAGACAGAGCCCTGAACAGATTGTAGAGACATCTATCCAGGAGGATGTAGATGTTATTGCCTTGAGTATCCTCTCTGGTGCCCATGACTTCCTCTTTCCCAGGATAATGGAATTGTTAAAGGAAAAGGGAGTAGATGATGTATTGGTTATTGGGGGCGGTATTATTCCAGATGAGGATATATCTTCTCTTAAAGAAATAGGAATAGCAGAAGTTTTTGGTCCTGGCACCTACACCGATGATATTGTCACATATATAAAAAATAATCTGAAGCGCTAAAGTAGTATTTTTTATAAGAGAAAGCAATGCAGGCTTTATAAAATGATTTTGGATGAGATTAATTCCGAGCAAAGAATTATTATTGATAATGTAAAGAAAGTTGTTAAGGAGCGGATAGCACCTATCGCATCTGAGATGGATAAGGAGGGTGTCTTTCGATGGGATATTGCCCGCCTTTTTGGGGAAATGGGTCTCTTTCAGATATTTCTTCCCCCATCTTATGGTGGACTTGAAGAAGACAAAACCCTTATGTTTTGCCTATGTGTTGAGGAGATAGCAAAGGCATGTGCATCTTCAGCATTGATGCTTATTATTCAGGCAGTTGGTAGTTTTCCTATAATAGTCGCAGGAAACCAGAGCCAGAGGGATCGCTTTTTCCCTCGTCTTTCAAAAGGTGAGGAACTCATAGCCTACCTGGTAACAGAACCTTATGCAGGTTCCGATGTAGCAGGCATTAAGGCCAAAGCAGAAAAGGCGGATAGCGGATACATCTTAAACGGGCATAAGCTTTTTTCAACAAACGGGGGAGTTGCGTCCCTCTATACTGTGTTGGCTAAAACAGGGGAGAAAGAATTAACCTTTTTTGTAGTCGAGAGAGATCAAAACGGTGTTGTTATTGGAAAGCACGAGGATAAACTTGGATTTCGGGCCAGCGATACCTCAGAGGTTATACTTGAGGATGTGAGGGTTCTTGAAGTAAATAGGCTTGGGCAAGAAGGGGAGGGGTTTCTTATTGCGATGAAGGATTTTGATATGTCAAGACCAGGCATTGCCGCTCTTGCTCTTGGCATTGCAGAGGCTGCCCTTGAATACTCACTTGAGTATGCCTGTCAGAGGGAAACATTTGGAAGACCGTTGATCAAGCACCAGGCGATAAATTTTATGTTAGCAGACGCAGCCACGCAAATAGAAGCCTGCAGAGGACTCATGGTAGAGGCTGCAAAACAGCAAGATAGAAATAAACCGAATATGAAATTAGCATCCATATCGAAATGCTTTTGCAGTGATGCTGCGATGAAGATTACTACAGATGCTGTACAAATATTAGGAGGGTATGGCTACACCAAAGACTATCCAGTGGAAAGGCTCTTTCGGGACGCAAAACTAACCCAGATTTTTGAAGGCACTAACCAGATTCAACGGATGGTCATTGCCAGGGAAATGCTAAAGGAAAGGAAATAGATAGTTTTTTTTAGGATTGATGTTTTTCATAACTATGATAGGGACTATCATTTAGGTATTTTCCCCTAAAACAAAACCACACCCATTCATAAATGAGTGTGGTTTTGTTGTTTTTGAGTAGAACACCTTATTGAACTAAATGCTTTAAGGAAATAAAATTTTTCTTGACAGTAATTAGTAACTATGATGTAGTTACATTGTAGCTATATATAACTAGCGAAGCTCCGCCTCAAACCGACAAGTTGGTGGAGTAAGTACCATGCTACTTGAGGCGAAGTCCCGACAGGTCGGGATTGGTTTCGGATAACGTTTTAGGGTTTCGCTTCTCGGCCCTGAGCCGCTCGAGGCCGAAGGGCTGCTGGTTTCGTATGACGGCGACCGTTAACCGATTCGAGCCCGCCCTGGTGCGACGGGTTTGAGTGATCATGTGAAGCATATAGGTCAAGTCTTAATCATGAATCAAGTCAATAAGCTCATAAACCAGGTCTGGGCCAGGGCTGCGCAGTCGATAACCGTTTTACTTAACATGACCATCATTTTGTACTGAACGCCAATAAACTTGACAAAAATTTTAAGATCTTGGGTTATATAGACACCTAGTGGATGGAGGACGATGTGAGACTTAAAGAAAAGGTAGCCTTAATAACAGGGAGTAGCAGGGGAGTCGGAAGGGCTATTGCATTGGCCTATGCAAGAGAGGGCGCCAATATTGTTGTTAATTATACATCCAACAAAGAAGCCGGGGAGGAGGTGGTTGAAGCAATCAGGGGAAAAGGAGGTATGGCCATTCTCTTTAAGGCTGATGTTGCAAAAGCGCCTGAGGCTGAAGCCTTGGTTCAAAAGGGAATCGAGGAATTTGGTGGCTTAGATATTCTGGTAAATAATGCGGGATTTAGTAGGCCATCCATGTTACTAAAAATGAGTGAAGATCAATGGGATCAAGTAATAGACATTCACCTCAAAGGTGCCTTTCTTTGTACCCAATTCGCTGCAAGGCATATGAAGGAGCAAAACAGAGGGAAGATTATTAATGTGACTTCAGTAGCGGGTATTGTAGGCACCGTCGGCCAGATAAACTACAGCGCTGCCAAGGGCGGTCTCTTAAGTTTTACCAAATCAGCTGCAAGAGAGCTTGCAAGGTACAATATATGTGTAAATGTTATTTCTCTTGGTATTGTGGCCACGGATATGACGGAAAAAATACGGACGGATGAAAAGCTCAAAGAGATCTATATGAACAGAATACTTCTGAAACGCTTTGCTGAAGCAGATGATATTTCTCCGGCATTTATTTTTTTAGGATCCGATGAAAGTAGTTATATAACTGGTCAACTTCTTTGTGTTGATGGTGGATACGGGATGATATAAGTGTTTGTTGTGTTTGTTGGGTTTCTATGGTTTGTTGTTTTTTTTAGAACCCAATAAACACAATAACCCAAGAAACTCGATAAACTCATAAAATAAGGAGGATTAAAATGGCAGAAATACCGGATAAGATCCAGACATGGCAGATGGTTCAACCTACATCAAAGAATAAAGAGACAGGTGAGTTGACACCAGGCAAGCTTGAGAAAAAGGAGATACCTGTCCCTGAATTAGAGCCTGGCGATGTACTTGTAGAAATAGCTGGGTGCGGTGTGTGCCATACAGACCTGGGATTTTTTTATGATGGCGTTCCTAATGTAAACACACCTCCACTGACGTTAGGCCATGAGATTGCAGGTACCGTTGTGGCAGGAGATGAAAAATGGATAGGAAAAGAGGTGATTATACCGGCTGTGATGCCCTGTAGAAAGTGTCTGCTTTGCAAGACAGGTCGTGGCAATAGATGTCTTAATCAGAAAATGCCAGGTAACAGTCTTGGTATTTATGGCGGTTTTTCGAGTCATATACCTGTTCCGAGCGTAGACCTTTGTGAAATTAAGGACAGACATGGCATCCCATTGTCTCACTTTGCCGTTATAGCAGATGCAGCTACCACTCCATATCAGGCTGCCAGAAGGGCGGATCTACAGCCGGGTGATAATGTTGTAGTCATAGGCATTACAGGTGGCGTTGGCCAATACGAGGGGCAAGTCGTAAAGGCATTAGGCGCTAAGACTGTAATCGGGGTAGCGCGTAATCAAGAGAAATTAGACAGGGCACTAAAATTTGGTGCAGATTTTGTTATCAACTCAACAGACAAGGATGCAAGAGCTATATCAAAAGAATTTAGAAATATATGTAAAGAACAGGGCCTGCCAAATTTTGGCTGGAAGATATTTGAAGTGACTGGGACAAAGCCAGGTCAAGATATTGCATTGACAATGCTTGGCTTTACTGGAAAATTGGTTGTGGTTGGATTTGGGCTTGCAAAGGTAGAATATTCTATTGGTAGACTTATGGCCTTTGATGCCGAGATTATAGGCACATGGGGATGCTTGCCGGAATACTATCCAGCCGTCCTGGATATGGTTCTGGATGGAAAGATTAATATGGAGGAATTTGTGCAGACTCGTCCAATGAGCACCATAGCAGAAACCTTTGAAGAGGCTCACAAGGTCCCTCCTATGAAAAGGATCGTCTTGGAGCCTGATTTTTAAGTAGGTAAATTAATTTTTAATAATTTTAATAAAGGAGGAAAAACTATGTCATTAGATTGGTTGGTAAGGGATAATGAAATAAAGGATCACCAGCTTTTTGGAGATGAACACTTTGGCACAGAGCCGCCGTGCACCATGTACGAAAAAAAACCCCTTATTAACCCTGCTACAGGGGAAGCCGTAGAGGGGTTATCGGTTGCATGGGTGACATTGAACAATCCTGCCCAGTATGGTTCCTATACCACCCAAATGGTAAAGGGTGTTATTGCGGGTATGCACAAGGGGTCCATGGATAGGGATGTTCAGGCCATCATCTTTACAAGTATGGGTGACAGGGCATTCTGTACTGGGGGAAACACCAAGGAATATGCGGAATATTACTCTAAGAGACCGCTTGAATACGTGCAGTATATGGATCTTTTTTCCGGCATGGTAGATGCAATCCTGAAGGCTCGCAAGCCGGTAATTTGCCGCTGCAATGGGATGCGTATCGCAGGGGGCCAGGAAATAGGCCAGGCATGTGATTTTACCGTTGCCGCAGATACAGCCGCCTTTGGTCAGGCAGGGACACGTCACGGTTCTACACCAACAGGTGGGGCAACAGATTTTCTCCCATGGAATCTGAGCATGGAGCAGGCCATGTGGCAGGCCACAGCTAATGAGATGTGGAGTGCCGCTAAGATGGAAAGACTCGGCCTGGTTACCAAAGCTATTCCCATAAAGAAAGACAGCAATGGGGAATGGGTCCGGGACCCAAGAGTAATTACGGACAAATATGTGGATAATGGCGATATCGTCTATGGTGAGTTCAAGAAAGGCAGTGAATACAAAGAAGCCAATGCCATGCTGAAGGGACTCGAGACCGATTGGTCCAAGCTGGATGCCTTTGTCAACAATATGGTATGGACCTTTACAAATACGACCTTCCTCTGCCTGATGAATACGATCGAAAGCGTCAGGGTTAAAAAGAAGCATTACTGGGATATGCTGAAGAGCAGCCAGATTTACTGGTTGGGAGCAAATATGAATGCTGAAGCCTACATTGGTTTCAACACCTTTAATGCCCAGAAAATCACTGGCAAGAGAGAGATGGACTATCTGGCCTATCGCAGAGGACTGGCGGAGGCAAGGACCTTTGACGATTCCTTTTGCGAGGACGTGATACCGAAGCCACAGAAATAATTCAGAAACCCCGGGAGAGGAATTTTTCAGGGACAATGCAAGAGGTATGGCAGGCAGGGCTCTATAGGCAAGCCCGCCTGCCATTTTTTTAGAGAGAGGAGTAGATATCATGGGATACGAACATATAGAAGTTGAATTCAAAAATGGCCTTGGGACAATTACACTGAATAGGCCGCCTGTCAATGTCTTAAACATCGCTATGATGAAGGAGATAAATGAGGCCCTCGACGTATGGAAGAGCAAGAAAGACCTCAAGGTGGTACTTTTCAGTGGCAAGGGAAAATGTTTTTCCGCCGGTGTGGACGTAGGAGAGCATACGGGTGATTTGGCGCCTAAGATGATAGAGAGCTTCCACGGCATGTTCCGGCTGATGGATCAATTAGGTGCGGTCACTGTAGCTTCTGTCTACGGATCTTGTTTAGGCGGGGGGTGTGAGCTGGCAGTTTTTTGTGATCTGGTAATTGCCGATGATACCGCAAAATTTGGACAGCCTGAGATCCAGGTGGGTGTACTTCCCCCGATTGCTGCCCAGATATTGCCACGGATTATTGGAAGAAAGGCTGCTATGGATTTGATTCTTTCAGGCCGGATTGTCTCTGCACAGGAGTCAATGGGTATGGGACTCATAAACAAGGTAGTTGCAAAAGGTGATTTATCTCAGGAAACCGATGAATTCATTAAGCCTTATCTATCTCTTAGTGCTAAGGTTATAAGCATTACAAAAAAGACTATAAAAGCTGGTCTGAGAGATGACTTCGAACCTTCATTAAAGGTTATTGAAGAGATATATCTAAATGAATTGATGAGGACAACCGATGCTCAGGAAGGATTAAAGGCATTTTTAGAAAAGAGAACTCCTGAGTGGAAGAATTGTTGACCGAAGTGAGCTAAAGTTCGTAAAAAATATCCAATGTCAAATACCCAGTAAGCTATGAAGAAATCTATTTTTTTCATCCTTATTATTATAGGTATTTTTGGCTGCGCTGGTGGTAAAAAAGAGATAAGAGTTAGCAGTTATAAAAAACCGGCCATAGTATTGCCAAAAACAATGGATGGCCGTGTACCTAAATCATATTCGGTAAATGGGGTAGTATATTATCCTCTTCTGAATGGAGAAGGGCTTGTTCAGGAAGGCATGGCTTCATGGTATGGAAAGGATTTTCATGGAAAGAAAACTTCCAATGGTGAGATTTATAATATGCATGGTATGACTGCCGCTCATAAAACATTACCATTTGGAACGTATGTAAATGTAGAGAATTTAGCGAATCGCAGAGAGGTTATAGTTAGGATTAACGACAGAGGTCCTTTTGTTAAAGGGAGGATTATTGATCTATCATATAGTGCTGGTAAACAGATAGGATTGGTTGGCCCAGGAGTAGCAAAAGTACGTCTGGTTGCCTTATCAAGGAAGATTGGACAGATTAAATCAGGTAATGACTATGTGCCACTCGTAGAGGCAGCGGATTTTAGGAAAGGGGAGTTTACTATACAGGTTGGCGCCTTTGAAAATAAAGATAATGCACTGAGATTAGTAAATCGCCTTAGAGTTATCTTTAGTTATACTACTATCACAACGTATGTGTCGCCTCAAGAAAAAACTCTTTACAGGGTGAGGGTATCCCTTTCTAATGATTTAACCGGGGCGAATAAAATGGTTGATAAATTGAAGTATCTTGGATTTTCAGAGACTTTTATTGTAGCGCTTTAGCCCTTATGATTGATTTTTTTCCGGAGAACACCAGAGGTCCGAAACACAACAACTTTTCTTGCTCGTAACTTCAGGTCTTCTTTGGTTTGAGGATTTCTTCCTTTTCGAGCTGCTTTATCTTTGACAATGAATTTCCCAAAGCCGCTTATGAGGAGATTTTCTTTTTTTGCAAGTGTTTGCTTGATTATTTCTAACAAACTTCCTACAACCCTTCTTGATTGGTTTTTGCTTAGACCCACCTGATTGTAAATATTATCTATAATCTTGTCTTTGGTTAAGGTCATGCAATATTCCTCCTTAATTTTCTGGTTTGTATTAATATAACTATCCAGGTTGTCAGGTTCAAGGTTCACAGTTCAGGGGTTCAACTTGGAGCCATGAACCATTGTCTATGCCAAGAGTCCTCAACCGGCTCATGAAAAATCCGCATTGAACTGTTAATGGTTCAGCAAATAACCATTGAACCGTGAACCCAGAACTTTGAACCTGTGTAGTTACGTATTAATTTGTAAAACCACGTCCTCTGGATGTGGATTCTTTATTATTGAAAGCCAAATTTTTCTTTTAGTTTCTGGCAGACAACATCAGGGACAAGACCGCCCACAGCCCCCCCATAACTGGCTGCCTCTTTTATTATAGTAGAACTAGTATAGAGCCATTTGTAGTCAGTCATCATGAAAATTGTTTGTATATTTTTATTTAGCTTCCTGTTCATTAACGACATCTGAAATTCATACTCAAAGTCTGAGAGGGCTCTCATTCCTCTTAAAACTATATTGGTTTTTTTGCCGTCTACGTAACCAACAAGTAAACCATTAAAGGAGTCGACAAAAATCCTGTCATAGTTTTTGATTGATTCCTGTATAAGATTCATCCTCTCATCCAATGTAAAAAGAGTTTTTTTCATGGGGTTGGAGGCAACGGCAATGGTAATAGAATCAAACATGGTAAGAGCCCTTCTCACGATACTGAGATGACCGTTTGTTATAGGATCAAACGAGCCAGGATATATGGCCATTTTGCCCATTTTATCTTTCCTCATTATTGGAGTAAAAACCCATTACTGTTGAGCCATACGATTTCGTTAGTTTTAGCTGAAGGTTATAAAGATCGATAGGAAATGGATCATTGGCATTTTTAGATGATTCAACAACTATCCTGCTATCTTTCGCCAATAGTTTTATATCTAGTAATTTATGAATCGTGGGCCTAATGTATCCCTTTCCATAGGGAGGATCAATAAATACCACATCGAATTGACCGCACCCAAGATCCTGAATATGGGGCAAACCATTCGGCAATTTTGCTCTTATAATCATTGAAAGCCCTTCATAGCCACACATAATGAGGTTATTTTTTATTATAGCAAGGGCCCTGTGTGAGTTATCTACAAACACAGCGTTTTTGGCACCTCTGCTTAGGGATTCTATCCCCAAACTACCTGTGCCAGCAAATAGATCTAATACTCTAAGATCAGTTAATGTCTGGCCCAATATGTCAAATATAGATCCTCTCACTATATCTGAGGTAGGCCGTATAGTAACCCCTTTGAGGTTTGCCAGCCGGCGGCCCCTGATTATACCGCCAGTTATTCTCATGATGTTTTAAAGTTATTAGTAGCTAAAATGAGTTAAAGTAAGTCTGAAGGCAACAATTTACTGACATTACCCAAATTTTCATAATTCGTTTTTTATACTCTTTTTATTTTTCTCGAGAGAGGAATCAATCACAGGATGAACTCTCTTTGTAGATCTATGAGTGAGATGATAGAGCGTTATAAAAGGACCTGAGATTACATACATAGTAGAGAAAAGGAATAACATCAAGGCTGGCTTATACGCCACAACAATAAAGAGCAGTATTGTGGCTACCAGAACGTTAAAGGGTTTTCTCTTAAAAAGCTCGAGTTTTTTAAAACTGAGATAATCAATTGTGCTGACCATAAGAAATGATAGGAGATAAATAGCGCTTATAATAATAATATGTTTATTTTCGGTAAGGCCATCTAAGGAATTTATAAAAAGCACTAGGGTGGAAATAAAGATAGCTGCTCCAGGAATAGGTAATCCTTTGAAGTGATCAGATTCAAGATTGTTTTTTTGAATGTTGAACCTGGCAAGTCTCAAGGCACCGCAGATAACGTACAAAAAGACAGCCAGCCAGCCAAATCTTCCAAATGATTGCAGAGACCACTCAAAGGCCAGCAATCCCGGAGCCACACCAAATGCAACAAGATCTGATAGAGAATCATACTCGGCGCCAAATTGACTGGTTGTATTGGTAAAGCGAGCAATTTTCCCATCGAGTCCATCGAATATAGAAGAGATAAGGATAGCAATGGCTGCGGCATCATATCTTCCCTGGATAGCGGCAATGATGGCGTAGAACCCACCAAATAGGCTACAGGAGGTGAATAGGTTTGGAAGAATGTATATTCCTTTTTTATTTTTCTTTTTTAATCTATTTTTTGTTTTCAGTCTCACTAAGATATCCTATAATTGTTTTACCAGCCTTAACTTTTTCACCTTTTTTAACCTTAATTTCGCAATCAGTCGGAAGATAGACTTCAAGCCGTGAACCGAACCTGATGAGGCCAAATCTCTGACCTGTTTCTACATAATCTCCCTTTTTAACCCAACATGCGATCCTTCTGGCAATAATACCAGCGATTTGAACAAAGATAATCTTTTTTTTATTATCTGTTTCTAAAGTTACAATATTATGTTCATTGTAGACAGATGCTTTGTCTCTATTAGCTGAAAAAAATTTTCCGGGATGGTAGGATAATTGGGAGATTTTTCCTTTAATGGGGACCCTGTTTATATGGGCATTAAAGATAGACATGAATATACTTATCTTTATTGCCTTATCTTTCAAACGGTAATCTCCATTATGCAGATTTTCTATTGATAGTACAGTTCCATCTGCAGGCGTAAAAACTGCCCTTTTGTTATCTACATGTGTTCTCTCGGGATCTCGAAAGAAATAAACGGTGAACAATGTTGCTACCGCCAGAGGAATAGCTAATAATTCCCAATTAAGAATGAAAAATATAGATGACAATCCTATTCCAATAATTATAAAGGGAATTCCTTCCCAGGCAACTGGTAGCTTATTGTTTATTTTATTGTAGCTCAATTAATCAAATCCCTGTAAAATTATGTGCTCTTTTTGATTGTAGCGTTTAATATAAATTTAAGTATTTGTCAATATTACATTTAAAAAGTGCCTAAAGTTAATAAGTGACTAAAGTGCCTAAAGTTAACAAATAAACTTCTAACCTAAGCTTTAACTCTTAACTTTAGCTCACTTTCTTTGGTAGGCGAATATCTGCATCTCTGAGATAAATGGGAACAAGTTCGTCTAAACTGTCTGAACCACTTTTTTGAAGTTTTTTTAATCCCAGAATACCCAAAGATGAGGCCTTAAGATTCCACAAATTTGCAGGCGCTAATATCTGGTTTTCCCCAAATTGTTGTTTTAAGATTGGCCCTTGATTACTCAAGTCATTTCCGATAAAGATTGTTTTGTTTTCAATTATTGAACTAAGGTCATTAATTTTTAGACACGTGTCTTCTTTAGACCTTAATAAATAGCCATGAGCACCCCACTTAAATATGGCAGTAAATACCTCTCCTTTCCGCGAAGTTACAAGAGGGCAGATATCTTCATTTAAGTAAGGCAGTTGGCTGGCCATGGCTACTAAGGTGTGGATACCAGTTATTGGTATGTGCAGGCATTCAGAGAATCCTTTTGCAACAGATAGACCTATTCTAATCCCGGTAAAGCTCCCCGGCCCCAAGGCAACGATTAATCCGTCTATATTTTGAGGCACAAGTCCAACCTTGACAAGCAGGTCATCGATGGAAGGCATTAGATTGCTGAAGTGACTTGGACTTGAAGGGAGGATGTATTCACCTGAAACAATTTCATCCTTCATTACTGCTACACTATACTGTTTGGTTGAGGTATTTATTGAAAGTAGATTCAAAATGCTACATTTATTTGGTGATTATTCTTACTAGATCGTTGTAAAAGACGATGACCATTAAAAGGATGAGAAGGAAAAAACCTATCTTCTGGGCCATCTCCCTTTTTTTGATACTTAAAGGTTTCCTTATTACAATTTCTATCAAAAATAAAAATATTAGACCGCCATCGAGGACTGGTACTGGAAGAAGGTTTAGTATGGCGAGATTAATACTTATAACAGCCATAAAAGGGAGGAGATAACTTATATTTTCTCGTGCTATATCTCCTGTTAACTGCCCGATCATGATAGGCCCGCCAAGTGTTTTAAGGGGAATAACCCCTTGAAATAGTTTTACAACTGTCAGGACTGTGAGTGCTGTTAATTCCCAAGTCTTTTTACCACCTTCCATAAGTGCTCGAAAGGGACCTAACTGTAATTCCTTGATGTTTCTACTGGCTACAATTCCTATCAGTGCTGATTTAATCTCTTCGCCAAAAATGTTTTTAACAATTTCCTCTTTTGGGGAAACCATTGTTGAGATCCTTTTATTGCCTCTTATGATTACCATGTGGAGGTCCTTGTTAGGACTCTTTTCTACAAATTTTTTTATATCACCCCATTTATTTATTTTTGTGCCATCAATATATTCGATAATATCACCTTTCAATATTCCGGACTTATCAGCAGGAGAGTCAGGTCTTACTTGTCCGACTTCGGCGATCATGATAGGATAGCCAGATATAAGGTAAATGCCACTAAAAAGAATGAAGGCTAAGAAGAAGTTAAAGATAGGACCAGCTGCTGCAATAGCAATTCTCGTTACTACAGGCTGTCTGGAAAAAGATCTGTGTGCCTCTTCTGGGATTATTTCTTCATTATTCTCTTCTCCTAACATCTTAACGTAACCGCCAAGAGGAAAGGCTGAGATGATATATTCAGTTTCTCCCATTTTTTTTCCCATAACTTTAGGACCAAAGCCAAGGGAAAACTTAAGGACCTTCACGTTGCATAATTTGGCAATCAGAAAGTGTCCGAACTCATGGAAAAAGATCAAGACACCAAGTACAACGATAAATGGAATTATGTAATATAACACCGTGATCATAATTTACGCTTCGCTCCGCATTGGGAATGATGCAATACTGGAATGATGGAGTATTAAGCTAAAGGACACTTTTCTTTACAATACTCCATTACTCCATATGTTAGCCAACAGACTAAAGCTTCAAAGGAGATATTAATATCAAATAGTTGCTGAAATTTCCAGAGTTTATTTTCTTACCATCTCCCTCAGGATTTCTTTTGCCCTCGATTTAGCCCATTGATCTGCTTCAATTGCTTGCTCTATGCTATTTAAGGGAAAGGTTTCGTGTTTATCCATTGTTTTTTCAATAAGTTGAGGAATTTCCAAAAAACCTATTTTTCCTTCCAAAAAGGCGTTAACACCGATTTCATTAGCTCCATTTAATACAGCTGGCATGCTTTCTCCTATTTTTCCTGCAGCAAGTGCTAAGTATAGACATCTAAATCTCTTTTTATCAGGTCTTTCAAAACTTAATGTTTTTATATCTAAAAAGTCTAATGATGGCAGGTCAACCTTGAGATGCCTGGGGTAAGAGAGGGCATAGGATATTGGTATTCTCATGTCTGTAGGGGCCAGCTGTGCAATGATAGAGCCATCCATATACTCAACCATGGAATGAATAATGCTTTGGGGGTGGAGAAGGATTTCTATTTGATCCATCTCTACATTAAAAAGCCATTTTGCTTCGATTGCCTCCATTCCCTTATTCATCATAGTTGCTGAATCTATACTTATTTTGCGACCCATTTTCCATTTTGGATGTTTTAATGCCTCTTTTGGGGTAACCGTAGACAATTTTTCTATAGGGGAATCTTTGAATGGACCACCAGAGCCCGTTAGGATGATTTTTTTCAGATCCTCTCTGCTGTGTCCTTGGATAGATTGCTGTATTGCACTGTGTTCACTGTCAATAGGAAATATATTTACACCCGACTTTTTTGATTCGTTTATCAGCAAAGATCCTGCCATTACCAATGTTTCTTTATTGGCTAATGCCACGTCTTTGCCAGCAGTGATAGCGGAAAATGTTGGAAGCAGACCAGCAGATCCTGTCATTGCTGCTATAGCTATATTTACATCTGAAAGGGAGGCAATTTCACTATAGCCTTTGGTACCATAGAGTATTTCTATGTTTGTGGCATTGTTTAGTTCACTTTTTAGCTTATTGGCGAGATGAGAATTAATAACTACTGCAAAAAGTGGTTTAAATTCCTTTATTTGGTTAAGGAGAAGGTCTATATTTCTTCCTCCACCAAGCGCTATAACCTTGTATCTCTCTGGATTGTTCTTAATAATCGTGAGAGCGTTAGTACCTATATAACCAGTAGAGCCCAGCAGGCATATATTTTTCAAAGAAAATAGCTCCTTGGGAAGTAGGTTGTCAGTCGTCAGTTGTTTGTTGCAAAGGGCAATAGGCAGCCTTCATTGGGTTAAAGTTGATCAAAGCAAATTCCTCGATCTACAATTCACATCACGTTTGCTGTTTTCCGGCGGACAACGGACAACGGACAACAAACAACAAACATTAGATGTTTAAATATACGTACAGAACTGGGACTGCAAAAAGTAGGCTGTCTATTCTGTCTAACATCCCTCCATGTCCCGGTAAAATCTTACCGCTATCCTTTTTATTTGATATTCTTTTTAGCATAGATTCTGCCAAGTCGCCAATCTGTCCACTGATTCCTAGTACTATACCTACTATCATAATAGAGATAACAGACAAAGAAGTAAAGAATACATAACCAAATAGGCCAGCACATGCGATATTTGCTATCAAGCCTCCTATTGTGCCCTCCCAGGTCTTTCCAGGGCTGATCTGGGTTAATTTATGTTTTCCAGAAAATTTTCCACAATAGAAGGAACAAGTATCACCAGCAAAAATAACAACCAGGATGAAAAAGATCCACATGCGGCCCTGAGGAAGTCTCGCGATTATTGCAAGAAGGACCAGAGGGAGGCAGATATAAAATGGTCCCATAATTAAGTTGGCAATATCACCGGTTTTGTGGTGACTTTTCGGATAGGTGAATATAAAAAAGGCTAAAGGAAAGATAACGAAAAAGGGAAATAGTGCAATATAGCGGTGACTGTTAATGAGGATAGAAAAAAAAAGGATAGTGGTTAAGACATAATTAAAGAAGACAATTTTTTCCGCTATCTTAGGCTTTATTAGTGCATAAAATTCGTTCAAACTTATTAATGCTGCAAACAGAATTAAAATGATAAATACCCATAAAGGGGCATACTTTATGACTCCAATAAGCAAAAGGATTGCTATGGAGGCTGTTATTACCCTCTTCATATGCGTTGTCATATTTTATCCTTTTTTCTTAGGTGGAGTTATCTGTTCTCCAGTGGACCCGAAACGTCTTTCACGTTTTTGGTAATCAAGAAGGGCTTCCAGGTATCGCTCCCTGTGGAAATCTGGCCATAGAATGGGACTAATAAAGATCTCTGTATAGGCTATTTGCCACAGAAGAAAGTTACTTATTCTATATTCCCCACTTGTTCGTATAAGTAAATCTGGGTCTGGGATATTAGAGGTATAAAGATAGTGAGATAAACGTTCTTCTGTAATCTGCTTGATATTTAATGTAGCCTTTTCTATGTCTTTTAACATATTTTTTACAGCCCATACAATTTCCTGTCTTCCTCCGTAGCTCAAGGCAAGGGTGAGGTTCATCTCTTTATTGTGTGCAGTTTTTTCTATTGTTTGCCACAGGGTTCTCTGAACCTCCGGTGGAAGTTTTTCTGTTTGCCCAATTGATAATAGCCTGATCCCATTATCGAGCATTTTCTTTGATTCAGTCGTAAGATAGCGAGTTAGAAGCTTCATCAGGGCCTTGATTTCATATTGAGGCCTTTTCCAGTTTTCCTCGCTAAAGGCATAGAGAGTGAGCCATTTTATGCCTAATTCCCTACTAGTTTTGACAACATCCCTTATAGATTCTATACCTTTTTGATGGCCAACAATCCTGGTAAGACCTCTTCTCTTTGCCCATCGGCCGTTACCATCCATTATAATAGCCACATGCTGAGGTAATTTATCTGGGTTTAATCGTTCCATTTGAGAGGCTTCATTAAGTAGCTTATTGAGTTTTTTATGTTCTTTGGGTTTGTTATGTTCACAATGGACAACCGGAAGTCAGCTGTCCGTTGCAAAAGACAAGAGACAACAAACATTATTCTTAGATTTAAAATGTGAGAGGATAATTGAATTATTTCATTGAAGATTGACAATTGAAGATTGATTTTTTTGTTTTACAATCGTCAATCGAAAATCGTCAATCAAAAAAGGATAGTGAGAATCAAAATTCGAGTATTTCCTGCTCTTTTTCTTTTCTGATTTCATCTATTTTTTCAATGAATTTATCAGTAATCTTTTGTACTTTATCCTGATATTTATACATCTCGTCTTCTGATATTTCGCTTTCCTTTTTTAACTCTTTTAACATCTCGTTTGCCTCGCGGCGTTGGTTCCTTACGCTCACCTTACTCTCCTCGGCCATTTTTTTGGCCATTTTCGCAAGCTCTTTTCTCCTCTCCTCTGTTAATGGAGGTATTGAGATTCTAATCAGTTTTCCATCATTCATGGGTGTGAGGCCAAGTCCAGATTTCAGTATGCTTTTCTCAATATTGCCTATGATGGATTGATCCCAGGGCTGGATAGTTAAGAGTCTGCTTTCCGGGATGCTAATAGAGGATATTTGATTTAAGCGCATCTGGGTTCCATAGCATTCAGCTTTTATACCCTCAAGAATAGAGACCGAAGCCCTCCCTGTTCTCATCTTTTTGAATTCTTGATTCAGGGACTCAGCGGTTTTTTCCATTTTTTGGCGTGTCTCTGATAAGATCTCATCCTTCATTGCCTTCTCCTGCTATTAGGGTTCCCACCTTGTGACCGGCGACAATTTTTTCTATATTTCCTTTTTTGCCTATATTAAAAACAATAATAGGGACTCGCTGTTCCATAGCCATAGATATGGCGGTTAAGTCAATTACCCTAAGCTTATTTTTTAATACCTCCTCATAACTAATTGTGCTAAATAGTTTAGCATCTGGCTCTTTGGTTGGATCCTGATTATATACGCCATCGACTTGAGTAGCCTTAAGAATAGCTTGAGCATTGATTTCCATAGCCCTTAAGGTGGCAGCAGTATCTGTAGTGAAGAAAGGATTTCCAGTGCCTCCTCCAAAAATCACAATCTTTCCTTCATCTAAATATCTAAGGGCTCTTTCCCGAGTATAGGATTCTACTACTCTTTCTATTTCGAGAGCGGTCATAACAGTAGATGGAGAACCAGCTGCGTTTAGAGCTTCATTTAAGGCGAGTGCATTTATAATAGTAGCCAACATCCCCATATAATCAGATGTTACCCTTTCAATACTATATTCAGAGGATTTTATTCCCCTGAAAATATTACCACCACCTATTACAATCGCTATCTGTACACCAAGCGCGTGAGTTGAATGTATATCAAAGGCAATATTCTTGAGAGTCTGGGGATCTATGCCACTTGTTTTATCTCCCATCAGGGATTCGCCACTTAACTTTAATAGGATCCTTTTATAATGGGTGGACCTCTGAGATTTTGGCATAGTATTCTTTTTCATTCCTATCCTTCACTGAGAGAACTTGTCCTGAACAAAGTGAAGGAGGATAAGTTAACTCATTACTCGAATATTCCAATCGGGGTAAGCCCCTAAAATCGGTATGCTTTATCCTAAGCCCCTCGATTCATAAATTCGATGATATATTTATTTACTCCATTCGGCCCGAGCTCATGGCCGAGGGCGGAACTAAGTGCTGCCCGCGACGAGCTAGGCCGAGCCGAGTGAGCAATCACAATTTATATTCATGAGAATATATTATAGTATTTGCGAATCGAAGCACTAAGTTTCCCCTAACTTAAACCTGATGAATCTTTTGATAATAATATTTTCACCAGTTTTAGCCTTCAACTCATTAAGAAGGTCTTGAATAGTTATATCAGGATCTTTTACATAGGCTTGATTTAAGAGACAGACTTCGGAGTAAAATTTCTTTAACTTTCCCTCAACAATTTTTTCCATAACCTTTTCTGGCTTACCTGATTGAAGAGCTTGATCACTATATATTTCTTTCTCTCTTTCCACTATCTCTGAGGGCAGATCCTCAGGAGAGATAGCGATTGGATTTGTTGCTGCTATATGCATGGCCAAATTTTTTGAAAAATTCGTAAAATCTTCTGTTTTGGCGCTGAAATCAGTTTCACAATTTACCTCTACAAGAACACCAATTTTTCCTCCCATATGCACATAAGACTGAATTTGGCCCTCTGAAGCAATCCTGCCTTCTCGTTTTTGGGACTTTGCGATACCTTTTTTTCTTAATATATCAATAGCCTTGTTATTATCTCCATCTGCCTCCCGAAGGGCATTTTTGCAATCCATTATGCCTACACCTGTCTTTTCTCTGAGTTCTTTTACCGACTGAATTGATATTTTCAATGTGCTTTCTCCTTTTTAGAAGCTCAGGGCTTATTTATAAGCTTGAGGCTTATTTACCTTTATGAGCTTCTGGATCATTGTTAGAATGCTTTGCGTGTCTCGTTAAATAAGTTCTCGAATAGGAGATTTCATTTGTAGGCTATTTAAAGGGGTGAACACAGGATAAATGGCCCTATATGCTAAGAAAGTTTATTATTCCGTTTGAGTTTGAATTTTCTCAGGCTCTTTGGTTTTGGATGGTTTAACGGATTTATGTTTCTTAGTTACTACTATAACTTCAGGTCCTTCCCCACTTTCTTCGGTAGGTGTAATTACTTCTTCTTTAATTTCTTCTAATTCAGTTTCTTTCTTTATCTCAACTTCCTCTTCAGCCCTTAGTTTTTCCTCTCTCTCCTTATGTCCTTCAATACAGGCATCAGCAATAATAGAGGTTAATAGCCTGATGGATCTTATAGCATCATCATTTCCGGGGAGCAAAAAATCGATGTCTTCTGGGTCACCATTTGTGTCAACAATGGCAGCCAGAGGAATTCCTAATCTTTTCCCTTCATTAAGTGCAATTTTTTCCTTTTTTGTATCCACAAGAAAAAGCGCTGCTGGAGGTTCGTCCATATTTTTGATGCCGCCCAAATTTCTTTCTAATTTTGTCAATTCTTTTTCCATTTTCATTATTTCTTTTTTTGTATAGCGGTTGATGCTTCCGTCTTTTTTCATTTCTTCAAGTTCTTTGAGTCTATTGATGCTTTTTTTCATGGTTTGAAAATTAGTGAGTGTGCCACCCAGCCATCTATTGCACACATAAAACATACCACATCGCTCGGCCTCCTCTACAATGGAATCCTGAGCCTGTTTTTTTGTGCCCACAAAAAGGACACTCCCACCCTCTGATACCGTCCTCACAAAAAATGAATAAGCCTTTTTTAGTAATTTAGCTGTATTTTGCAGATCGATAATATAGATTCCGTTTCTGGCTCCAAAAATGTAAGGCTTCATTTTAGGGTTCCATTTTCTGGTTTGATGTCCAAAATGAACCCCGGCTTCTAATAGAAGTTTCATACTAATTTCGGGCATGCAAATAATCCTCCTTTTCGTTTGCTTGTTTACGGCTTGATTAAAATAAATTTTCTTTTTTAAAAATAATATGAATTTAAAATGTTTGCTTTATTTATACCTTTTTTTAATTACTATCAAGGAAAAAATCCATTCCTTCTCAATGAACATAATAAACCCTATATATCGCTGAGATACATATCGAGAAGATCATCGATTTTTTCACCTATTTTGAATGCAGGGATATCGGATCAGCGGTAGTAAAAAATCAAGATAGATGAGATAAGAATGGGGGGATGTATAAAAGCTTTTAATGGATGATTGACAATTGAAAATTGAAAATTTCTACAGCCATCTTTTCCTACGTTTGTAGGACTTAACATCTTTGTACGTTTTAATCGTCCCTGTTGCAGCTACTCCCAGATAAAATTCCTTGACATCAGGGTTTTCTCTCAAATCTTTTGCATCACCTTCCAGGACGATTTTTCCATTTTCCATTACATACCCAAAATCGGCAATCTGAAGGGCCATATTGGCATTTTGTTCCACTAACATTAAGGTTGAGCCTTGCTCTTGATTTATCCTTTTAATTATCTCAAAGATCTCTTTTACAAGCAAGGGCGCCAGGCCCAGGGAAGGTTCATCTAATAACAAGAGCCGTGGCTGCGCCATTAATGCCCTCCCCATTACCAGCATCTGCAGCTCTCCTCCACTGCAGTATCCTGCAAGGGAATTTTTTCGTGCAACGAGCGGGGCGAAATAATGGTACACCATTTCCAGGTCTTTCTTGTAAGGCTTGCCCCACCTGGTGGCAGTTCCTACCCTGAGGTTTTCTTCAACCGTAAGGTATTTGAATGGCTGTCTTCCTTCCATGACCTGAATGATGCCCAGCCTGGTGACTATCTCCGGTGCTGAATTCTGGATATTATGGCCTTCATAATCTATTGTGCCCTCAGTAACCTTGCCATTCTCTGGTTTAAGGAGCCCTGAAATCGACTTTAAGGTAGTAGTCTTACCTGCACCATTGCTCCCGAGTAAAGATACAATCTGACTCTTTTTAACTTCTAAAGAAACAGCCTTAAGGATCTGGATAACATCTGAGTAAACAACACTAATATTGTTAATTTGTAATAGAAGATTATTTTCCATAACTTCCTTTATCCTCAAACACTAATATGAAAATGGCCAAAGCCTAAAACTTGATCGCACGATTCTCCATACCTCAGCCAGGCCCTTTGGTTCAAAGATGATAAACAAGATAATGGCCAATCCATATATGAATTCCCTGAGTGGTGCTATGGTAATAGCACCACTCATAGATGGACTAATATTCATGAGAAACTCTGTAAGATTGCTTAATATTTCACTTAATGTAATTATGAAAATAGTGCCAAAAACAGATCCGGGAATGCTGCCCAGCCCCCCGATGATGATCATGGCAATGTATTCTATGGATAGCCATAAATTAAATGGCTCTGGGGTTATGCTTATCATGTAATAGGCAAAAAGTGCGCCAGCAAACCCTGCATAAAAAGAGCTTATGGCAAATGATAACAGCTTGTATGGAAAGACAGGTATGCCCATTCCTTCGGCAGCCTGATCATTATCTCTGATAGCAATAAATGCCCTGCCGTATCGTGTCCTGATGAGATTCACGGCTATCCAGGTCATGACTGCAAAGCAGATAAATATCACATAGAAAAAGTTTCTATCAGACCCCAGATCAATCCCAAAAAGGGAGGCTGAAGGAATACTTATACCTTCTGCTCCTCCAGTGAGGCTTTCCCATTGCACAAAGACGTATTCAAGAATAAACTGGCTCGCCAGGGTGGCAATACACAAATAAAGATGCTTCAGCCTGGCCGAAGGAAGACCAAAAAATATGCCTACAATGGCCGTGATTACGCCCGCAGTAGGGACGGCAATGAGAAAAGGAAAACCCGCCTTGGTAGCAAGAATTGCAGCAGAGTAAGCCCCTACACCAAAAAAGGCTCCGTGACCAAGACTAATTTGGCCGGTATACCCAATGAGGAGGTTCAGCCCGATAGCAGCGATGGCATAGATCCCAATTGTATTTATAACATAGAGAATATATGCATTGCTTATGAAGGGAACAACTGCAAAGAGAAGAATGAGTCCAATCAACATGGAAAGCCTGCCATAATCTGTTTCAAATATGGTAAGCTCCTGTTCATAGGTTTCATTAAAATTGCCACAGGGATGAAATTGCAGTTTTCGCATTTCTTAAACCCTTTCAATTTCTACAAGGCCAAACAGCCCATACGGTTTAATCATCAATATAATGATGAGGGCAATATAAGGAATAACTTCTCTGAGGCCACTGGAGATATATCCACCGGTAAAGGTTTCAAGCAGGCCGATAATAAGTCCACCAAGGATGGCGCCACCAATGCTATCTAGTCCTCCGAGAATGACCACTGGAAATACCTTGAGGCCTACTGCACTTACCTCGTGTACATTGATTCCATTGATAATACCAAGAACAATCCCACTCATAGCGCACACTAATGCCGCAATGGCCCATGACATGGCAAAAACCCTTCTTACATGAACCCCTAAGGCCATAGCAGCAGGCTGATTATCGGCCACAGACCTCATGTAGATTCCCTGGGATGAGTACTTGAAAAAGAACCCAAATAACCCAAGAAAAATCAGGCCTACAATAAATGTAGCAACATAGACTCCAGGAACTTCAATGGCTCCCAAGTGAAAGGTAAGTGTTTGTGGGAGAAAGTCTACATAGCTATGTATATCTCCCCCAAAGATGAATAACATTAACCCTTTGAACATGATGGCCAGCCCAACAGTCAGCATGATAACTTCAATGAGGGCCTCACCAATCAAGGGTCGTAGAAAAAAGCGCTCGATAATAAATCCAAGAGAGAAAGATCCCGCAAGGGTTATGAAAAAAGCCAACCAGATAGGAAGCTTTGCCCAGGTTGAAAGCACAAGGAATATGAAGGCACCAATCGCCATTAATTCTCCATGGGCAAAGTTAAGCACACTGCTGGATTTAAAAATCATGACAAAGCCCAGAGCAGCAAGTGCGTAAAGAAAACCAATAGATAAGCCATTTATCAGTATTTGAAAGAAAAATTCCATGAAAAGGCTCCCACTTTTGTTATTGATTATTCATTATTAGTTTATTGGGTTTATTTTTCTTTGAAAAATTTCTCATCCCTTTTATATTCGGCTGAATAGTTAACTAATAACTAATAACGATTAACGATTAACGATATTCACTAAACTTTAACTATCCTCACAGTGGTTTCAATGGTACCAACGGTTCCATCCCGATACTTTACCTGACCTTTAACCTCTAACTCTTTTTTATCCGAATACATGGCATCGATCAAATCTTTGTATTGTTCAAACACAAATTTTCTTCTTACTTTTCCCGTCCGAGTTAATTCCTCATCATCTGCATCGAGTAGTTTATAGAGTAGAATAAAATGAACCAGTTGCATTGGTTCCGGCAACTGGGTATTTACCTGTCTGATTTCTCCCCCAATAAGTTCCTCTACTTCAGGTTGCTGGGAAAGATCGGTATATGTGGTATATGGTATCTTTCTTTCTTCTGCCCAATTGCCAACATTTCCGAAATCAAGATTGATAAAGGCGGTGATATAGGGTTGGCCTTCACCAAAGATTACTGCTTCCTTAATATATGGGCTAAATTTTAATCGTGTCTCAATAAAGTCAGGGGAAAAGGCCTCACCCTCTCTTGTCCTCATTATCTCCGCTTTTCTTCCAATAATGAGAAGGTGCCCGTCATCATCTATATATCCGGCATCCCCTGTATAAAGCCAGCCATCCCTGAGGGACTTTGCTGTTTCCTCTGCATCCTGATAATAGCCGACAAAGTTTGATTTGGTTAAGACAAGGACTTCTTGATCTTCACCAAGTTTTACCTCTGTTCGTGGCAGAGGTACCCCTACGGTCTCTAACTTGACCTCATCATCCGGCTGAACCTGAAATATGCCACCTGACTCAGTAAGCCCATAACATTGCTTTAGATTTATCCCATTGGCCCTGAAGAATCGTATGACATCAGGAGAGATGGGATGTCCTCCTGTATAGGCGCCTCTGAATTGCAGGCACCCTGTCCTGTCCATAAGAGGTCTGAACATGATACGAGATGCTATCCAGTAGAGAAATTTAAAATAGAGAGGAACTTCCTTTTTCTCCGACTCCCTATCAACAACCGCGCCACCAATTTTCATGCAGGTTTTATATAGAAAACGCTTGATATAACTGGAATCACTAATTTTCACTCTGATCTTCGAGGCAAGATTTTCCCAGAACCAGGAGGCGGTAATGATAACAGTTGGACCGATATCCCTAAAATCCTCCACAACTGTCTCTGTTGTTTCGGGGAAGTTCATAATCATTCCACCTGACAGTGTTATGCCCATGCCCCACATCTGGTCTACAATCCATGCTGGTGGAGTAATCGAGATCCAGTTATCCCCAACACCGATTGGGGCAGTTTCAAGCCATTTTCTTGCCATCTCGGTGAAATTTTCATGTGTAATCATAGCAAGTTTTGGAAGGCCAGTAGTGCCTGATGTCATTATCATCAAGGCTACCTCATCTGGCTTTCCCTTGCTTAATTCATCAGCAAAGTAATGTGGCGATTTTTTATCAAAATCTTTACCAAGCTCTAAGAGTTTCTGAAAGCTCATAAGCCATGGATCATCAATGTAGGTCCTCATGCCAGTTGGATCAATATATATAACCTTTCTAACAAAGGAGAGTTCTTCTTTTACCTCTAAAAGTTTGTCTACCTGTTCTTGATCCTCAGCTATCACAAAGGCTGCTTGCACACGAGTGAGGTCAAATGCAAGTTCCTTGGCCACTGCTGTAGTGAATAGATTTAAGGTTACTGCGCCGAGGGCCTGGGCTCCAAGTTCAGTAAAAAGCCATTCAGGGCGATTATTAGTGATAATACCAATGTTTTCACCCCTTTTTAGTCCAAGGGATGCCAAACCTAATGCCACCTTTTTTGTATACTGGAGATAATCGTTCCAGTTATACGTTTGCCATATACCAAAATTTTTTTCCCTGATGGCGGTTCTTTTTGAACCCAATTCCTGGGCCTGTTTGGCTAACATCTGTGGCAGAGTATATTGGGTAAGGGTAGATAAAGTTTGTTCATCTAAGCTTTCTATCTTTGTCAATATATACCCCTTTTTCAATTAACAATTAAAAATTAGCAATTAGCAGGTTTTAATTGATAATTTTAGATTGCTAATTTTAAATTTTCACTGCATCTCCAAGATAGGCCTTGATTACCTGAGGATGATTTTGAACTTCTTCTGGCGGACCCTCTGTTATTTTCTTTCCAAAATCCAGCACCATAACCCTTTTAGATATACTCATCACGACTGACATGTCGTGTTCTACCAGGATCATAGTCTGTTTCCACCCCTCATTTAGCTCTATCAGGAACCGCACCATGTCTTCTTTTTCCTCCAGGGTCATTCCAGCAAAGGGTTCATCCAGGACCAATAACTTTGGTTCCAATGCCAGGGCCCTTCCCAACTCAACCCTTTTCCGTAAGCCATACGGCAGGGATCCAACGGGTTGTTTTCTGATGGCTTGCATTTCAAGGAAATCGATCAGTTCCTCTAAGACCTGCCGGTGACCAATCTCTTCTTTTTTTACCGATGGGGAAAAAACAGAGGCTAAGCCTACACCATAATTAGTGTGGATATGTCTGGCTAAGAGCATGTTTGAAAGGACACTTATACCCGGGAACAGTTCAATGTTTTGGAATGTTCTTCCAATGCCCAGGACTGTAAGGTGATGGGTTGACATGTGAAAGATATTCTGTCCATTAAAACTCATTGTAGCCTTTTGTGGCCTATAATATCCTGTAATGCAATTGAGTAGACTTGTTTTACCTGCCCCGTTGGGACCAATTATTGCTAAGAGTTCCCCTGTGTGTACTGATACATCAACATTATCAAGGGCTACAACACCCCCGAAATTTAACGATAGGTTCTTCACCTCCAGCTCAGCCCTGTTTTCTTCGGGCTGTCTGGAGGCGAAGATACTTGGATGAGCCCTAAATGCCTTCATTTATTACCTTTTTAACAGTTTAACCCTTTCTTTTCCAGGCACAAAGAAATTAGTAAGCGGTGTGTAGGTTTGATCTTCGTTTATCTTCACGATTCTTGCTGTAAAGGAGGCGCTATGGTCAGTTTTGGTGTAGGTAACATTAGGTATAACACCGCCGAAATCCTCATCTCTGAATGTCTCAAGGGCGTCATTAATGGTTTCGCTGTCTATCTCCCCGAATTTTTCATGGGCCCTCTGAAATGCCTTTTCCATAACCATGGCAATGGCAACACCTTCCCAGTAAGAGGCATCAAATTTGGTTACCGTCTTATACCGTTTCCACATTGTTTCCATAACCTTTAGTCCGGCTGTCCCGTCAACAGGAAGGCCCCCTGGGAATTCCATATGCATCCTATCTCTGATCAGGCCCTTGCCCCTTGTAAAGAAATTTGGATCCGTGGATGTCCAGGTTCCAAAGAAGGGGACATCATAATTTACCCTATCTGCGGATTTGAGGGCCATAAGGATAGCAGATGGAAGACACTGCATGAAGATATATTCTGCTCCTGCTTTCTTAAGTCTAAGGCATTCGGTGTTAAGATCGAGGGTCTTTGTGGGGAATTGCTCAATGTCTACGATGTTTATGCCATGTTTGGCAGCATATTCCTTGCTCGGGGCATGGATAGACTTTCCGTAGGCATTATTATAGGTTAGGAGCCCGACTTTAGGAGCCGCTTTTCCTTCATGAATGGTGCGGATATATTCCAAAACCGCATAGGAATCCATCACATAGCTGCCAAAGGGTAGATATGCATAATCAACTGGGGGCTTGAGAATTCCCTGGTAGGTAGAATAATTAATGTTGGGTGTTTTGTATTTCTGGATAATTGGTTTTGCCATTATGCCTGATCCTGCATCCCATGTGGCTATAATATCCATCTTGTTAGACGTGCAAAACTTTTTGACATATTTAACTGCCTCTGGGACTTTATAGGCATGGTCAACCACCGTTAGATCTATTTTATTACCTCCAATACCTCCCTTTACCTCATTTACATACCTGAAGTAGTCTTTATGGCCTTTGGCATGGAATTGACCCCAGGTAGATGCTGGCCCTGTCAGGTTGATTATCGCCCCTACCTTTATTGGTTTTGCCCATGCAAAGGTGCCCAGGCCAAAACAAACAAACCCTGCAATGAGTGCTACAATAAATACCTTTCGCATAATAATTCCTCCTCTTTTAAATTATTAATTATAATAATACCCTGCCTAAAATGGTAACCGTAAAGGATAACATCTTACCCCTTTTAGCCATATTTGATTAATGGTTGTGCTTTTATAGATATTTTTATTTTTTAAATAATTATTTTGGAAAGGATTGTTTATGTTATAAGGATCATCCGGAAGGTATTTTTTTGGCCATGTAGAGATTTTTCTCATAAAGATAGCCTTGACTTTTTGATATATTATTGTGTTATAGCTATTTTATAGCTACAATTGTAATTTCGAATATTACATATTAATATAAGATATTTTTGTCAAGAAAAAAAGAAAAAAATTAATTTAGGAGGATAAAAGATGCTTATAGGGGATATTTTAGCACGGAATGCAAGAATGTACGGAAATGAGGTTGCCCTTATTGAACGAGAGCCCGCAAAAGACAGGAGGGTAGAAATAACATGGAGAGAATTTGATGAGCAGGCCAACCGATTTGCCAATGGACTAATAGCCAGGGGGATTCGAAAGGGTGACAAGGTTATTCACCTCATGATGAACTGTATTGAGTGGCTACCTTCCTATTTTGGAATTCTAAGGACCGGGGCCTGGGCAGTACCATTGAATTTCAGGTTTTCTGCCCAGGATATAAAGCTATGTGCTGGAATTGCTGAAGGCAAGGCCATGGTTTTTGGAGAGGAATTCATAGACAGGGTTACGGAGATTAAGGGGGAGCTTTCTACTATAAAGGATTATATCTTTATAGGGCCAGATGAGATGAGGCCTGATTATGCAGAAAAATATGAGGATGTTTTAAACACGAATTCTCCTGTAAATCCTGATGTTGAAATAGGAATTGAAGATGATGCAGGCCTTTATTTTACCTCTGGCACCACAGGCACACCAAAACCAATACTTTTAACCCACAGAAACCTTGAAGCCGCCTGTATCATTGAGAATCGACATCACAATCAGACACATCAGGATAATTTTTTATTAATCCCACCCCTGTATCATACCGGCGCTAAGATGCATTGGTTTGGCAGTTTTATTGTTGGCTCAAAAGCAGTTATTCTTAAAGGGATAAAACCCGAATGGATCTTGGAGGCAATATCGGAAGAGAAGGTGACTATTGTCTGGCTGCTGGTGCCATGGGCTCAGGATATTCTTCTGGCAATAGAAAATGGGGATGTAAAACTTTCTGATTATTCATTAAATCAGTGGAGATTGATGCATATTGGCGCCCAGCCAGTTCCGCCAAGCTTGATAAAGAACTGGAAAAAGGTATTTCCCAATCATGACTATGATACCAATTATGGTTTAAGTGAAACTACTGGGCCTGGTTGCGTTCACCTTGGAATAGAAAATATTCACAAGGTCGGTGCAATTGGTGTGCCTGGCTTTGACTGGGAATGTCAGGTAGTGGATGAAAGTCGTAACACTGTTGCCCAAGGACAACCTGGAGAGCTCATGGTAAAAGGACCTGGGGTGATGAAAGAGTATTATAAGAACCCTGAGGCAACAGCCAGCACCCTTTTTAATGGTTGGCTTTTAACTGGGGATATGGCCAGGATAGATGAGGATGGTTTTATATGGCTCGTGGATAGAAAAAAGGATGTTATCATCACTGGAGGTGAAAACATATTTCCAGTAGAGATTGAGGATTTTCTCGCAAATAATGATAAAATCCAGGATGCAGCTGTGATCGGTATACCTGATGAGCGGCTTGGCGAGATTACATTGGCTATCATAAAAGTTAAACCAGGAAAGGATATGACAGAAGATGAAGTAAATGAATTTTGTCAAGCGTTACCAAGGTATAAGAGGCCTCGAAAGATAGTCTTTGGTGATGTACCACGAAATCCCACTGGTAAGATAGAGAAACCAAAGTTAAGAGAAATCTATGGAAAGGGAATGGGGAGTTTGAAGATTAAATAAACATCTATTTTTTGGAATCGAATATGAAGAATGTTTTATTTCCTTCTTGACAGCATAGTTTGGCAAAAGTTAAAAAATAGCTAAATTGTAGCTAAAAACTTGGGGAGTTCGCCCTAATTGCTACAAAAAGTGTAAGAGTTCAGCCACAAAGACACCAAGTCACCAAGATTATTATATAATTCTTTAAATATCATTTTTAATAAGAGACAGAATCATTTCTTCGTGTCTTTGAGACTTGGTGGCTGAACTTATACCAAAAAGCCTATTGACGTTCCGCCATTGATAGAAATTCTGATATATAAAATTATTAACCTTAAGTAAAGGTTGGGATATGCATAAACTACTTATTGATTCGCCAGACACAGAGATGTTGTTATTAGGTAACGAGGCAATTGCACGGGGTGCTATTGAAGCAGGCATTGGTGTTGCTACCAGTTATCCAGGCACCCCATCCTCTGAGATACCAGATAATTTTTTCGCCATGTTTAAAGAAGCTGGATTCTATTTTGAGTATTCTACCAATGAAAAGGTGGCATTAGAAGTTGCAGCAGGAGCCGCTATTTCAGGTGTCAGAAGCATAGTAACCATGAAACATGTGGGGATGAATGTTGCCTCTGATTCCCTTATGACCATGGCCTATCTTGGGGTAAACGCAGGTATGGTTGTGATAAATGCTGATGATCCCTTTTTGTTTTCAAGCCAGAATGAGCAGGATAACAGATACTATGCACGACTGTCAGGGCTCCCCATGATAGAACCCACAAATGCTCAGGAGATGAGGGACATGACTGTTGCTGCATTTGATATCTCAGAGCAATTGAAGTTGCCGGTTATTCTAAGGACTACAACCAGGCTCAATCACCTCAGAGGAGCGGTAAAATTTGGTTCAATTAAGCCCATACAATCCAAAGGTTTCTTTAAAAAAGACCCCTTTCATTTTGTGGCAATTCCTGCTGTTTCCAGAAACCTGCACAAAATCCTATTGGAGAAATATGATCAGTCATTAATGCTTTCTGAAAACTCGAAATATAATCAGCTGATTGGCAATGGAAAATTGGGTATAGTGACGAATGGTGTGAGCATGAACTATGTACAGGATGCAATTAATGATCTTGGAATAGGTGATAAAGTGACTATCCTCAGGCTCGGTTTTTCTTACCCCATGCCGGAAAAAATGATAGAGAAATTCCTCGGCAATATGGAAAAAGTACTGGTAGTCGAAGAACTTGAGCCAGTAATGGAAAACGAAATCAGGTCGATTGCTCAATCAAAGGGAATAAGTATCTCTATCAAAGGAAAGGGGAATAATCTTTTCCCAAGGCTGTATGAATACGATCCAGGGCTTGTCCGTAAGACTATTGCATCATATTTCAATGTACCTGATACCTCTCCAGCGATGGTGGACGTCAGCGCTTTACCTGAACTTCCAGGTAGGCCACCCAATCTCTGTGCTGGATGTCCCCATAGGGCCATGTACTATGCGATAAAGAAGGTGTATGGCCCTGATGCGGTGTATCCCTCTGATATTGGCTGCTATACCTTGGGTGTGCTTCCCCCCCTATCTATGGCCGATATTGTTATATGTATGGGTGCGTCAATAGGCTCTGCCTGTGGCATTGAAGCGGCCACGGATCAGAAGGTTGTCTCGTTCATAGGGGATTCAACCTTTTTCCATGCAGGTATACCTGCTTTGATAAATGCTGTTCATAATAATCACAATTTTACACTGGTAATTCTTGACAATTGCACCACTGCCATGACAGGACATCAACCTAATCCTGGTGTAGATACAACTCCTATGGGTGTTGATACTACACAGCTTTCTATTGAATCGATAGTAAAGGGTTGTGGGGTAGAGCATGTGCAAGTAGTTAATCCCCTTCAGGTGAAACAGAGCATTGCTGCGGCACAGGCATCAAAAGATTTTGATGGCATCTCGGTTATCATATCAAAAGAGATTTGTCCTCTCTATGCGAAGGCAATTAAAAAAGCAAAAAAGGCGAGACCCTTCTATGTCGATCAGAATAAATGTAAGCAACATCTCGACTGTATAAATTTTTTGGCATGTCCGGCAATGTATATTGCCGATAATAAGACAATGATAAACGAGAGCCTTTGTATCGGTTGCGCTGTTTGTGCACAGGTCTGTCCTGAGAATGCTATTCTTCCATTGAAACTCGAAACTGGTTTTATGTCAGTTACTTAGTGGATCAACTCCAGAATAAGATGGTACCGATTTAATTGCCAGAGAAGCAATCTGAGTGGCTGTTTTTTCTCCTTGCAGTGAGATTTATATTCGTAACCGTTCACGGGTTCAGAGGTTCAAAGGTTGCACTCTTGTCCCAGGACTCCATTTTGGAGGCGTATTTATGTGAGAAGTGCCCGACTTTGTTATTCCTAATCTGAAAATTTGTGGCGTATTGGCAATTATGTGACAAAACTGGCATTTTTTATGAGGACTTAGGGTTTTCCATCTTGTACTTGTCCCCAACCCTGAACCTGTGAACGGTTACTTATATTCTATATTATTCAGGAAACACTGTACTGGGTAAGGGTTTCAAAACATGAATTTCAAGTTTCAAATTTCAAGTTTCAAATTTCAAATTTAAGGAGATACCTATGGAAACAAAACGAATAGTATTTGTTGGTGTCGGAGGTCAGGGAAATCTTCTTGCATCAAGACTTCTTGGTGAAGCCTGCATATCTGCTGGAATTCCTGCGGTAGTAAGTGAAATTCACGGAATGGCTCAGAGAGGTGGTATTGTTGAGTCATCCGTTATTATGGGAGCAAGCAGCCCGATTGTTTCAAAGGGTGAGGCAGATATTTTGATCGGTTTCGAGCCCTCAGAGACATTGAGGGCATTGAACAAATGCAATAAGAATACAGTAGTTATCACAAATATTCATCCTCTTCCTCCTTTTACTGTCGCAATAGGTCAGGGAGTATATCCTGATATTGATGAGGCCCTTGATTTAATCAGAGATAAAGTTTCTTTGTTAATAGCTCTGGATGGTGACGAGCTGGCAGCAAAGGCTGGAAATCCTTTATCCCTTAATATGGTTATGCTCGGGGCATTGATTGGTAGCAAAGTTGTTCCTTTGAAAGAGGATATACTTAAGGAAACAATATCGAAGACAACAAAACAGACATTTTTGGAGTCGAATTTAACGGCCTTTGATTTTGGTGTTGCTGCCTCACGTGTTGGATGAGTACAGGGCAGTTTTTATTTCCTTTAGCCTGCAAAATAAGAAGGTTTCCAATTTTTATATCCTTCCATAAACAAAGGTTTCCCTCTTGAACCAGGGGTATAGACTAAAATGGTAAACCCTGTTATTGAAAGAGAGGTGGGGATTTTTGTGATAATGACAAAACTTTATTCTCCAGGAATTTTCCATATTTGTTCTCTTACCGCACGATAGCAGAAAATAAGGAGGAAAACTTGAAATGAAAGACGTAAAGGACGTAAATATATCAATAAACAATAGAGTTTTTACCTTAGATTTAGCTATTGAAGATGAGCAGCTCATTGACACTATCTTTCATGCGTTAGCGGAATATGTTAAGAAGGGTTTTTCAATTAAAGTAAGAGAAGCTTATGTCACTTCTCTGTCAGACTCCCTAAAGATAATTTCAAAGATAATCTCTAATAGGGCACAAATGGATGAATGGAGAGTTGAAACGAAGCAATTAATATCCATTGTACGAAAAGGGAAATAGGCCCATCAAGTAGTATTCTTAAAAAGTCGACTCCCATTACGTAATCCTTGTCGATAGATACAAATAAATAAAGGTGTAAACATGAAAAGGTTTTTATTATGGTTTGTTCTGTTTTCCGTCCTTGTTTTTATCCGCCCTCTTGGTCTTATGGCCGAGGATTACCTGTCTATGGCCGATGGGCTCTATGAACAGGGGGGAGAAGAAAACTACAAACGGTCTATTGATGTATACCTCAAGGCCTTGAAAGAAAACCCTAATGATTACGAAGCCAACTGGAAGTGTGCAAGGGCATATATGAAATATGGGGAAGAGGCAAAGAGGCAAGCCGTTGAAGGGTGGAAGAAAAGCTGTGCAAAGTATGGTAAAGAGGGCATGAAATATGCGCAAAAGGCTCTTGAGAAGGAGCCTGATAAGCCTGATGGTCATTATTATTATGGCCTGAATGTGGGGATTTATTCTGACGGTGTAAGTATATTCACTGCCTTAGCAGAGGGCCTTAAAAACAAAACTCAGAGTAGTTTTGAGAAGGCCTATGGATTGGATAAGATGTATAACGCTGCTGGCCCCATACTGGCACTCGGCCGATTCTGGGCTGTTGTCCCCTGGCCATACAAAGACAAAAAAAAGGCCCTCAAATTTTACCGGGAGTACCAAAAAACCCGATATTTCAATGAAAAAGCCGAAGGGAAAATATACCTTGCTGAAGTACTTTTGGAATTAAAGGAAAAAGAAAATAAAGAAGAAGCAAAGGCCCTGCTGCAAAAGGCTTCGCGGTCTGATGAAAAATATTTCAGAGACTGGGCCGAAAGACTTCTGAGAAAAATTGAAAATAGAATAGACGAAAAAAAAGCTATTTCTCATTAGAACCAGTAATCATAAAGCGTAAGCGTTCACAGGTTCAAAGGTTCAGAGGTTCAAAGGTTGTATTCTTATCACCTTACGCAATTTTGTAAACGTTTTATACGGGAAATTGACCGCTTCCATATCCCAATAAACCTGCCCGCCAGCCGGCAGGCGGGTCTGGAACATGGTACTTGGCAATGACGTGGCAAAACCCGCATTTTTTACGAGGATTTCAGGAATCCAATTTCAGTCTTTTCCCTAACCCTGAACCCTGAACTCTGAACCTGTGAACGGTTACCTCTCCGTATTGCAAATAGGATCATAAATACCTATAAATTTAACAAAAAAAGGAGGTAGTCGTGGATTATACACAGATGACAGCGCCCTGTGGGCTGGATTGTTTTAATTGTCCAATGTATCTGGCAAATGAGAACGAAAAATTACGAAATATCATAGCCGAAAGATTAAATCTTGCACCTGAAAAGGCAGTATGTGGGGGATGTCGAAATGAAAACGGGACAATAGCATTTCTCAATATGACTGAGCCATGTAGTACCTATCAATGTAGCAAGGATAGGGGAATCAATTTTTGCTATGATTGTTCCGAGTTTCCATGCGATCATCTTCACCCTTATGCTGACAAGGCCTCCCAATTCCCGCACAACACAAAGGTTTTTAATTTATGCTTGATTAAGAAAATGGGATTAGAGGCATGGGCAAAAGAAAAGGCAAAAGTTGTTAAGGATACTTATTTCAAAGGAAAGTTTAAACTATAACCAATAAATTACCTTCATTAGAGTTCCAAAAGGGATGGTTTACATTTTTTTGGCCATTCCACTTCGAGTATCCCTGGTTCAATAAATCTGGGTGTAACTTCGATTGTAAAAGTGCTGGCCCATGCAATTCTTTTGAGAGATATCTAAAAGATTCTTGCTATTTGATTATCTCCTATCCTCGAACACAACGGACATGGTAGTGGTTGCTCTTATAATAACTGAGTACGTAGGCGCCGTCGAACATTACAATCCAGGCGTTTTTTGTATGTTCAGCGAAGGTCGTTGACGACCAATATGGCAAGGTGTCCCGAAAGGGGACCTCTTCACGCATAACAGGGCGTAATGTATCATAGAGGGCGCTTCTATCTAATAGCGTTTCCAGTTCCAGGGCAGTCGGCAAGTGCCAGTCATCCTTACCGCCCAGGGAAAGGGATTGAGCATATTCCAGGGCTTCTTGCCAGGACATCTCGCCAGCAGATTCACACTGCCATTCAAGGGTGGTCTTCGGATCTGTCCACGTAAGTGTTTGTATTTTCCCACGTTCGAGGTTGTTTGCTGCTTTGTTTTTGAGATCACTTGAATGTTTTTTGGGCATAAAAAAATCTGTTCCTTGCACCGCTAAAACGAGGTTTCTTAACGCCGCTCGGCTTTTGGTTTCAAAGGAGTATACACATCGAATATCCACACCTCCCATTATCCATGGTAGAAAAACATGATATTGAATTGCAGGACCTTGTAGATTCAGTTAGAAAAATCCTTTGGGTCCCCCCAGGCGATACAGTGTGCAGGACAGACTAAGCTGCATGCAGGCTCCTCTCCCATTTCGAGTCTCTCATAACAGAGGTCACATTTGACGGCGAGTTCTCGATCCTCATCATACTGCATCGCTCCGTACGGGCAGGCCTCCACACATGCCTTGCACCCGGTACAAAGCTCCTCGTTGATGAGCACGATCCCACGCTCGTCTCTGGTGATCGCCTCAACAGGGCACGCATCCCCGCAGGGGGGATCTTCGCAGTGGTGGCAGTAGACGGGAATAAAGAGAGGAGATTTTTCAATGACCCTGATTAATTGTGGCCCTACACCAAGCCCGTGTTCCTGTTTGCAGGCAATCTCACAGGCATGGCAACCATTGCAATCTTCCTCAAAGAAATGTAAAGATATTTCTTCCATGTCTTCCCTCCTATTCATTTTCACAGGGGTATATGTTACACAAACAGACTCGCACATTAGTAGAGCCCATATTGGGGTCACATGTCTCAAAGGCGTTGTCGGTCAAGATATTGGCATTGGATATTTCCCAGCCATGTCCCGGATCTTTTATCTCCGGGAACCACCACCCATGCTCTGAGGTCACAACCCTGGGATCGATGCCGTCATATAGTTTTGCGCGCTGTTTTATGCGTCCCCTTGGCGATTCTATGTAAATCCATTGTCCATCCTCGATACCATGTTTTTTGGCAGTTTCAGGATGGACTTCGACTATAGGGTCAGGTCTGATTTCCCTCAGCAATGGAATCATTCGGCCTGCTGAATGGAAATAGGTGGGGGTTCGGAGTCCTGAATTGAAGATGTAAGGGTATTTCTTAGCCACCTCAGGAGTGGAATACGGGCTCTCAGGGACTTCCACATATTTGGGCAGAGGATCACGCCCCCATTTCTCTAAAATAGTTGACCATAGCTCCAGTTTCCGTGTAGGGGTGGAAAAGCCTCTCTCTTTATATTTGTGGTAAACCATTTCACCCTGAAGATATCCTTTCTCCTTAAATTGCTCAAAGGTCAGTCCCGAGGGTTCGAGCAGATAATCCAAACCGTCCTCTACTGTGGGCCACCATTCCTGGCCCATTCGTTTACCGAGCTCCTGAAAGATTTTGTGATCCTGCCATGCCTCTCCGATCTCGCAACATTTCTGCCTGGCGAACGCATAGCCGTGCCGTTTCCAGTTACTGGCCACATGGTTTTGTTCCAACCAGGTGCCGGCTGGCAGGAAGATATCGGCCAGTTCCGCGGTGGGGGTCATGAAATGATCGATGACCACCAGGAATCCAATTTTTTTCAGTGCCTCATAGGCCTCTCTGGCATTGGCCCTCGTTACCACTGGATTGGTACCGCATAGCAATCCAGCCTTAAGCTGATACGGTTCTCCGTACACGATGGAATCCCATGCCTTTTTGGGATTGATAAAGGCCACCCTGGCGCCGAGCTTAAACTGTTCTCCGCCCAGTCTCTTTGCGAGCACCTCCTTAGAGAGGTCCTTATGTCTGCTGAATTCAGCAACTGTCCGTGTGGGTGGGTTCACAAAGAGGGCATTTCCTCCTGGGGCGTCCAGGTTGCCCGTTATCCCCATGAGTCCGATCGCGGTGCGTGTAAAGTCGGTACAGTTAATACTCTCTTCCGTGGGCACGCCCCATTGGATAGCCGCCGGTTTCGTGGTGGCATACATCCGTGCGGCCTTTCGGATCAGTTCTTTATCAATCCAGGTAATTTCCTGTACTTTTTCAAGGGGATAATCCTTCATGACCCTTTCCTTAAAGGCATCCCAGCCGTGACTATAATTCTCAACAAAATCCTTGTCATAGAGTTCTTCTTCAATGATCACGTGGTGGAAGCCGAAGGCAAGGGCACCATCCGTCCCTGGACGGATCTGAAGCCAGAGGTCGGCCCTGCCGGCATAAAAGGATTTTCGAGGATCGACGTTGATAAGCTTGGCCCCATTCTTTAAGGCCCTCATGAAATTTTCACCTGTATATTCATCGGGATTGGTCCACATGGGGTTGGTACCCCATATAACGATGCATTTCGGCTCATTGATATAATAGTCGACAACAGGTAGATTGCCGCATGTAATGAGACTGGACGAGACTCTTGAGACATAACAAAAATGGCCGGCAGTCAGGACATTTGGGGTGCCCAGCTGATTTGCAAAGCGGTAGAGGTGACTCTCATAGTCCCGTCCCGTGCCTTGTCCTACAACAATGTATTCCGGCCCGTATTTGTCGATTACAGCCTGGAACTTCGTTGCGATTGTATCGAGCGCCTCGTCCCATGTGATTCGTTCCCATTCCCCACTAAGTTTCTCACCAACCTTCTTCATCGGGTGGAGAATCCTGTCCGGATGGTAGGCCAATTGGGTGATGGCCAGACCTTTAGCACACATGGTACCGTGGCTGATGGGGTGATTGGGATCACCCTCCACCTTGACCACCTTGCCGTCTTTCACGTGAGCGATCACCCCACACTCCCCATGGCAGCTTCGGCAGACAGTTCGAATTTTCTTTACTTCTTCCATTGTTCAACTCCTTTCCATTTTGTTTTATCCTTTTCCCTTTCTTGGCTTATCCAGCCGCCTGAAGCTTTTTCTCGATGTCTTCCCGCAGGGATTTCTTATCCAATTTTTCTGCGCCAGTATATGGCATGGCATCGATAAATTCAATCCGCTCAGGGAGCTGAAGCACAGAGGCTTTCTGCTCTTTCAAAAAGGAAATGATTTCGTTCGAGGACAGTTGAGTCCCGGCTTTGGGCTGGATATAGGCACAAACCCTTTCGCCCATAACAGGATCAGGCATAGGGATAACAGCCACGGCTGCGACATCCGGGTGACGGTTGATGAGTCTCTCGATTTCCGTGGCACTGATACTCTCACCGCCTCGGTTAATCATTTCCTTGATACGGCCGGTGAGCGTGATATAGCCTTTTTCATCGATTGTGGCCACGTCTCCGGTCCTGAAGAACCCGTCCTTTGTGAATGCCTCTTTATTCTCCTCCGGATTATTATAATAGCCTGTAAATACACCGGGGCCTTTAAGGACCAATTCACCTTGCGTGTTGGGGGGGAGTTCATTCCCCTCTTTATCAATGACCTTATATGTATCATAGGGGCATGTGGGACTCCCCACGGTAGTACTGATTGTCTCTAAATCATCAGTGGTGCGTGTGATGGTTGTCATTCCTTCTGTTGCGCCATATCCATTGTAAAATTTCATTTTCAATTTTTTCGTGACATCTTTGACGAGATCAGGGTGGCTTGCTCCTCCCGCGCTGTGCATCTTTTTTAAGGAACTCAAATCATGCTTATCAAGATCCCTGTATTGGAGCATCCTTTGTGCCAGCGTGGGGACCCAGATAATGGAAGTCACTTTCTCCTTTTCAATGGTCTCACAGATCTCTTTATCGGCTGTGGAATCCAGGAATATAATCTTTCCAAGCATGATAATACTTCCGATGAAGCCCTTGGTGAACGTTAAGTCATGACCTATCGGACCTGCGATCAGGTTAACGTCCTGGTTGTTTTGCTCCCACGATTTGGAGCAATATTCGATGCCCGTGATGAGACTGTTATGCGTGCGGGGGACAATCTTAGGTGCTCCGGTGGTCCCGCCGGTTGGCCCCATATGGGCCACCTGCATGGGATCTGGTGCTCTGCTGGTAAGACGAGCGAGATTGTCCTCGGTCATTTCAGCCTCCTCAATCAGTCTTTCGAGACTTGAAAAGGGCTTATGATCCCTGTCTCCACGGACAGTAATAATATTCTTAAACTCCGGATTCTCCTTCAGGATATCATTGATAATGGGAATGTAATCTATTTTTTTGTATCTGGAGGCAACAATCCAGGATGTGGCCCCCGTAAGGCTAATCAGGTTGTCTATTTCTAACTGGCGATATCGGTCAATCAACAATACCGGGATAGCTCCAATTTTTTGAAGGGCAAAATAGGCAAAAACGAATTCGTTCCAGTTTGGAAGCTGAACCAGGACCCTGTCCAAGGGCTGGATGCCCAAATCTATCAGTCCTATGGCCAGCTTATTTGTCTTTTCACGAGCCTCCCCATAGGTAAGACGCGTCTTCCGATCGACAAAGGCCTCTTTTTCAGGGTTAATATCTGCGGCCCTGTCAAGGATATCTCCAAATGTAAGTCCTGACCACCATCGGCACGAGTTATACTTTTCAGCATCCTCTTTTTTATAGGGTGTACATCCTTCTAAGAACTTCACCATACCTTGCCCTCAATTCCACTAACCAATTAAAGTGATAAAATGATAGCGATAAGAATCTGCTTTTCCCCTCATTCCTTTATATGCCACCTATTTTAAAGCCAAAACAGGCCTCAGCGAGGTATTTCCTTATTCTGCCGAGAGCCGGATCTCAATTTCTGTGGCGATCTTTTTTAAGTACTCAGAATATTGAGGAATAACCTCATCCTTGACTTGTATTCCCAAGCCTACTGCCCAGATAGCAGCGGGGGAATTCCCTCTGTTGATGTTTAAAGGAACGGCAAGGGCACGTATGCCTTCAATATACTCTTCCATATCAAAGGCGATACCTTCCTCACGGGTTTTTTGAATTATTGCTTTGTACTTTCGTTGGTTCGTACATGAAAATGGAGTGAATTTTTTTAGTTTGTTCTGTGATAAAATCTTATCAATTTCAGCATTGGGCAGCAGCGATAAAAGAGCTTTTCCCCCAGCTCCTGCAAGAAGTGGGATTCGCATTCCCACCTTGGACATTACCCGTATGTCAAATGTTGAATCAACCTTGTCCAAAATTATAGCTCTTTGGCCTGATCGGATTCCCAAGAAGACCATCATTCTGGTTTTATGGTTGATCTCTTCCAGATAAGGATGGATTGTATTGATCAATTCGGAGCGTCTAATGGCAGATCTGCTCAATACATACAGTTGGGTGCCAAAATGGAATTTATTTTGCTCCTTTTTTTCAAGGATTCCCAGATCTGTGAGGGTGTAGGCAATATTAAAAACGGTACTTCTGTTATAGGCAAGGGCTTTGGCTATGTCACTGATCCCCAAAGGATCCTTTGCCTCGGCCAAAAGCCCCAGTATGCTGAAACATTTTTCGATTGCAGGAACTTTTTTGAATTCAGCTTTCATTATTTTTATTCAAAAACAGATAATAATATTCTATATAGAGAACAATGGTTTTCTATTTAAAACATTTGTGCATTTGTGTCAAGAAAAAAGAGTGAATTCAGTGGACATTATTTTTGTCAAAAGGTGCAAAAGGGTATGCATTACTGAGAAAAGGAGATGCGTGGGTTGTCCAGGAGTAGTAAAGCCTTATCAAGTAATTCTTTCACCATAGTTATGGGGCCTTGACGATGTGAGGTTGAGCAATAATAACGTATTTGTACAAACCACGTAAGACCTCGAGAAAATGAGAAATGCAGGCATATGGCTCACCTCCTTTCCTCTTTTTGGATTCCCTCGAATGCCGTGAATATTTGTTGAGCGAACTCTGTATCATTGATATACAAATCGAGATCTAACACGGGAATGTGTGGGTGGAGGTGTTTTTTAAGGGTGTCAAGGAGAACCATATCAGTCGCTGGATCCCAAAATGGTTTCCCCTTTCTATCCAGCGTAGATAACCCCTTTCTGGGCCAGAGAACAACGACAGGACCCCGTGATCGGTTTAATTTATCTGCTATTGCTTTTCCAAGCAGCCTATTATCTCGAAGGTTGGTTCGAATCAAGGTGGCCTGGGGGTTATGGCTATATATTTTCCTTTTTTTATACTTTTGTGGAACCGTTTCAGGGCCAAGGAAATTAATAAAATCAGCACTTCCCGGTGCCACTACCTGGGGAGCTCCTCGATTTCCAGCTGCGGTGAGGCGATCAGGGCCGGAGGAAGCGAGACCACCCATGAGATCGTTAGTGATTTCATTCACTCCAAGTTCGATTACCGTATGCACTTTATTGGATTTCACATATTCCTCCAGTGCCTCCCCACCAGTGCCTATAGTATGAAACACTAAAACTTCATATCCATTTTTCTCTAATAGAGCCTTGACAGCAAGTCCACAGTCAGTAACAGTACCGTTCATGCTTATTATGACGATAGGCTTATTCTTGAATTCCGGCTTTTCTATTTCCACCATACCAGATATTGCACCTGCTGCATTTGTTAATACGCTGCTGGTAAGAGAGTTAATGCCCGCTAGATCCGCAACAGGCGGCAATATAAGAACATCTTTAGAACCAACATAGGGACGAGCCCCTGCCTGTGTTACTTTTGTTGATACAAGCAGTTTGGGAAACCCAAACGGTAGAGATTTAAGGGTAGGGGCAACTATGATAGAGCCCTGACCACCGCCAATTGCGAGAAGACCGTGAATTTTCCTTGATTCTAATAGGGAAAGGATAATTTTTTTCAGACCAGCAGCCATTATCTTTTGGGCGAAGGCCTCTTCACCCCTTTGTTGAAGGGTATCAATATTTTCTCCACCAGCAATTGCAATCTCATGGCGGGATATATCTGTGTGGAGACCGGGTATGCCTAAAACACCTGTATCTGCAATGATAACCTCATGTCCCCTTGCACGAATAAGAGACCTCAGGAACACTATTTCCTCTCGTTTTGTATCCAGGGTTCCTACTAAGACAATTGTCGTATTCATTTATGAGCACCAGGTTTCCAGATTTTCGAATAAAAATCTGACATTACTGCCCACATCCCTTTTTTCCCTGTCTTTTTTCAACCCAGGTTTCCTGTTTTAGTAGCTGATTAAGGAAGGCAGGTAAGTAGCAATCTGTGGGAAAAAAACAAGTGCTATAGTAAAAAGTATCAGTGCTGCAAGAAAGGGTAGAATCCCTTTAAATATCACCTCAAGAGGTATATCTGGAGCAATTCCTTTGATCACAAAGACATTAACACCTACTGGTGGGGTGATTACACCCATCTCTGCCACCAGAACAATAATAACCCCGAACCAGATAGGATCAAATCCGAGGTTCATGACCACAGGGAAAAAAATCGGAATAGTCACCACTATGAGGGCCATAGAATCCATAAAAAACCCGCCAATAAAGTAGATAAAAATAATCACTGCCATAATAGCTGTCTTCGGTATCGGGAGACTACTTACCCAGTCAGCCAGCACAAAGGGGAGGGTTGTCACAGCCATAAAATGACCGAAGACCGTTGCGCCGGTGATGATCATCAAAACCATGCAGGAGGTGCGTAATCCGTCTTTACCAGATTGAAAAAAGGCCTTCCAGTTTAGCTGCCTTCGAATCAGGCCGATTAATAGTACCCCCCCTGATCCAATGGCACCGGCCTGGGTCGGGCTAAACCATCCCAGGAATAATCCCCCGATAGTCAGGACGAAAAGAACGAGCGCTTCTGTCATCCCCCCAAAGGCCTTTGCCTTTGCCCTCCAACTTGTAGGGGTTCCTGGGGGCCCAAGTTCGGGATTTCGGTGACAGAGAATAGCCACAACTAAGACAAATAGAAGACTCAGGATAAGGCCTGGCAGCACACCGGCAATGAAGAGCTTGCCTATGGATTCTTGAGTCAGTATTCCATAGACGATCAAAACGGTACTGGGTGGTATAAGAATACCCAGTGTGCCGGCTGCTGCAACTGTTCCTGTGGCTAACATTCGATTGTAGCCGTACTTTTCCATCTCAGGCAATGCAATTTTACCCATTGTTGCTGCTGTGGCTGCAGTGGATCCACTTATCGCAGCGAAACCCGAGCAGGCGAGAACAGTCGCGATGGTTAACCCACCGCGGAATTGCCCCACCCATGTATAGGTTGCATCGTATAATCTACGACTGATACCTGAAGCAAAGGCAAATGAACCCATGAGAATAAACATAGGGATTACCGAAAGAGGATAGGAAGAAAAGGTCTCAAAAATGTCCTGTGCCAGCAGCCCCAGGGCAGGATTTGGACCACCTATATAGGCAAAACCAACAAGGCCTATAAAAGTCATGGCAAATGCCACGGGCATTTTCATAAGAAAGAGGAGGAGAAGCAGCAGGATGCCAGCAATACCGGCTGTTACAGGAGTCATTTTTTTACGATTTTCATTATTGAAGTGATAAAACCGTGCAAATAGAACAAACAAACTGGGATGCACGCAAAGCCCGCGCCATATGCAAAGGGATACATTGGAATGCGCAAAGTTGGACTCACTTCATTTCCGCTATACAGGGAGTGAGCATGTTCAAACAGGCGCCAACAAATCATGATAAAAAGAAACAGGCCGAGAAATTGAATAACGCAATTGATAATGTCCTGCAAAGGTTTAGGAAGGATGGGAACAAAAAATTCCACCTCAACGTGTCTGCCTAAAATAAGACTGCCAGCAATAGCAAAGGAGATTGCAACGAGTTGGGAAATCATAATAATATCAATGGAGCCGGGAACAGGCAAAAGAAAAACCTTGGCCCCGATTACATCAATACAGGTAATGAACACCATAAGGAGGATTCCGGTAAGTCCGATCCACTCCACCAAAAAACTTAACCTGTTATTGGCATGCTTTAATCTTTCCAGGATGGACATAAGCCTGTGGCGTTTTATTGAAATAATAATGAAGCACTTACCTGCCTTCAGGAATTCCACAGTGTCTGGTTTTCTATGCGTTCATTACCCATTTTCTGGCAGGTAAGCGCATGATGGCATTCCCCTGTACTAGCGAAGTACCGCCTCCGGCCCTGTCGCCGACTTAATATAATAACGAATCTGCATCTTAGTCCAATGTTTAATGCGTTCACGCAGAAAGGTGATCCAACCCCTGATTTCTTGCTCGGAATACCCTTTGGAGATCATATCCTTGACATAGCCTTCGATGACCGGTTTGGTTACACTTTTCCATCGGGCCAGCTCTTCTGGAGGTAGGCTAATAATTGCAACTCCTTTTTTCTTGGCGAAATCTAAGCCGTCAAGGTCCGTCTCATTCCACACTAGGGCAATTCTCTCCTTGTATTCCCCACAAAGGACGTCAAATATTTCCTTGAGATCCGGCGGCAGCTTCTTGTAGCTGTTCTTATTCATAATCACATAAAAAGTATACAGGTTTCCTACCTCCCAACTTGAGGTAACGTATTTTGCCACCTCAGCAAAGCGGAAGGTCTTAAGTGTTTCAAAGGGTATGTTTACTCCATTAATCACACCCTTGGCCAGACCATCATATACCTCCATAATCGGCATAGGAACAGGTGATCCGCCCAGTGCTTTGACCGTATCTCCTACTCTGCCGGGTGCCCTGATAGTCATTCCCTTAAGATCTTCCAGTTCGTGAACAGGTTTTGTAGTGATCATCACATTGACCGGGCTGCTATGCATCCAGAGCACTTTTACCTTGTCCCATTCTTTTGGTTTGAATTTGTTATAGAAGTCATTAACCACATGGTTCGCTACCCATGCATTGGGATACCCAAGCGGCATATCGCAAACCTCAGTTACTGGAAAACGGCCAGGTGTGTATTCAACATGAGCAAATCCCATATCCGCAACACCTAATTCGATCCCACGATACATTCCTGGTGGTTTGAGCAGAGAACCTCCCCCTAAGTAACTCGTCTTGATGCGGCCTCCTGTTCGTTCTTCGAGTTCTTTGACGAATGCTTCACAGATTCTCGATTGCTTGGCTGGAGGAGGGAAAATGTGAGCGAATTTAAAATGAATGACATCAGAAGCGGCATAGCATTGCTCTGGAATGGTAGAAAAAACAAACGCCATACACAATAACCCTACAATAAGAAGAAATAATTTGTTTTTCATTGATAAATCCTCCTTTTCTAAAAGTTAATGTTTAGTGTATAGAATTTAACCATAGCGATATAAAAGTACCGCTATTACCAGCAAACTCATAGAAGTTTAAAAAAAAGTACCTATTGTTTTGAATTTTGCGATTCAATATTCGAATGTATATCTCCTCAATACTCATCGAGGTAGCTTATTTTAGGTGCCTTACTCACATCATTCGTTCTCCTCGAAGCCTAGAGTATATGATCCATGTATGTCTATACAATTTCAAATAGGTTTGACCATTTGTCGAGGATCTTTTCACGCAATTCAGGGCTCGCTGTATTGACAGGAGGAAACCGATCTTTCCAGTGATATGGTCGACAAGCGTTTATGAAGACCTTTGCCGTTGTAAAGTCTTTGCGTGCTCGCTTATCTGGATTAATCATAGGGTCGAGGGGACTTGTCAGAAAACCAGGCACAATATCGATATATTTTTCTGGATCACACCTTGTGCATACGGCCCAGAGCACTTCATCCAGATTGGATGGGTCAATGTCTTCGTCGACTGTAATAATGTACCTGCCTGTGCAGGCCCCTCCCTGCAGAAAGGCGCCCGCAAGTGTGGCGATCTGTTTGGCATGGCCTAAATATCTTTGTTTTAGGGAAATCACTGCAATGATACGGTTTCCAGGCCCATGCACATAAACACCCTTGATATCCATCATTCCCGCCTTTTCAAGTTCATTCCACAAAAAGGTCGCGGTATGGATCGGGATAGGGAACCATGTGTTTACAGGTGGCTTCACAGGGGGTTGCCCATGAATTATAGGATCGTTCCTGTGGTACAGTGTGTTGATGTGAACAACAGGTTCGTCACGTGTACCCGATGCATAATAGCCCTGCCATTCTCCAAAAGGGCCTTCGGGTCGACTATCTTCCTCTGGCGGTGGACTAAATCCAGTTACCACAATCTCAGCGGTGGCTGGAATGGGGAGGCCCGTCACCGTGTCAATGATTACTTCAACACCCTTGTTCTTGATATATCCGGCCATATCGTATTCGGATGTTCCCCATGGTAAACTAATTGTAGACAGTGAAAATAGAAGTGGATCAACGCCAAAGCACATGGCCACAGGACAGGGTTTACCCATAGCCCAGTATTTTTCACGCATGATAGTTGCATGTTTTCCAGGTGAGGCGTAGAAGGCGAGGGTAGTCTTGTCTTGGATCATTACTCGGTATGTGCCGAAGTTGACCCATCCTTCATCAGGGTCTCGAGTAATGGTAATAACTCCTGTACCTATATAACGACCACCGTCATGAGTATGCCATTTGGGAGTTGGGAATTTGTAAATGTCAATGTCATCTCCCTTCAAGATATTTTCTTTGATTGGACCGTCTTTTACTTCCACTGGCGGGATTGGTTGAAATTTGTTCCACTTATCCTTCCAATCAGCTATGCATTCCAGGTCTGTCATTTCCTCTGGAAAACCAAAGGCCAACTTTTGGCCAACTTTATGGTGAAGCAGATTGGTGGCTACCCGAAATCCTTGGGGATACCCCTTTATTTTGTCAAATAATAGAGCCGGTCCCTGTCTTTCAGACATTAGCTCATTAATCGTGCCGATTTCCAGATCCCAATCGGCATGATTGACCACACGGAGTTTGCCCCTGTCTTTTAGGGCATCTAGGAAAGCTCTCAAATCATCAATCATGAAGAAACCTCTTTTTGAGGAAGCTTCGTATCGTGAGATTAAGTTTCAAAATCTTTTTTTGACATCTAAACCACAATTTTGATAATGTCAATAAAAAACAAACGGGGTGTGTCCTAAAATGAAAGTTGCAGCCCCCCTCTTTCATCCTTCACCAGTTTTCAATAATCATGTATCCTCAAGCCGCTAAATTTTTCGATGTTTTCTTGCTCGGTATATTTCTTGAAGAAATGAGCAGGATGTTTTCATTTAGAATGGGCAGTCATTTCCGTCATAAAGGCACCAATACCATGAACGGGCTTAGCCCTTGCTCCTAGTTTTATTGTGCCTGATCCTTTCTCCCTCATAATTATCGGCTCTCTGACAAGATCTTTGATTGATAGTGCCTTCTTGCACTCAAGCTGATGATCAATGGATAGTATAACCAGCATTTCTTCCTGGCTAAATGGGATGAAGCAAATATTAGGGTTTTCCTCAATTTTGACAATGATTGCAAGCCCGTTTCTGAAATTAAGTTAGTTGCCTCATTTCTTCTATGGCATTCTCTATCTTCTTTTCGTACTCAAAGATACTGTGGGCGTCATCATACAGTGCCTTTCCTTCGTCTGTCAGATATATTTTTCGGCCCTTTTTCTTGAAGAATTTTAGGTTACAATGTTTTTCAAAATATTTCACCTGTGCAGTAACAGCCGGATGGGTGATATAGAGTTTTCTGGCTGCAATGGTATAATTAAGATATTTAGGAACCTGATAAAAGTTCCTGAGCTGGTTAAAGTTTATCATGGGAGTCCAACTCCTATGGATGACCAAATTCTTAAATAAATTATGGATAATATTTATCTATAAATAAAACTTATAAATACCATAATAAAAAGAGATTGACAGATTTAATTATAAAAGGCGATGCTATAACTGGCGCGTTAAATTATAAGTTCTGATGTTTCACACTGTTTTTTTCATTACCCAAATTGGAACCTGAGTATGGCTGCTAAGCTGCTCAAGATTTCCCGACCCATATTGCGAAAAAAGATACAAACATACCAGCTTCACCCATAGGCTAATTTAAGTAGTCTTGGCTATGGAAAATTTCTTTCCAATACATTTTACACTTCTAAAAATCTTTGCTACCCTTGCAGCTAATGTCATTAAGTAAATACAAGAAGTTAACAATCATAGTATTTTAGGCACATTTATTTCTGTCTTTAACAAAGTTATGGTCAAAGATTACCAGATAGATGCTGATTTCCATCTAAAAAAAATAAGGCATGTCTATCAGAAAATTTATGAATTTGCCATACCCTTTTTACAGACGAGGCAGAATGAAATCCATACCTATATTGTTTATCAATATGCCCTTCGATTGCTCGAAGATGAACCCGGAATTCCGGAAATTGTTATACCTGCAGCCATTTTGCATGATGTTGGGTGGTCATGTATCCCAGAAGAGGAGCAACATACTGCCTTTGGGCCAGTGGTAAAAAACAAAAAGCTCCAAAGAAGACATGAGGTAGAGGGGGCGGCGATTGCCATGGAAATTTTAAATAGTGTGGACTATGATCCCCAATTCAGTCAAAAGATAGCAGAGATCATAGATGGACATGATACGACTAATAAGGCAAGATCTATTGACGATGCTATCACTAAAGACGCTGATAAACTTTGCAGATTTTCAGGTATTGGATTCCGCATTGACTACCAGCGATTCAATAAGGAGCCATTGCCATATATTAGGTTTTTGTTTGAGAAAATTGATGAATGGTTTTTAACGAATACTGGAAGGGAGATAGCCATTTATGAGGGCTGCATGAGAGAAAAAGAAGTTTCGCAAAAACGACTGTGAGGCTTTGTCACAAATAGCCATAGAGTAAGAACGGAACATCGCAGTGACCTCAGATTTGATGGTTTGGGCAGCGCAACATCTGGCAGAATGGCTCACAGCGCCAAGCGACGATCATTTCAAAAGCCTCAAATCTGAGGCCACGTCCTCCGAGCGTAATAGATACAGGCCTGAGTGGGCAGAACCGGCCGACTCAGTTCATTCTTTTCAAAGACCTAAGTTGTTACGAAGGACTTATTTTTGTCACCCTTCAAGCAGGTGGTTTGCTTTTCCCCCAGGGCGTCTCACACCTCGACCTGGATCAATCGGAGAAATGCCTGGGCAGGTGGTGAGAGCTCCATATCTATGGGAAAGACTATATCGCTTTGTATGAAAATGGGACCCTCCTTAATGGGTATAAATTTCAGAAGGCCCATTTTGACCTCCTGTTGGAACTCAGGCCTGTACAGGAAAGATATGCCCTGCCCCTTACTTATGTATTCTTTGATGAACTCGAAGCTTCCTGCCTCCAGTAAGACCGAGGGTTTTACTCCGTGAGCATCGAGCAGGGAAAGTATGGCACGCCTGGATCCGGAGCCATTCTCGCGTATAATGATTGGCTCATTTTGAAGTTCTTTGAGGGATACCTCTTGCCTCATTGCAAACCCGTGCCGGGGTGGTATTACCAGACAAAATTCTTCCTTGCTATAAGGGACAGCCCTTAATTTGCTTGAGTATGGGAGCCTGGCTATGATGCCGAGGTCGTATTTGAATTCCAGGAGGCGGTTGGCTATTTCTTGGGAGCTTCCTACTTCCAGGTAGACCTTAACCCCAGGAAATTCTTCCTGGAAACGAGAAAGAAGACCTGGCATGAGATACCGTGCAAAACTACGGGTAGTACCCATGGTGAGGGAACCATGGGTCAGATTTGCATAGCCCTTCATGACATGCTCCATCTCTTTTACGATACCGAATATCCTCTCTGCATAGCTAAACAAGACTTTGCCTGCATCAGTGGTTTCAAGGTCTTTGCCGCATTTTCTGAAGAGCTTAAACTGAAGGCCCTGCTCAAGGCATTTTATTTGAGCGCTGACCGCTGGTTGGGTAATGAAGAGGGCTTCTGCGGCCCTTGTGTAGCTTTTTTCCTGTGCAGCAAGGAAAAAGGTCCTGAGCTGGTTAAGATTGAACTGCATTAGATTGGTCCCATAAGTAAAGCTTATTGAAATGCTTACATAAGTAAACCTTATGGACATATAAAAACAATTGTTTTGACAAGTCAAATAAAAAAAAATAAAGTTTTATAAAAGAAGAAAAGCAAAAAACCGAGACAAATTCCTCGCCCGATCCTGAACATAACGCTACCAGCACTTTGAACCTACTTATATATTATTGATTTCAAGTCTGCAACGATACCAAAATTTCTAAATAACAGCTTAGTTTGATAAGGAGGGATGAGTATGGAAGAATACGATGGTATTATTATTGGAGCAGGTCCAAACGGACTCACAGTTGGTGCTTATCTGGCAAAGGCTGGGTTAAAAGTCTTGGCCCTCGATAGAAGGTTTGAGATAGGAGGTGGATTGGCCACAGAGAACCTTACACTTCCTGGGCTTCTTATTGATAGTCATGCCATATACCATATGATGGTTGATTATGCACCGCTGTTTAATGACTTGGAACTTGATACAAAGTATGACTTAGGATGGATCTATCCAGATCTTCAAATATTAATGCCCTTTCATGATGGCACCCATCTTGCTCTATATAAAGATCCCGAACGCTCATATGAATCGATTAAAAAAATCTCTCCCAGAGATGCTGAATCGTTCAGGGATTTCGCAAGCTGGTCACAGGAGGCAACGGATCTTTTCCTGGCCCCTGCTAGCTATGTAAACCCTGTACCTCCTTTAGAGCAGGTGGTCAAGCTTGAGCTTAATGAGATTACCCGAAGAGCGGATGAGATGACTGGCCTAACTCCAAAACAGATAGTAGATAATCTCTTTGAAAATGAGAGGGTAAGGGCCCTGTTCCTGTATCTTGCTACCATGTGGGGAATGGATTACGATCTTGAGGGCGTGGGATATCTGGTGCCACTGCTGATAAACCGTGCATGGCATTTCCGTCTTTGCCAGGGCGGATCACACCATATAGCCCACCTGTTGGGGAAGTTTATCTCGGAAAATGGTGGCAAGGTACTGTCTGGCCAAATGATAAAGCGAATAATAGTTGAGGATGGTGAGGCAAAGGGTGTAGAGCTCGAGGATGGTAAAATAATCAAGGCAGGGAAATTTGTGTGCAGCTCCATTAATCCCCATCAGACATTCTTGGAACTCATTGGTGAGCAATACCTTGACACAGATCTGAACACAAGATTAAAGGATTGGAGGTATTCCGACTATAGTTTCTTCACAGTCCATATGGCACTATATCAACCGCCTGCCTTCAAAGTGGCTGAATCAGAACCTGACCTAAATAACGCCCTCATTAACTTAGTTGGGTATGAAAGCGAGGAAGATTTAGTAAATCATTTCAAGGCGGTAAAAAGAGGTGAATTGGTGGATGGAGGATATAATTGTTGCTTTCCTTCGGTTCATGACCCATCTCGTGTTAATCGCCACCGAAACAGCGAGATAGGACATATAGGTTTAATATCTATGGAGTGCGCTCCTTATAACCTTAAAGATGGGGGGCCAGAGGGGTGGTATAGGGTAAGAAGAGAGTATGCAGAACGATGCAAGGCTACTTTGAGAAAATATGCCCCGAATATGACAGAAGAAAATATAGCGTGGGACTATATTGGAACTCCTTTAGATATTGAGAATAAATTCCCGGATATGAAGCAAGGCTGTTTTAAACAAGGTGCCTATCTCCCCCTTCAGATGGGCTATTTCAGGCCCAATGAATACTGCTCTGAACATTCCACGCCAATAAAAAAACTGTATATGTCTGGGGCCTGCACCCATTCTGGTGGAATGATAACCTATGGCCCAGGATACTGCGCTACCCAGAAGATAGCTGAGGATTTAGGGATTGAGAAGTGGTGGCAGGAGCCGGAACATGTAAAAAGGGCCAGAGAGGCAGGTTTGTTTTAATTGATAGGATAAGGAGGTAGGTATGTACATCAGATCTACCGGCTTAGGCAAGACACTGCTTAAGGCTGAAGCTGCAAACATAGAGGCAATAGATATAGTTCCAGAGACTTTGGAAGAATCAGAGGAAGGCAATGAGCCAACAAGGCTATTAATGACCATGCAAACACTTGAGCCAGTGCACTGGACAGTGAGGGTCTTTGTTGAGCCGCCAGACATACGGCGTATGCTCTGGATTGTGTTGAAAAGACCGACTATCATTTTCTGGGGCTTGCGTTTTCTGTTTTCTAAAGGGCCGGAATCGAAACAAACTGAAAGTCAATAGGAAGGAGGGTTTTATGCCGGATGCAAAGTACGATGCAGTAGTAGTCGGGGGGGGGCATCATGGGACAATAATTGCCTGTTACTTACAGAGGGCCGGGCTGAGGACAGCTGTTTTTGAGAGATGGCATGAGGTTGGTGGGGGTGCCGCTGGAGAGGAACTTCCACTACCAGGTTTCATACAAAATGTATGTGCCCATTTCACCCGCTTCTACCCTCACCCATCTTATTCCGATTTTAACCTGCGGGAATATGGGCTTGTATATACCTTCCCTGAACATAATGAGGCATGGATTTTCCCTGACGGGAGATATATGATGGGTGAAGCCGTGTGGAAGGTTGTAGACCCTTTCACTGGAAAGACTGGGTTCTCGGAAGAGAACGCTCAGAAGAATATAGATGATATTGCCAAATTCTCTAAGAATGATGCTGGGATAGCTGAAGAGCTAATAAGGAAGTTTAAAGCCAAGTGGGTGGATTCCTTCAGGAAATATCGCTATACAGGGCCTGAAGAATGGGGTGAAAAGGATCCCCTTGAAGAGCTCTACGATGACCCAAAGGATGGGATTGACCCTAAGTATGGGAACATGACAGTTGGAGAGATAGCCTATGACTTCTTTGAGAGCCCTGAGATGAGAACCATGTTTATGAGGTGCTTTCAGACCTCTAACGGTCTCATGCCCGAAGATAAGCCTGGTCTTTACTGGCTTTTTCATGTGCTGGGACTTACCCTGTCCCTGGAAGCAGCTGCCATAGCTCAGGGAGGTACCCACAGCATAACCCATGCATTGGTCCGGGCTTTCCAGGGCCTGGGGGGTGAATTCTTTGTTCTCAATGAGGTTGAAAAGATTCTTATAGAAGATGGCACTGCAAAGGGCATCAAGCTTAAGGATGGGACAGAGGTAGAAGCTGATATAGTGATTAGCGACCTGAGTATAAATCTGACCTTTGATCTCTTAGGGAAAGATAATCTACCCGGAAATCTCTGGGATAAGGTGCAGGCGCTCATGGAAAATGCCTATGAAAGGACACAGCTATTCTGGGGAAACATAGCACTTTATGATCCGCCAGAGTATTCTGCTAACTCAGAGCTGGGTTGGGTCCCAAGATTATACATGGGCGAGGCCGATCCTGAATATTATAGAAGTGGTAGGTATAAAAAAGAGCGTTGGGAGATGGGAATTGCTAATCAATTATACCTTCTTGTTGCCCCGGATAGCATGTGGGACACTACCAGGGCCCCTAAGGGAAGATGGACTGGCCTCATAGAAGAGTTTACCTGCCCTTGGAAGAACTTCTCAGAGCGAGATTGGCTGAGGATGAAGAGGAAAGTTGTAGACCGGATGTTGAAGGAGATGCAGAGATATGCACCGAATGTTACCAGAGAAAATTGTCTCGAGGCCTGGATTGCCACACCAGATGATGTAGTCAACCGAAACCCGGCTATGCCAGGAGGAGGCTGGGGTGCGCTGGATGCAACAGCCGATCGATTGGGTAGACTCAGGCCCATCCCTGAATTGTCAAGTTACCGGATGCCAGTGAAGAATGTTTATCTGTGCTCTTCTGCAGCTCACTCAGCCCACGGGATAGGCCGCGGCAGTTCTTATTGTTGCTATAAGACAATTGCCAAGGATCTAAACCTGTCATACAGGCCATGGGAGGGGAGGGCCTTTTAGATGTCTTCATAAGACAATTTCTTAACAAATTAGTCAGGTTTTTTAAAATGTTCAATGCAAATTGATAAGTAGGTTGAGTAAAACGGTTATCGGTTGCGCAACTCGAAACGGCAAACGGTTGCGTACCAGCGGCCGAGGACCGATTGTCTTTAAACAATTCGAGCATCACAACCGAAACCCATTCACGTAACCAAATGGCAAAGAAAATAACCAGTTGTCCCGAAAGAGTTATTCTCTTCAAACCTTGTCGGTTTGAGGCTAAACTTCGCTGGGCAGGGAGGTGACCAAGATGGGTAGGTTAGATGGGAAAGTAGCTATTGTAACCGGCGGTGCAAAGGGCCTTGGAAGAGAGTTTTGCTTTGGCTTTGTCAGAGAAGGGGCTAAAGTGGTAATGGCTGCCCACCACTTTGATACCGAGGATGCAAAGCAAGCTGCTAATGAGATAGAAAATAAAGGCGGACTGCCTTTAGAGGTTGATGTTACCAGCGAAGAAAGCACTAAACTCATGGCTGAAAAGACGATAGAGAAATTCAGCAGGATTGATATCTTACTTAATAATGCAGCTATGTACCGCGGTATAACAAGAAAGGGAATCCTGGAAACTCCTATAGATGAGTGGGATAGGCTGATGGCTGTTAATTTGAAGGGGATTTTCCTTTGCTGTAGGGCGGTAATTCCTCAGATGATAAAGCAAAATAAGGGCAAGATACTAGATATATCGTCTGAAACAGCATTTACTGGCTCAAAAGGGATGATTCACTATGTGGCCTCCAAAGGCGGTGCTTTAGGCTTCACAAGATGTCTGGCTGCTGAGCTTGGGCAATATAACATTTGTGTTAATACTATTTGCCCTGGTTTTACTGATACACCAGCCAGTAGATCGATAGTAAATAATATTTCAAAGTATGATATTAGCAAAACTCCTCTAAGGCGTCTTGAACAGCCAGAGGATTTGGTTGGGGCAGCTATATTCTTTGCCAGTGATGAGGCTGATTTCATCACCGGACAGGCCTTAGTGGTTGATGGCGGCAGATACATGCATTAGGAGATGTTTGATCTGAGGAGGCAAAGTGTCCTGTTATTCGGCCAGGTTAATAGTAGAATTGATAAGGGATCTAAAACTCCAAAAAGTAGGGGAATGGCAAACATTTGTACGCTAAGTAGGGGGTAATCCTAATGGGGCCCAGCAAATTGATACTGTGGTTTGAGGAGATAGGGCAAGAACACAACAATATTGTGGGTAAAAAGTGCGCCAACCTGGGGGAGATGGTTCGAATGGGATTCCCTGTCCCACCAGGATTTGCCATCAGCATTGATATGTATAAACAGTTCATCGAGGAGACCAAGACAGCTGATGAAATATCACATTATGTGATGGGTCTTGGCGAACTTAAAGGTTTAGGGATTGCGCAATGTGATGAGATAAGCCGGAAAATATGCTGCATGATAGAAGGTAAACCTATGCCAAAAAGACTTGAGAGAATGATAGTTTCTTACTATGAAGAGTTATCTAAAAGTGTAGGAATTTCTGATGTCCCTGTTTCAGTTAGATCGGCTGGGACTGAAAGCAGGCCAGGCATGTTTGAAACCTATTTAAATGTTAAAGGCAAGAAAGAGGTGTTGGACAAGGTGAAAAAGGTGTGGGCGAGTGCATTTAGTGCCCGAGCTATTGCCTTCCGGGCAAATAAAGGAATACCGGTTGATTTCGATATGCTCGGTGTCGCTATCCCTAAGATGATAAATGCTCGAGCCGCCGGCATTGGCTTCACAATAGACCCTGTTAACGGTGACTCCTCAAAGATAGTCATTGAAGGTAACTGGGGGTTAGGAGAAGGGGTAGTTAGTGGTGTTGAATCCGTGGACAGGTTCGTAGTTAATAAACAGAACCTTGAAATAGTGGAAAGGGCAGTTGGCAAGAAGTTAAGGCACGTGGTGAACAGGAAAGGGGGAGCTAAGTGGGCGGATGTCCCTGTAGAGATGCAGTCAATTCCTTGCATAGCCGATGAAGAAATTAAAGAGATTGCGCGATTGGCAAAAATCCTTGAGGAACGCCTGGGCAAACCGCAGGACATGGAATGGGCTATTGACCCTGATTTTCCTTCTCAACAAAATATATTTCTACTCCAAACCCGTCCAGCAAAGGTGGTAGTTAAGAAGCAAGAGTCAGCGAGTGATCAACTTGCTGATAGGTTAGTAAGTAGTTTTAAACAGATGGATCTATCCAAAGCAAAAGATAAGATTAAAGAGATAAAATTTAGGTTTTAAAAGATTGAAGGGGGGTGATTATTATGAGTTAGAAGGGAATAGGCAAGAATAGGCTGGCACAAAATAACCTTAAGAGATGGAGGAAAAAATGGCTGAATATGGAAAACCAAGCACATATGGCGATTTAGCACCTGAGGAGAGGTGGAAGAAATGGGAAGCGGAAAGGCCGAAAGGGGAGAATGCCATATGGGATATGGCCCCAGGGTATGATCTTATCCCGGAGGTTGATTTGCCTATGTTCCACTCATTTTTTCTTGATGGAACACATTCTTCACCACCGGTTACGCCTCTATATGGCTATCTTTGGGTCAGGCATTGCGGCATTGGCACTAAATGGGTGAATATAGCACTGAACTTGCCTACTTGCTATGGCTGGGAGTGGAGGTTTAAGGATGGCGGACTTTATACTTCATTCCTTGTGGTGAGAGATGAGGAGGAGAAAAAACAAAGGGAGGTTAAATTCAAGGAAGCGATGCGTCCGTATATCGAGGACTTTAGCGGTATATGGGAAAGTAACAAGAAACAGCTAACAGATATCTATGAGCATCTTAAGGAATTTGATTCCAGCAAGGCGACAGTTCTTGATTTCCTGCATCATAATTGGGAACTTGATGAAGCCTTTAGGAAGATGTGGGAGATTCACTTCTTTGGGATGCAGACCTCCTATTCCGCCTGGATACTCCTTGAGGAGGAGTGCAAGAAACGTTTTGGTATAAATGACCAGTCGGCTGAGTTCCAGGACATGATGAGGGGGTTTGATAACCAGATATATAAAGTAGACAAAGAGTTATGGCTATTAAGCAAGCGGGCTGTTGAGATGGGGCTCGGTGATATATTCAAGGAGAATGAGGCTGAGGCTATAATCCCCAAGCTGGAGCAAGAAGCCAATGGGAAGGAGTGGCTAAAGTCATTCATGGATTTCCTCCAGGTTCACGGATGGAGGATGGTCCGTATGAATGACCTTGTTGACCCCTACTGGCTGGAGAAGCCAAGCATCCCGATAAAGACAGCAAAAGACCTCATATTAGGCGGTACAGTGGCTGATAAGGAATACATCCTTGATGTGAAAAGAAGGGAACTCACAGTAAAGAGGGAGAAGGCGGTCAAAGAAATGCTTGATAAGGTTCCACCCCAGGATAAGGAGTGGTTCAGTTCCTTGATAAAACTGGGGCAATATGCCACCGTGTACAGTGAAGAGCACGACCTCTTTTGTGAAATGACTATCCAGGCAATAATGCGTAGAGGCTACCTGGCGATTGGGAAGAAGCTTGCTGAAGGAGGAGCCATAGACCGGCCTGACGATGTTTTTATGATGAATCCATGGGAAATTGAAAGCAACATACTTTTGCCGCACCTGAATGATTTCCGGTGGGTAACAAGGAGACGTCGTGCTGCCTGGGAGGGATGGGTAAGCAGGTTTGAAAAGGAAGGCGAATGGAGGCCTCCTGTTTATACCGACCGTCCCGGTGGCTTTGAAGAGGCAGTAGGTGAGGATATGCTCCCGGCACTGGACCCCATTGCGATCAAAATCATCATTGGTGATATGCCTGCACCGAGACCGGAGCTTAAGGCTGATATCATGGGTATTTGTGGCTGCCCGGGTGAGGCTGAGGGGATTGCACGAGTAATAATAAACTATGAGGACCTTGGCGATTTTAAGCCGGGTGAGATTCTGGTTTGCCCTGGCACCAATCCAGCCTGGACCCCTGCCTTTGGGATAGCTGCAGCGGTTATCGGGGATAGAGGAGGAACCCTTTCCCACACAGCTATCATCGGTAGGGAATATGGATTACCCACTATAATAAACAGCTTTGTTGCCTGCGAAAAGATTAAAACTGGGCAGCGGATAAGAGTGGATGCAACCAATGGGGCAATCTACATCCTGGATTAATAAAGGGGCATGAGGAACAAGATTTTATTGATAATAACACCAGAGGCTGAAGTCTAGAAGGGGGGTTATTTGTAGTTTGAAGCCCGATGTAGATTGTGCTGCGTGCATATTGAAATGGGTATATCAGAGGGCGGGAGTCTTAGCTGGTGAGAAGGAACGTTTTCACTTAATTAAAGATATATTGGGTGTGCTTTCCAGGGAATTTTGCTCGGAATCTAATGTGGGTTTGTTATGTAATAAGACCACTGAGTCCATCTGTGAGTTCATATTTGCCTCCGCTCAATACTATCAAGAGATTAAGAACGAGAGCAACAGACTTGTGGATGGATTATTGCCAGCGGCTAGAGACTTTATAAAGAGAGGAGAAACGCCTGATAAACGGTTTGAGAGGGCATGCTGCCTCGCATCGGCGGGCAATGTTGCTCCTATTGGTGCACCTTCCTGCGCTTTTAGTTTTGCCGAGGTGGAAGATATCATGATGGGCAGAGGTCCACTGCCTGTCGTGATAGGCGATGTCTATAAGGCGGCCAAAGGTGCTGCTAATGTTCTATATATTGCCGATAATGCTGGGGAGATAGGATTTGATTCCCTTGTAATAGCCAGCCTTAAGGAGATGGGCTTAAAGGTAACCCTCATTGTGAAGGAAGCGCCCTTTTTTGAGGATACCACAATAAAGGATGCTTCCTTCTTTGCCCTGGATAAGTTGGCTGATAAAATATTGACCGTGAAGGGGGTATTTGTACCGGGCGAGAGTATGTCAACCTTTAATGATGCCTTTAGACAGAGTGATCTTGTTATTGCTAAGGGCACTGGGAATTATGAGGCCTTGGCTGGCGAGTTAGTTGATAAGGCTGCGATCTACATGTTGAAGGTAAAATGCGAGCCGTTGGCTATAAATATTGGGGCGGAAATAGGAGACTTTGTTGTAAAACTTGAGAAATAACTTGATTTTCCTATACTACAATTCGTAGGTGAGATGGCGACAAGTTTTTCAAAAACCAGATAAAAGGGATTAAATTTGAGATCTTTTATTGAAAGATTCTCAAGGGGGATCGTTTTTCATAGTCATGCATTTAAAGAATTTATGAAAGGGGAAAGATATGTTTTTGCGTCTAACGTTTTTTAAAGTGAAGCAAGGAAAGATGGATGAGCTTCGTCAGCTCTATATCAAGGTGGTTATACCTGCGCATAAAAATCATAGCGGAAACCGTTTTGCCCATCTTCTGGAAAGAGTTGATGAAGGCGACCAGGGAATCTCCATTACAGCATGGGACAGCCGGGCTGATGCCGAGGCCTATGAAAATAGTGGGGACTATGAAAAGCTTTTAGGCCATTTCAATGAACTCTTCCAGGGAACAACACGTCTTGAGTCCTATGAAATTACGGCCAGTTCAGAGCCTCTCTTGCTTAGAATATTTTAGCATTGATCCAATCATGGGACAATAAAACAATGTCGACGTATGCGGGAAACCTTCTTAGGATAGATCTGAGTAATAAGACAGCAAAGGCTGAAAAAATTCCACTAAAATATTATCAGAATTTTATTTCAGCAAGAGGATTGGGCGCCAAATACCTCTATGATGAACTCAGAGCAGGAATTGATCCTTTTAGCGGGGAAAACAAGTTACTTTTATTAATCGGAGTTTTGGGAGGAACTGAAGCACAAGGTTTTTCCAAATGGGTGGTGATGTCCAAGAGCCCCTTAACGGGCACAATTATGCGCTCTTTTACCGGGGGGAATTTCGGGGTATGGATGAAATTTTCTGGCTATGACCTGATAATAATTGAAGGAAGAGCGGAAAAACCTTCTTATCTGTATATATATGAGAGAGGTGTTCAGTTTTTAGGAGCAGATGAGATTTTAGGTTTAGATTCCCGGAATGTTCAACTCGAACTTAAGAAGAAACATGGTCCTAAAACTGAGTCTGCCTGTATTGGACTGGCAGGAGAAAAACTGGTCCGATATGCGGTTATAACGTCTGGCGAGCGCACTGCCTCTCGTGGAGGTATGGGAGCAGTAATGGGGTCAAAAAACCTAAAAGCTATCGCAATTAATGTGCCAGTTCGGAAACCTATACCCTCTGGTGAGACCAAATTTAAGGAACTGGTTAAGCAGCAAATTCGTATTCTGAAAAATCATCCCCGAAGAAAAAAAATGAACACCATTGGAACCCCATACATTACTACTGGTTTAAACAAGGCTGGAATTTTACCTGTTAGGAATTTTCGGGAGGGAAGTATTCATGGAATAGAAGAGTTGACTGGAGGTGAGTTTTATAAATTAAAAATTAAAAAAACCGGCTGTTATGGATGTATGACCAGGTGTGGAGGAATGCGCGAAGTTGCCACAGGACCTCTCCTTGGAACTCAAATCGACGGACCGGAATACGAGACGATCTATGCATTTGGCCCTTTACTGGGTATTACAGACAGGTCATTTATTATCGATGCCAACGCCCTCTGCGATTATTATGGTATAGACACCATAAGCGCTGGAGTTAGTATAGCCTTTGCCTGCGAATTATTTGAAAAAAGGATCATTTCAACCTCTGAGGCAGATGGACTTGATTTAAGTTGGGGTAATAAAGAGGCCATCTTTTCTTTAATTGAAAAGATAGGAAAGAGGGAGGGAATCGGATATTTATTGGGGGAAGGGGTAAAGAGAGCAGCTGAGCATATGGGTGGAGAGGCTGGCTCTTATGCGATGCACATCAAAGGCCTAGAGCTTCCGGGTTATGAGCCCAGAGGGATCAAAGGATATGCATTGAGCATGGCCACCTCAAATATCGGCGGAAGCCATATGTATGGAAGACCAAGGGATGAACTAACCGGAAAGGTTGACCCGTTAACAGAGGAAGGGAAGGGTGAGTCAATTGCCCGGGTACAGAAGGAACAAGCAGTAGATGATTCTATAATATCTTGTACTTTCGGGAATTCCGGCTTAGATATGCAAATGATCTCTGAATACCTATTGACCGCAACAGGGATTAGGGAATTTAGCAGCGTGGCGAATTTGTTGGAAATAGGAGAAAGGATAATATGTCTGGAGCGTTGCTTTAATGTCAGGGAAGGATTCAGCAGGAAAGATGACACATTGCCAGAAAGGATGCTTCATGAGCCGTTAAAGAATGCGGGGCCTGCTACTAACCAGGTTATTAAAGAGTTAGATAACCTTCTTGATGAATATTACAAGGTGTTTGGCTACACGAAAAAAGGTATACCTACCTCCAAAGTACTCAAGCGTTTGAATTTAAGCATGATTGAAAATGATATATCTTCTTTTCAAGAATAGAACGGAAAATATAGGTCTATAAAATAGGGTCTCCTAACAGTGTCTACAGCTTTTTAGCTCGGATTACATATGAAAAGGCTGATCTTACCGCAAACTTTTTTCTAATGGCAAATTTAGTCCCTTTTTCTGGGACATTATCTTATTCATAAGACTCCCAATTCCCCTGGCAGCCTTTTCCCTTGGTGCTATTTTTAGAAGTATATTCAGGAAGGCCTGAGCAGAAGGTGAAAGATGCTGATCTTTGAGATAGGCAATACTCACCTTGAGAAAGATCTTCTGGTCTTCCATGGAAACGGTGGCAAGTTTTTTTTCTCTAAGTTCTATTGCCACTGCTGCTTTTACTAAAAATGAAATACCATCCCCCCTCTGGACAAGCTGCTTAATAAATTCTGTATTGCTTGTTTCCATTAAGATATTCGGGGTGAGATCTTTTTGGGCGAATAATTCGCTCACCAGTTTTCTTGTGCCTGATCCTTTTTCTTTCATGATTATCGGCTCTCTGGCAAGATCTCTGATTGATAGTGCCTTCTTACCTGCAAGTTTATGATTAGGGGATAGCATAACAAGCATTTCTTCCTGGCTGAAGGGGATAAAGCAGATATCAGGGTTTTCCTCTAGCTTGACAATGATTACGAGTTCGTTTCCAAAATCAAGCAGACTGTTTGCCATATCGAGAGAGCTGCCTTCATCAAGATTTATTTTAATGTGGGGATAGGCATCATGAAAAGTGGATATGAGGGAAGGCATAAAATAGCGCGCATAGGTTTTGGTTGTACCAAGCCGCAGGATACCCCTCTTTAACTCCCTCATATCCTCGATTGCGCTTTCAATTTCCCTTTCATACTCAAAGATTTTCCGGGCATAATTGTAAAGGGTTTCCCCTTCGTCTGTTAGATAGATTTTTCGGCCCTTCCTTTTGAAAAGTTTCAATTTACAGTAATCTTCAAATAGCTTTATCTGAACGCTCACAGCCGGTTGCGTTATGTAAAGCTTATTGGCAGCTACGGTAAAATTGAGATTTTTTGCAACCTGATAAAAGTTCCTGAGCTGGTTAAAATTTATCATATCCTGAAAAAATTTTATGGATCATATCTATTCATAATTAAAATTTATAGTTACCATAAAAAAAAAGAGATTGACAGATGTATTATAAAGAGAAATGCTAAAAATTATTTATGGGCCTTTTTCAATAGTTAGTTGTATTTGTACCTTTGCGCAATTGATGATCTCGGTTGGGAGGACGTGACTTTTTTAACCTACCCTTACTATAAAATGAATGTTTCATCTATAGTATCCCCGCCATAAATAGCGGAGGTATCTAATGGGATGAATACATAAATTTCCAGTATGCTTGTTGCAATTTGCAACAGACTACTGACACTACGCGTTTTTCAACAACGTATTTAACAATTTAAAAAGGGGGGAATAAAAATGGCAGAGGAAAAAGCAGCAAGATTTCCGGATCCTCATGAGTTTCAAGTTCCATCGGAGCTTGAAGGCTGGGAAGAGATGTACCCATCCCACTATCTGTTTTCCAAGGAAAGGGGAGAATGGGAGAGCAAGCAATTCTGGTATTTAGATAAAATTCACGCCCCGGAGCCCATGCCGCCACTGGACCTGATTTTTCAGGAGGCATGGCAGATTTCACTTTCGCAATACACCACTCGGGTATTTTGTATACCCCCGGCTCAAGGAATTGCCCAACGGATGGTCGGGCCATACATGTATATCTGTGCGATTGCACCCCCACCAGAGGAGGTAATAGGCGAAAAGGCCCAGCGATTTGAGAAGAGAGTGTTCTATGTGTTTGAACATTATGATGAGTTATGGGACAAGTGGCTGACCAAATTCAAGGCCCTTGGTAACGAGATGGAAGCAGTTGAGGTACCAAAAGAACTGCCGAAATTCGTTCCAGAAGACCAGGTCTTGCCTGCACCCACAGGCTATTATGTATCCTATGACATTCTCGAAAGCTTTAACAACCTTGTAAATCAAATCTTTAAGGGCTGGCAATACCACTTTGAGATGCTTAACCTGACATACCTTGCCTACCTCATGTTCGGTGACGTTTGCAGGAAGCTCTTTCCAGGGATTAAAGAGAGCGCCATTGGCAAGATGGTAGCAGGCGCCTATGTGTCTATGTTCCGACCTGAGGAAGAATTATGCAAGCTATCCAGATTAGCCACCTCCTTGAGCAGCGTGGCAAACATCCTTAAGGGCGAGGGAATGGCGGATCAGAAAATAGCAGAGCTTGAAAAGTCAGAGGATGGGAAGAAGTGGCTTGCGGCGTTTGATAAGGCTAAAGACCCATGGTTTTATGTATCGTGTGGGAGCGGCTGGTTCCATTATGAAGGAAGCTGGATCAACAGCTTAGATATCCCTTACAGCTATATCAAGAGTTATGTGGAACGGCTGGAAAATGGAGAAACAATCGAGAGGTCTTTGGATGAGGTCAATAAGGAAAGAGATGAGACTGTTGCAAAATACCGTGAACTTATTCAGAGCGATGAAGACAGAGATGCCTTTAATAACGCCTATAATACTGTCAGGACCATTTACAGGTATGCTGAGGACCATCTCTTCTGGGTGGAGCACTGGTTTCACACGATATGGTTTGCAAAGATAAGGGAGTTCGGAAGTCTCCTGGCGGACAACGGCATGATAAATGAAGTGGATGACATATTTATGTTTAACCGGTACGAGATACCCGAGCTTCTCACTGAAATAGCCACCGGTTGGGCCTTAGGGGTGGATATACCTGTAAGGGGCGACTATTATAAGGCCAAGGTTGACAAACGGAAAAAGATTCTCAAGGCAGCAAGCGAGTGGAACCCGAGCCCAGCGTTAGGCGTTCCACCAGAAGAAGTGGCAGAACCATTCACCATTATGCTGTGGGGTGTCACCACCGATAAGGTAAAGGAATGGCTCAAGGGTATGGGAGAGGTCAGGCCTGAGGATGTGTCTGAGCTCAAGGGTTTTGCTTCTTCGGCAGGCATTGTTGAAGGCCCGGCAAAGGTACTCAAGCGCCTCAAGGATATCGTGGACCTTAAAGAAGGAGAGATCATGGTTTGTCCTACCACCAATCCTTCCTGGGCCCCGGTTTTTACCAAGATCAAGGCCGCAATTACTGACATCGGCGGGCTTACCAGCCATGCGGCCATTGTGTGCAGAGAATATGGTCTTCCAGCCGTGACCGGTACTGGCGTTGCTACCTCAATAATCAAGACCGGAGATATTCTCAAGGTTGATGGGGATACAGGTGTAGTTACCATTGTTAAACGAGCGAATTAAACGCTGTAGCAGGTTAGGTGGTAAGATAGGTTTGGAATGAGGGATGGATTGGAACCACCAACCAAACCCATTCCAAACCCTTTGAAATTGGAGAGAGAGATGGACTACACCCTGGATTTCGAGGAGTTAAACAAGAATTCGCTTCAGATGGTTGGGGGAAAAAATGCAAGCTTAGGCGAAATGATCGGGGCCGGCATACACGTCCCACCAGGATTTGCTGTAACCACTGACAGCTACCTTCGCTTCATAACCGAGACAGGAATAAAGGGTGCAATCTTTCAGGCCCTTTCTGGTTTGAGTGTTGATGATGTTGAGGCCCTCAATAATGCGAGCGCCGAAGTCCAAAATTTGATCAACAATGTCCCAATGTCTGACAATGTTCGGGTGGCCATAGAAGAAGGGTATGCCCAACTTTGCACAAAATGCGTTGTTGAAACAGTCCCCGTGGCGGTACGTTCCAGCGCAACGGCAGAGGATCTGCCAACGGCAAGCTTTGCCGGGCAGCAGGACACATACCTTTGGGTTGAGGGAATAGAAAATGTTATCGACAGTGTTCAGAGGTGCTGGGCCAGCCTGTTTACGCCGCGCGCCATCAGTTATAGAATCAAGAATGACTTCTCTCATGAAAAGGTGTTGATTAGCGTGGGCGTGCAGAAAATGGTTAATTCAAGGACGGCTGGGGTTATGTTTACAATTAATCCGACGGATGGGGACCTGTCAAAGGTTGTCATTGAGGGGAGCTGGGGCCTTGGAGAGACAGTGGTATCCGGTTCCGTCAATCCTGACAAGTTTGTCGTGGATAAGGTGTTATTAGAGATAAGCGATAAGACTATATCAACGAAACATATTCAATGTGTGTATGATCCTGACAGGGGAGAGGTTGTAAATGCCGATGTAGAACCAGATATGCAGTCTAAATGCTGCATGGGAGACTATGAGATAAAAGAGCTTGTAAAGATAGGCAAGGAGATTGAAAAACACTATGGCCGTGCCATGGACATAGAATGGGCCATTGATAAGGACTTTTCTTTCCCGGAAAGTGTTTTTATTGTACAGGCCCGTCCGGAGACCGTCTGGAGCCAGCGCAAGAAAGAGTCTGTTATTGGGAAAAAGAGCGGCTACCAATTATTGATGGAACAGGCGATGAAGCGGATCAAGATCCAGGGATGAACAATAAATTCTCTGTGTTTACTGCCCCCATCCTACTCCTTCGTTCTCCGGGACGTAAGCTCTACAAACTGGACGCCACTAAAAGTGAGGGCGATCTGTTCTTCGCACCTTCACCAGACCTGTTGATTCGTCAAATATGCCTTGCAGGCCGTGCGGCAGAGGTTATGTCGGACGTAGGCAATATTGAGGAGGAAATTTGTTTTGGATTTGAGTAGACACGATTCCCTGAGGGTATGCGTGCTACAAGTGAGATATAATTTTAAAATCTAAAAGGGAGGAAGTCATCATGGAAAATGAAAAAAAAATTGGAATCGGACCCACCGGACCCCCTGCCGGTCTTATTCAATTCATTATTTTGGCAGTCATCGGGATTCTCGTCTTCGTCTACTGTATCCCTGTGACGCTTATCGTCATGAAAATCATCCCTGCAACACTACTAATGCTCGTGGCAATTGGCCATCTGGCCCTATTGGGGGATAACTGGCCATTATCACCTCCTGCTGGAAGCTGGGCGCCAGGTAAATCGCGTTTGGTCGCGGGCCTTGGAATGACGATTATCTGGGCTATTTTTACCTTTGCCCTTATACTTTTTATGAGATTTGTCTGTCCCCGATGGGTTGTCGGACCTCTATATCTTTGGTTCGGAGTAATCGCATTCTGGCTCACGTTACTCTTTGGGATTAACTGGAACGGTTGGCCTTTTAAGGGCCGCCTCCATCCATGGGCAACGATGGCAGTGAGTTTCATCATTGTAATGGGTCTCTCCATCTTAATCTGGAACTTCCTGACCAATCTGGATGGAACCCCTTTGGCTGATACACCTTTGAATCATAAGGGCCCTTTCAATGTCAATTGGCTGACAGGTTACCTGGTCTGGGCCATTGCCTGGTTCTTTGTGTTCAATCCTGTCTTCACTACTCAAGGATGGCCTTTTGGCAAATGGGGACACCCTGGCGGAGCAATTGGTCAGACTATCCTTGCCCATATTTTAGCTTACGTCTGCTGGAATGGAAGTTTGGCCCTGGGTCTTAGTCCTACCTTTTCATTTGCTGCGGTGGGTTCATCACTCATATTCTGGCCTCTGGTACATTCATGGCATCTACAGTTCTGGGGGGTCACCAAATATACCCACTTCAAAAGGGCGATTTCGGCATTCATCATCCAGTGTATCATCATCGCCATCTGGATCATCATCTTAAGACTGATCCTTGGGCCTGCGGCCGAGGCGATAGCTGCGGCAAAACTCCCTGCTGATGTAAACATCCTTATCATCTACCTTAACCTCTGTATAATCGCTCCAGCCCTCATCGCACACAATGCCTTCTGGCTGAGATGCCCATTAGCATTACCCACACCACCAGGGACGCCACCCCCTGATCAAACTGCTTAAAGAGTGAGTGATGGGGGAACATCTCCAGGGACTTAGCCACAGAGGGCAAGGGGGAGGGACTTAATTAATCCTCCCCCGACCCTTTTGGCTCATTGGTATACTTTGCAGGGCTGGCGGGAGGGATAAGGTAAGTGGGTAACAATCAATCACCCTGCTTTGTCCCCTTATTTTATCCCTCTCCCCAAGGAGAGGGATCTTGAGGCCCCCCAAGCGGGCGGGGTGCGAGAAATGCTTAATAATAATTTAGCGTAACACTAAGTAGAGAGGAGGAAGTTATTTTTATGAAAGATATCAGGGATTTTATTGAACAGGCAGAAGCAGAGGGAATGCTTCAGCGGATCAAGGCAGAGGTTGATTGGGATCTGGAATTATCTCATATTGCAAAACTCAACGAGGAAAAAAAAGGTCCAGCCCTCCTTTTTGAGAATGTAAAGGATTATAATTCACCGGTGATTACCAGTGTCTGCACAACCACGGAAAGGCTTTCCTTGATTATGGGTATGCCCAGGAAGTCTACTTTAGTGGACATCATGAGGAAATGGGTGGATAAACATGAGAATAAGATTCCCCCTAAGTGGGTTGATAGCGGCCCTTGTAAGGAAAATATTATGATGGGTGATGACGTGGATCTTTTCAATTTTCCCGCACCCAAATATTATCCCTTAGACGGCGGGCGTTTTTTCGGGACAGCCCACTTTGTCATTACCAGAGACCCAGATACAGATTGGGTTAATCTCGGCACTTACAGGCTTCAACTGCTTGATAAGAATCACTTAGGGACCATGTTCATAAAGGGGAAGCACTCCGATATTATGCTCAAGAAATATCAAGCACTTAAGAAACCCATGCCTGTGGCTGTGGTGGTAGGATGTGATCCCCTCCTATTCTTAATGGGCGCGGCACGGCTTTCGGCCTTTGAGTCTGAGTATGATTTTGCCGGCTCTATTCGTGGAGAGGGTATAGAGGTTATCAAGGCCGAAACAAATGACCTGCCCGTACCTGCTACGGCCGAAATTGTGGTTGAAGGAGAAGTAGATGCTGATAAATTTATGGAAGAAGGCCCCTTTGGTGAGTACACTGGTTACTACTCAGGCGTGGGGACAGATCCCAGGAATTTTATAGATGTCAAATGCATAACGCATCGAAACAACCCAATATTCTGGGGGACCACCGTGGGAAGAGCGGTGACAGATACCCACATGACCATGGCCCTTACCTATGGCGCTACCCTGTGGCAGCAGCTTGTAGCCATGAAGATTCCCGGTATAAAGGCCGTGTACTGTCCGCCCGAGGGATCGGGGAGGTTTCTGGCAATCATATCCATGAAGCAGATGTATCCCGGGCATGCCGACCAGGTGCTTACCGCAGCCATCTCAACGGAGATGGGAGCCTATGGCCTCAAAACGGTGATCGTGGTGGATGATGATATAGATCCATGGGATATTCCCCGTGTTATGTATGCGCTGAGCTTCAGATTTCAGCCCAACAGGTCCCAGGTTATCAAACGAGGGAGATCCACGCCGTTAGATCCCTCCCTTCCTATAAGCGAAAGGGAGATAACCGGAAGACTGCTCTTAGATGCAACTATACCCTATGATTGGAAAGAAAAGCCTATACCCATAGAGCTTGATCCGGAAATTGTCAAGAAAGTGGAGGCAAGGTGGTCGGAGTTGGGGCTTTAGGATAAAAAACGCCTTAATTGTTTAAAAATTTGGATCATCTCCAGATTAGTTGATAAAAATAAGGGGAATATGTAGTGATTTCAAATAGAATGGACATCCGGTATCTCCAAGGATATAAGTTTGTCTTCCAAGATAAACATTTTACCAAGGAGGCC
>Ga0315543_1000113_pt1 | contig 99776 bp, 66 predicted proteins | sample SalMarSW160210MG_2_FD_203098 | JGI IMG/M metagenome (GOLD analysis project Ga0315543, IMG submission 203098) | Salt marsh sediment microbial communities from the Plum Island Ecosystem LTER, Massachusetts, United States - Salt Marsh Sediment SW1601-210 ... | reverse complement strand
AGGTGGCACTTCTACGAAGCCACGTGGGACTGGTGGTGGGCCATTGACAACGTCATGGTCTCCGGCGAGCCGAAGCCGACGGAGGTGGTAAAACCAGAAATCTTCACGTTCACTATCGCTGACGGGCAGCTCACATTCAGGTGTTACGCCCCGGATTACGTGAACTTCACTATGGAGTACACCGATGATCTGACCGCCGACAACTGGCAGGTGGTGCCGGGCGTGGACTGGCCGATCACGGACACCGTTGTGGTCATAACCGTCCCGTTCCCGGGGCCTGCGGTGTTCTTCCGCATCGGCGCCGACTGAGCCGGCAGCCAACGCAGAGACAAACGGCCCCGCCCTTTCGGCGGGGCCGTTTTTTGTCCCGCAAGCGCGCCCGGGATAGCCGATTGCGGATCCCTGAGCTGGTTTTGCCGACTCGAGGACGAGAAAGTTTCGGAATTGCTGAAAAAAGGACTTGACAGATGTAAAATAGTGTACTATGTTGTAATCCTTGCTCGAATGTTGGAAAATAGTGCAGTGGGCTTTTCAAGAGATCGGCGATGTACGAAGAAGACGAAGTCCTTACCATCAGGGAAGTTGCGAAGTATCTGAAGATGAACGAGCGAAGTATTTACAAGCTCGCTCATCAGGGGTTGATTCCTACCGTCAAGATCGCCAGCCAGTGGCGATTCCGAAAAGACCTGATTGACGCGTGGTTGGAAAGCCAGATGGCGGCCGCGGCGGCGAATTCCCTCTTCGACAGGAATTCGGAGGAGGTGTTCATCCACTCGCTTTTGAAGCCCGAAGGCATCAACACGAACCTCGCAGGAGAGAAAAAGGATGAAGTCCTGAAGGAGCTGGCGGACATGATGGTAAGAACGCATTCGATCAAAGAAGGGGATAGATTTCTGCGGGAGGTTGTCAACCGAGAAAAACTGTGCACGACGGCGATACAAAAAGGTGTGGCTGTGCCTCACCCTCGCCGGAACGGGAATCAGTTCGTGAAGTCTCCGGGGCTGGTTTACGGCTGTTCAAAGAAAGGGGTAGAGTTTGATTCATTAGACGGGGAGCCGACGCACCTGTTCTTCATGCTATGTGCGCCACAGGACTTTCTTCACCTGAAAATCATGGCTAAAATAAACAAATTATTGAGCGACGCCGATGTTCGGGAAGAGTTGAGAGCTACGATGTCGGCTCGCGAGGTTATCAACATCATGGAGAGAGAGGAGGGGGTGAGCAAGGAACCTCAGGAGCTCGTTTCTTTGTCGGAGAGCGGCTGATCGTAAGACACTATGTCGGAGGAGGTACATGAAGAGGCAGTTGTGCCGGTTAAGCAAACTTCAAGGCTTCGACAACCGGATGGACACCATGTACAAGTCGGGCTTGCCCGAGCGGATGGGTCCCCGAAAGCTGACTAAAAAACAAAGACTTCTGGCGAATCAGCGGGAGGGTCTGGTTGATGGGATTAGCACGCCAATCCTTCGGACTTATGAGCGAATGCGAGAGTCAAGGCTCAAGTCCAACGCGGTGGTGCCGGTGGTCAATGGGGTCTGCCAGGGCTGCTACATGGTTGTCACCAAATCGGTGATTATGGAGTTGAAGAGAAGCGACGAACTGATTTTTTGCGAACACTGCGGTCGGATTCTCTTTCTAAGCGACGGTGATGTTGATTGACCGCGAGTTCGCGCTGAACCGAGCTTTTCCCATCGCCGGTGTTGGCTTGATGATCGCAGCCGCGCAGCGAGCGGCCTGCCGCCTATTGTGCGCAAGGCGCACCCCCACCATCCCGTGCACGCGCAGAGCGCGCTTCCCGTCCATTTGTCCTGACTCGTGCCGCCCCTCCAGCTCATTCCCGAAGACGCCGACCAATAACCGGCAAAATGCCGCCAGTGTAACCAGCAGGACGGCTCAACCCGGTGAGTAACAAGGCGGCACGATAGTTTCGGAAAAATATCGTTGTGGTTTCCCCAGTTCTTGAATCGAGCGGGGGATTCGATTAACGTGTCGCACGCGCGGTGCATGGCAGGTCAGGCACAGCCGCCCAGACTACCCCTTTCAAGGATGCCGCTTTGTCACGCGAGGCGGTAGAGGACTTCGCCGGCGTTGGGGACGCAGAGGATGCCCTCGCGCTGACGGTCGAGCCATTCGCGGGGATGAATGGTTTTCGGGTCGCGGTAGCCGAGATTGATTCTTCGGCACCGCTCCTCCGGGATGCCGGTGGCGAGGACGACGTTGATCCTCGGTTTTTCCACGCCCTCTTCGTAGGCGCCGACCCCCTTGACGTGCGTCGAATGAGCCAGGACAGCTTTTGGGACGTGGGAGAACCTTTGCATCTGCTTGAGAAAGTAGTCGCGGGTGTGGTAGCCGATCTCCTCGAGATACTTGCCGTGCGTGTGGGAGACTTCCGTGATGTGCGGGGCGTAGATAATGAGCTCACCACCATCGGCGACGACCGGCTCCAGCTTGTACATGCATTTGCCGGCGACCCACAGGTCGTCGTACATCTCAGGGGCCATGGAGAGCACTTTGCGGAAAGTTTTCTGAACATAGACGATGTGAACTTTCGATGATAGGTCTGCCGCTGCCGAGAAGGCTTCCTCCGGGGCGCCGATGAACAATCCGTTCAATCCCTCCCGGGTTGCCACAAAGCTGAAACAGACCCGAGGGATAGGAATCATGGACGCGGCACGGTCAATGACCCTTCGGACAGGCGTATCTTTTTTCCCGTTCACGACAGGGTTGGTGATGACGGCGCCGAGCCAGTGCGTGAAGTTCACGACGTGCGGCCCGGAGATGCCGGGGAAGAAGTACTTGTTCCCGCCGGAGAAACCCACAACCTCGTGCGGAAAAGTCGGCCCGATGATTACAAGCTCATCGTAGTCGAAGATTCGCCTGTTGATTGTGACGGCGACTTCTTCTCGCATGAGGCCGTTGGAGAGAGAGGCGATCTCCTCCGCGGAGATTGTCTCGATTTGAGCGAGCGCGTCCGGGTCGTCCCAGGCGTGGTTGAAAATGGCAACGCCCGGGTAGCGGGCTTTTCGCTCCGAGGCCGCCATTCCGAGGAGCTTATCTATAGCCTCGTCGCTCATTGGCGGATGCGTCCCCTGTGCTATGATGAAGTCGAGCTTACTCGCGGAGCCCTGAAGCAGCTCGCAAAGAATCCGGAAGAATAGCGGCATCGGGGCGGTACGAGTCGAATCGGGGATGAGGGCAAGAAGGCGCTTCCCGGACACGTCGAGTTTCGACAGGGCTTCGGAGCAAAGGTCAAAGATTTCACTCTCCGCCAGTAGCCGGTCTTCGTAACCATTGCCTGCAAGCATCATCTCTCTCCCGGTCATAAGTCGCTGCGAGGGTCAGCACTCCGGCTGTCCGAGCGCTCGGCGGATTCTCTCACGCGAAACCCCAATCCTCTCAGCGCATTCGCGAGCTGCAACGCCGAGTCCGGCAGAACAACCTCCGTGTTGCGGAACTCCCTCCGCGCAGGATAATCCCTCCGGAGGCGGTCGAAGAAGTCGCCTCGCTCGCCGGCGTCAACTCGGGGTAGCTGCCGCAGTGCTGCATCGTCCCTTTTAATATCATAAACCTGCCGCACCGTGTCGGCAATAATGTCCTCGTCGCTTGTCGCGTCGGTCGCGAGCGAGGTTGCGGTCCCGCGACCAGGAATCTCGATTCGCTCGCAATAGGGTTTTGGCAAAGCCGACCTCACCTCCCATCGCGTCTCCACACCCAGAAACTCACAGGCGGCTCTGTAAAGCATCGCCGTTGCGTTGGCTTTCCCGTCGAGGGAGTAGCCGGCGATGTGAGAGGTGGCGAGGTCCACTCTCTCCAGAACTTCCAGGTCAATGTTCGGCTCGTTTTCCCAGACATCGAGAACTGCTCCGCCGATTCTGCGAGAATCGAGCGCGGAGGCAAGAGCGCGATTGTCCACAACCGCTCCCCTCGATGAATTAATCAGGATACATTGCGGGCTCAGCTCGCGCAAAAAAGCCTCATCAACGAGGTGGTAGGTCGCATCAATCCCCTCATAGGTCAGCGGGACGTGCAGCGTGAGGATGTCCGCACAGAACAGCTCGTTGATGGGACGGAACTTCTCATCCCCGGTCCGGCGGCGAAGCGGTGGGTCGTTCAAAAGCGCCCTCATCCCGAGTGCTCGCGCTTTTTTCACGAAGCGACTTCCACAATTTCCAACGCCAATGACGCCGACTGTTTTGCCTTTCAGCCGTAAATGTTTCCTCCTCGCAATCGCCAGCGTAGCCGCCGCGACGTACTCGGCGACGGAATTGGCGTTGGAGCCGGGGGCGCTTGTAAACGCAATGCCCCTCGACCGCAGATATTCCTGGTTAATGTGGTCCGTCCCGATTGTCGCCGTCCCAACGAAGCGCACGCGGCTGCCTTCCAGAAGCGTGGCGTCAACCCTTGTTATCGAACGGACGAGGAGGATTTCCGCGCCCCGCAGCGAAAGCGTGTCAATCCTTCGGCCGGGTAGGGTTGTTACGTCCCCGAGACCGCCGAACGCTTCTTCCACGTATGGAATATTCTCGTCTGCAACAATCTTCATCGGCATCGTTCCCTGCTGCGGCCCTGCATCAAAGCATGGCAATGCGTGGGGTCGGGGAATCTGCGGGCTGCGGCGAATAGCCTCCGGGAAAAATTTCGACGGCGGCCGGGGAGGAGCGAGTTCTATCCGGGAAATAGCCTGTCGTAAAGCCTGCCTCCAAAGATCACCGCACCGACGATGACTGAAACGATGGAACTCAACAGCACCGCACCCGCGCTGATGTCCAGAAGTTGGCGGGCGAGTTTGTTATGCTCCTGAGTACTCATCCTGACCATGAGTTCCGCGACCGTGTTGAACATTTCGGCGACGAGCACCAGACCGATGACGAGGAACAGTACAGCCCATTCGGCTTCGCTGATGTGCAGGAAAAGTCCAAGAATGACCGCTGCAATAGCCGCCGCAAAGTGAAACTTGAAGCTGTTCTCAACGCGGATGGCCTCAGCGATCCCCCGAAACGCGCACCCGAATTTCCCGATGATTCTCATCGTTTGTTTCCCGACGGGGTCGGCAAGTTGTTCATGGGACCGAACGCGGCGAGTAAGGCAACATGTCCGCAGAGGCTGACACGGCTCCCGCGAAACCTGCCCACCTCCGAGACGGCACGGTCATAAGAGTTCCAGAAAGGAACTTCAGATTTTCTTCTTCGCGGCAGGCGTCTTCCGTTTTCATGCGGGAGTTTTCTTCGGAGCGTACTTCCTGGCCAGTTCGATCAACTCGGATATCTCGAAAGGTTTTCGCAAGAAAGCGACGACGCCGGAGAATCCCTTCAGCTCCTCCGAGGTAAAATCGCGGAAACTGCTCATGGCGATAGTCGGCACTTTGATTTCTTCGTTCGCCATAAGTATCAGCAGTTCTGCCCCATTGATGCGGGGCATGTGCATGTCAAGGAGGAGGAGCTTACAGTCGGGGTGTTTGACGTAGCGATAGGCTTCGCCGCCATCGTTGGCAATCTGCACGCGATAACCTTCTTTCTCGAAAGCGACAGCAAGAGCGCCAGCCAGCAGCGCGTCATCATCTACGACCAGAATCATGACCTAACCTTTCAGTGAGTGAGAACTCGCGCAAAGTATCTTGGGCCGCGGCCCCGCCGTCCCGACAAGGCGAACCTATCCTCAGAACATCACTTGTGCGGGCGCCTTTATAAGCTCACTCCAGTCGTCTTCCACGCTTTGTCTGATGAAACTGTCAGGCGGAGCGAGATAACGCGGCCTAAATCTCTCAAAACGCGCGCCGGGTGTCAAGGCTTTTGTCTCAAGGGGGCGTGGCCGTATTTCCGTGCAAAACCAGTGTGAAAGCATCAACATCCCCCCGGACGCGGGAAGGCGGCGTTACCCCAAGCAACCTTACCCACTGAAATGTAGCCTGACCCCACCCATGCGCACTGTCACCTTGACCGCTTTGGGCTTCTTCCATTACCATAATGTCAGCGAGAATTCTCAGAAACGGAGAAATCCCAACGAGCGAAAGGAGTGTACCACCATGAACCGACGCCAATTCCTCAAGTCCACAGTCACCACCGGAGCAGGTCTGCTCATTCTCCCAAGCGGCGCACTCGCCGGGCGTAACGCCCCCAGCAACAAACTGAATGTCGCCCTAATCGGGGTGTGGGGCCGCAGTCGGGCGCACCAAGGCGCGATTTCGAGCGAGAACGTCGCCGCCCTGTGTGATATAGACGAGAAGTACCTGGCCGGCGCCGCGAGGAGGTTCCCGAACGCCAAGACCTACGTGGACTGGCGCAAGTGCCTCGGTCAAAAAGATTTGGATGCCGTAATCTGTTGTACCACGGATCACACGCACGCGTTCGTCGCCAACTGGGCGATGAATCGCGGTCTGCATGTCTTCTGCGAAAAGCCGCTGGGCAACAGCGTTGAGGAAGTACGTGTCGTCCGCGCGACCTATCTGAAGAACAAGGACAAGCTGGCCACGCAGGTTGGCACGCAGCGTCACGCTAACGTGAATTTCAACCGCGTGCGTGAGCTGGTCAAGGACGGCGCCATTGGGGAGTTGAAACAGGTGTGTGCCTGGGGTGATCGCCAGATTCGTAGGCCCGGATACCTGCCCGCGAAGGGCGAACCGCCCAAGCACCTCCACTACGACTTGTGGATCGGGCCGTCGCCGTTTCATCCTTACAATCAGGGATACTTCTCAGGTAGCCCCGGCTTGAATTGCCTGAATTGGAACATGTATTGGGACTTCGGCAGCGGCCAGGTTGGCGACATGGGCAGCCATACCATGGACCTTGCCTGGAACGCGATTGACGCCGGTCTGCCGACCTCCGCCGAGGCCAAGGGGGACAAATTCGACCCCGAGGTTACACCGGTCGAACTCGAGGCCCATTTTGAGCATCCTGCCAATGACTGGCGGCCCGCCATCCGCGTGAGCTGGTACCAGGGCGGCGCCATGCCGAAATCGCCCACGGGGTACGTGGATTTGAAAAGAATCGGACACGGCGCCATGTTCGAGGGCAGCAAGGGCATCCTCATTTCCGATTTCGGTTCTCGCATACTCCTTCCATCCGGCGACGCGGCCGATATGACCTATTACAAGCCGCGCCCCAAGGAGAAGCTCATCCCGCCTCTGGGTCACTTCCTGAAGCAATGGGTCAACGCCTGCAAGGGAAGTCTCAAGACATCTTGCAACTTCGATTACGGCGGCACGCTGGTCGAGATGATGCTTCTGGGTCTGGTAGCGTACCGCGTGGGGAAGAAACTCGACTACGACGGCGCCGCCGGTCGGGTCACAAACAGCGCCGAAGGCAACGACCTCCTCAAGCGAAAGTACCGCCCCGGCTGGACCCTCAACGGGTAAGGCCAAACCGCCCGGCCGTCAGGCGGGCAAAGGCCAACGTCACCACGGAGCACACGAGATCCGAGGACCCCGCGACGAAGAATATGCGCCGGGCACGCGCCCGCCAGGCGACTTAGGCGGGATCCCGCTTGACACCGTCCTGTAGTCTGCCATAATGACATCGGAACCGCTCAGGAGTTGCTGGGGCATAAGGGCGTGAAAAGCGCCGTGATTTGTACCCATGTGTTGAGTCAGGGGCCCGAAAGGCGTGTGGAGCCCGATGGACGAGGCCGCGAACAGGTCTTATGCTGACCAGCATAGGACTCGGCTCCGGAGCGAGAATACCCAAGGCATTGAAGGCTGACGCGTCAGTGAACCTCTCCTGGCAGGTTTTTCGGCGTGTTAGCAAACCGAGAGCACAGTCCACAGGCTCCGCAAGATGGCCCCATTCAGGGGGTCTGCGGGTTGTGGCAAGAAGTACATCTGAAGTCAGGTTCAGAAACCATCGCGGCCGGAAAGGAAAACCATGGCAAAAACGTTGTCGTTCCAGGAAGTTTTGGAAACCGTTGAGCAATTGTCTCTGGGAGACCGAGAGGAGTTAATGGATATTGTCCGACGGCGCATTATCGAGCAGCGGCGAGCGGAACTTGCTAAGGATATCCGGGAGGCTCAAGAGGAGTTCCAAGCGGGGAATGTAGGTCGCGCGACACCGGATGAACTGAGGCGAGACATATTGTCATGAGACGGCCCTTGCTTCGCACACGTGCGTTTGTACGCGCGGCGAAACGGAGAAGTCCGAAAAGACCCACGAGTGGCAGATGACATTCAAGCGGCCTTGGTGTCATTGGCACACGACGCATTTCATCCACAATTGCAGACGCACAAGCTGACTGGAAAGTTGAAGGGATCGTGGGCGTGCAGTGCAAGCTATGACCTGAGAATCGTTTTCAAGTTCGTGGAGCATGAGGGCAGAGAGGCGATCCTATTGGAGAGTGTTGGGACGCACGAGGAGGTTTACTAACGGCTGTCCGCACAGGCGCAGACGGGGATGCTTGTGTAAGTATTTAAGTGCCCCCTAAGATGCGCACGGGCCGACGAAACTGATCGCAGCTTTTCACAAGGCCCAAGGGTAGCTGCCAGGTTGAGATGTGGCGGAAACCCGCCGCCGCATCCGTCCGGCAGTTCATCCGCACGCCATTGGATGCCCGGAAAAAGAAATTGACGACGAGATGTCCGCTGTGCTACATTGTATTACACTATGAAAACACTCACTGTCAGAATACCGGACAAACTGAGGGCCGAGCTGAAGAGAATCAGCAGGCAGCAGAACAAGCCCGTGAGTGACGTCGTCCGTGACTCGGTGTGGCGATACGTCACGATCGAGAAGTTCCGTGCCCTCAGGAAGAAGGTCCTCCCCTTTGCTGAGGCACAGGGGTTTGTCACGGACGAGGACGTCTTCAAGGCCATTTCATGAAGATTGTTCTCGACACAAATGTCGTCGTGGCTGCGTTCGCGTCCCGCGGACTGTGCGAGGCCATATTCGAGCTCTGCCTCGACAGCCACGACCTCGTTGTGTCGGAACATCTCCTTCGAGAGAGTCACAGGACTCTTGTCAAGAAAGTAAAAGTCCCCAAGAAGGGAGCAGACGAGATCATCAGCCTCCTTCGGGACAACGCGATTCTCGTTCGACCCGAGAAACTCCCGGCAGACGCATGCCGAGACCCCGACGACGTTCCCATCCTCGGCCTTGCCCTCGCAGCAGGCGCCGATTGCATCGTCACCGGAGACAAGGACCTGCTCGTTCTAAAGAGGTTCCGGTCCATTCCCATCCGTACACCGCGTGACTTTTCTAGGGCCATTCATGATGTGTAAGGTGCGACGACACGGCCTCGAAGAACTTCCTACGGGCATGGGCCCATGACGCCAGTTTAGGTAATGCCTCAGTTACCGGCGGCTGAGGGTGGAACCGCAGAGTGTACAGAAATTCGTTCACCAACCGGCAATTTTCTCGCCGCCGCATCGCGCGCACTGTCGCTGAAGGGGAACCGAAACGCCCCCGCGAAGCGAAAGATGTGTTTGCCTAGCGCTCACATCAGCACAGAGAAGTGGATCGAGGAAGACACAGTTTCGTCGGCAGGCGAGCTGACTAACTGGACCGACTCTTACATGGTATCCGCCCACAAGTTCTACACAATCAGGATTGATTGATTTGTAGGCTAAGACCAGGTGGCTACGCTATCTGCGTGGTCGTTTGACAAATTCGAGCTCTTTTTTGGAGCAGTCGCGCCGTACAGTTGACTTCTTGGCCAGAAAGGGCCTATACGTAGGTTACGTCCCGCATCTCCGCTTCGTGACATCCGGCTCCCATTGATGTCCAGAGAATTGCGCACCATGATGGGATTTTTCTGCTTTCCATTTGTGTCATTGCGCGGTGGCCTGGCGCTCGCACGATTTGCAAAAACGCTGTTGGCCTACTTCTTCGGCGGCGGGCCGTTGAGGCGCCGGAATTGGTTGTAGACGACGTCGCAGAACATCCGCATCTTGAGGGCCACATACTCGTCGTGCCAGTAGTCGAGCATCTCTTTTGAGTAGGGGATGCCTTCGGGATGGTCTGGAGTGTAGTGCAGCAGCGTCCTGTCGTAGTAATCCAGCCCTCCATGGCACGTCCTGCTGAAATCCCCGAAGACCCACCAGACCAGTGCTACCCAAGGCCCCGCCTTGAGCTCGTCGTAGTACGCCTCCATGGTCTCGATAGCGGTCGTGTAGGTCACTGGCTCACAGTCCGGGGTACCGCCAAGTTGGCCGGAGACGCCGATGTACCACATCATGGCGTTGTTGGCGCCGGCCAACTCGATGGCGTTCATCAGGGCGTGCGTGTCGTTCCAGCACTCCGGGAGCCAGGTCTTGGGGTCGTGGCTGTTGCGGCACACGCGGACCGTGAGTCCTTCGGGGTAGTAGCGAGTCCGCAGCCGCTGCCATTCGCGAGCATGTGCCCGGACTCTTGCGCGCGGGATGGAGAGATCGGCCGGGTCAAAGGGGCTCCACTTGTGTCCCCAGTAGTGATACACGTCCACACCGATGCACTGCGTGTTGGGCGGCAGTTTCATCCTGACGTGCTTGCCCACGTCCTCCTGAGTGGCGGCGTAGGCGCCGTTGTAGTTCAGTGCCGCGTAGCCGATCATGTTGTACCACGCCTTGATGTGGCGGAAAGGTTGCTGGCCGTCCATCTTCCGGAGGCGGATGACGCGGTCGAACTCGGCGTAGACCTTTTTCAGGCCCGTCGTTCCAAGGCCGGCTTCCCCTTCGTCGCCGCACTTGTTAGCCAGGATGTTGTTGATGAGCTGGCGGCCGGTCGCCCGCTCGCCCTCCGGGCTGACCAGGACCCGGTCGCGGGTCTCCCAGAGCTTTTCGAGGATGTGCTTGACGTTGTTGTAGCTCCCGCCGTCCTTGGGTTGGCGGTCATAGTAGTTGGCCAGCACGATCAACTGCCGGTGCCGGAAACAGCGGATCATGAGATTGATGATTTCATCACGCCACTCATCGTGGCGGGCATACAGCATGATCGCCGTGGACCACCCGCTGGCAATGTCAATGCGGCGGACGTTCTCCTTGTGGTAGTGCTCCAGGGAATTACGATTGTCAAAGGCAATCAACCTGTACTCGAACAGGTACGGGAGAATCCCAGTACCCTCCTTTGGTGTCCAGGTCCGAATCGGAACGTACGAGTAGCTGACCACGTCGCCGCGGACATAGCCCGCAGGCAGCTTCTCACTTGGGTCACGCGATGGTCTCAGCTCGCTTCGCCCTACGGGAAAGCTCATTGAGGCCAAGCAAACCAGAAATATCGAAGCAGGCCAAACTACGCTGTGATGCCACCTAATCATGCCAAAGCTCCTTCCAAAGACATCTCTGGGTTGCTTGTTAATCTCAGCCGAGTTCGCCCTTACCGGCGGTCAACCTTCAGGGATTTATACTGGATGTTCGTTTCATCCGTCCAAAGGTTTTCGTCAACAGATTCAGGCCCCTCGTGTTGCCCCCTTTCGTGCAGAGCCCAATACTGACATCTTTCTACCTCGGCCCGCCTGCGTCTTCCGCGATCAGCAAGGCGCCCCAGCGTGATGCTTCGATCGCTCCATCTATGACAATTGTTCACATTCCGCGCGTACTGTAGCATTTTTCGCCTTTCCAAGAGAGTCCACATGTTTAGTGTCGTGTCAACTCTCCAGTGTCGGATAAAGCCGGGTTAGTTTTATCCTGGCATCCTTGGCTGTGAATTGCCAATTGACCTTCGCGTTTTTGTTGTTTCTGAACTCCTGCCATGCCCGTACCTCTCTGCTGACAAGCTCCATATCGTCCATTCTTCTGTTCAGGCACTGCCCCGCGCGCACGTTCAACTCTATCTCGGCCATGTTCAGCCAACTTCCGTGCTTGGGGTGTACACAAACTCGAACCTGTCCCATAACGCCTTTGCCTTATCAGGCGGAAACGTTTCATACAGCGACCCAGGCTTGTGCGTGTTCAGGTTGTCCATGACCAGCGTTGTTTTTTCCGCGCGTCCATATTGAACAGCAGTCTCTTCCGGAAAACAAGCCCAGTCCCGCTTGGTTTTTCTTTCGGTGACTCTCACTATGCGCTTTCCCGCCAATGACTCACTGGCGAGGAAAATATTGCACACGCCGCAACGCCCGTATTCATAATCGTACCTCGCCGCCCGACCGGGCGATGCAGGGATGCAGGATTTCGTCTCCGCGATCAGTTGCTGGGGACGCGTCCATGCATACAACCGGACGACGCGGGTCGAGTGGGCGATTGTAAACGTCCAACACCATTTCCATGTTCGCAACAAAGCTGCCGTTTTGTGTCGGAGGAATTACCCATCGCTTTCGCCGCCAGGGTTTGATCTCGTTTTTTTTAGAACGCGGCGCACCGTTTCGTGGGAGACGCTGTCAATGTACTCGAGCTCGACGACCTTGTCTGCCAACAACCTCAGAGACCACCTCGCGAAGCCTTCGGGCGGCTGGCTGGAACTCAATGCAACCAAATGCGCCTCAAAATCCGCATCTGCCTTTTTGGCATATATACGGCTTCCCTTTCTCCCGTTGAGCGCAACCTCAAGACCTTCCACGACAAACCGCTCCTTCACTCTGTCCATTTTTCTCATGCTTACATTCAGCACACGGGCCATTTCTTCGTTGGTCGAACGCTTCTTTTGGCTTTCGCCCTCATCGCACCCAAGTAGAATCAGGGCATTGAGGATTTCTTGTGATTTGTGTTTGCCCTTGGCAGCGAGCCCTTCGAGAGCTTCTCGCTCATCTCTCGTAAGTGTCACGACGTATTTCTTCATATTCAATCCTCCCGGCTTGATTATGAAGATAATATACCACATTATTTACGACATTACAAGTATGACATGACATTAGTTGCCAGTTGCCGAATTTGGATTCTATGGAACTTTTGGCAGGACGTTGTCTCGGGCTCAGTCCAAGTGGTTGTCAGGCCTGGTGGCAAAATTGTCCCATTCTCGGTCCATTCACCCTCTGCGAAGCCAGAGCACGACCAAATGATGCGGCTGTCTGCGGGCGGGCTACTCCACAAAAGTCCGCACTGGAGGTATCTCTCGGCTTCGGCAAGCCTGTGGCAGCTACTCCCTGATGATGAACCGGTAAAAGGTACTGAGAGAATGCAACGGAAGTGTGGTGTCCGTGAAAGACTCCTCTGCGCCGGTCCCGGCGAATTCCCCGCCAACGTCCGCCCAGCCGTAAAGGTTCATCAGGTCGTCGTTTCGCTGGAACTGGTACGTTCTCCCCACCTGGGTTTGGACTCCAACAATGAAACTTCCATCGGCGCTGAACGTGAACTCTGTGATTGCCTTACGCTGTGCGTCCGCTTCGTAGGTGAAGGCGTCGTTCAACCCGGCGGTCATATCCAGCAATTCCACTCCTACGGACACGGTGCCTGCCGGACCCGGAGGAGTTGTGCACGTCAGGCTATTCTCATTCGATACCACGACGTTTGTCGCGAGGGCGCCGCCGAATAGGATTTGGATGCCTTCGGCGAAATTCGAGCCGGTCAGCGTCACAGTGTCTCCCCCTGCTTCCGTCCCCGACGCGGGGAAAACTGAAGTCAGTGAGGGTGGCTCGGCGAACCAAACCGCCAGGCTCCAGTTCTGAGCCGGAGCGCTTACCATCACGTAGTCGCCGAACTGTCTCCAGAACGCATTCCATCTCGCCGGTCCCTTGACGGTGAACTGGCCCGAACCCGCCGCTTCGCTGCCGATGACCCGGGTCGAGTTGCCGATCACTGGCCCGTAGGCATAGCTCAGGTCGGTGTATTCAACTTCTGTCCAGTGGCCCGAGCCGTCGCCGGCCTTGAAGCTGCGTACTGCCGTACTCTCGTTGTGCCACTCGAGGCTGTCCGGATCATCAAAGGGACCGGCGATGGGGTTCAGGATGGGGACGAACGCCCAAGCTTCAAACCGCAGCCGACCGACGGCGGGGATATCGAAATCAAGGGTCTCCTGTTGTTGCGCTTCCTCGGAGCCTACCGCGGGAAAATAGCCCTTGTGCGTAGCCAGTAGATGCTCTGCTTGCAACGGCTGCGGAGGCGGCGCCGCTTCATAGGTGAAACCGTTCTGAAGCTCACCGAAAAGTCCATAGGGGCCGCCGTAATTCCAGGGCAGCCCTTCAGGGTCGGCGTTCAAGACAGTCGCCGTGACACTGCCCGGGACGCCCGGTGGGGTGGTGCAAGAGAGTTCCTCGTCGCTGATCCGTACGACGTCGGTGGCCGGCACGTCTCCAAGGAGAACAACTGCATTGAATCCAAAGCCGGTGCCCTTCACCATGACCGTCTCGTGTCCGCCGACAGAGCCGGTATTCGGCGTGACCTCCGCGACAGTTGGTCCCGGGAGGAAAAGTATTTCGAGGGTGTAGTCCTGTTCGGGATGCCCCTGAAACTCTCCCCAGATGTTGTAGGTGGCCGGGCCGAGAATCTCGAAATCCAGCGTCCCGGAGCCCGGGGAATCCCACACCGAGATGCACACAGCGGGGTCGCTCCCCGGAGGGTTGCACACGGGGGTCAAAGAAATGTCCTGGCCGTCGAAGTTGATTTTCACCACCTTGGGATCGTGACGCTCGATATTCTGAACTTCCTGTCGGACATTGGGGGTTGCAGTGACCACGAAGGTGATCCGCCCCATCCCGGGGACAGCGATGGGGTCGAATTCGATGATCTGGCGCTGGCCGCCGTTCCATACGCTCTGTTGGGCAGGGATGGCGCCCGAAAGCGAGGAAAGGACAGTCTCGCCGGCGCCGACTCCATCCACGCCTACGGTCATGCTCGTGCGCGTACTGTTGAAAGACGTGTCTGTTGCCAGCACTCCGATTGTCCGCGTGCCGGGGATGCCGGAAAGGTCAGCAAAGATCGCCTGGTAGTTGTCGCCAGCGATACGGTCAGCAGCCAGTTGCTCGCCGAAGTCGTTGCTATCTCCGTCTCCGTCCACGTCAAAAGAGACCACGACTGAGGCGACCTCCACCTCGTCCACAACGGATAACTCCACCGTCAACGGACTCCCGAGGTCCACTTCCCCTCCCATGTCAGGTAATGTGAAGATCACTTCCGGGCGCGTGATGTCAACGGACGTAAACTGAATCTCGATGGTGTAGTCCTGTGCGTGGTGCCCGGAGAACTCGCCCCAGATGTTCCAGGCGCCCGGTCCCAGGATCTCGAAATCAAGTGTGCCGGATTCCGTGGCTTCAAAGGTGGTGCTGCAAACGGAGGGGTCAGCGCCAAAGTCGTTGCAGGAGGAGGTCAGGTTATAGTCCGTGCCGTTGAAGTTGATCCGCTTTACATAGGGATCGCGCCTGGTAATATTCTGCACTTCCTGCCGGACAGGCGGGGTCGCGGTGACGGTGAACGTCAGTGTGCCGGAACCGGGTATCCCGATGGGGTCGTACTCGATCACCTGCTGGCTGCCGCCGCTCCATACGCTGGGCTGGGCGTCAATGTGCCCCGTGTCCGTGAAGATTGTTTCGGTCGTCGGCTCAACCCCGCCGACGGTGACTGGGACGGCAGCCGGACTCGAGTTCAGGGAGGTGTCGGCGGCGACGGCGTTAACCGTTCGCGAGCCGTTGGGACCGGTAACGTTGGGGAATTCCGCCTGATAGAGATTGACCCCGGTTTTTTCTGCAAGAACAGATTCGCCCGCTCCGGTTGTCGCTCCATCACCGTCAATGTCAAACATGACCGTTACGGATGCCAGTTCGATGTCATCGTAAGCGTTCACCTCGACGGTGAGGGTGTCGTTTTGCTCGATGGGCCATCCGGCAGGGGGTGACTTGATCGCCACGAAAGGAGGCTCTGTGTCTGGGATGCGGACCTCCACGAACCCGGTTTCCCGCGTGCTATGCCCTGAGAAATCCGTCGCCACAACCCGGATCGGCCGGATGCCGGCATCGCCGGCTACGTTGGGGAAGGTCCCGCGGTATGTTCCCCCTCCGAGATCGTCCGCTGAAATTGTCTCGCCGGCCCCGTCCTGGGAACCATCATCATTGATGTCAAAAGCGATCTCCACAGATGCAACACCATAATCGTCGGTAACATTCACCTCGACCACCAATGTTTCCGTGATGCCCACGAAACCGCCTGTCGAAGGAGAGGTAATCTCTATTTCTGGGGGTGTCACGTCCACAGCCTCGAAGTAAACTTTCAACGTATAATCCTGGGCGGGGTGGCCGAGGAACTCTCCGTCGCCGTCAAAGACTGCCGGTCCGAGGATTTCCACATTAAGCGGCCCGCCTGAAGGCGCCTGCCAGGAGGAGGTACAGATGCCCGGATCGCTTCCCGGCGGATTGCATGCCGGCATCAGATCAATGCTCTTTCCTTTGAACTGAACATAGTGCACCGTGGCGTCATAACGTTCCAGGTCCTGTGTCGGTTGCCGGACCGGCGGTGTGCTCGTCACCGTGAAGGTCAGATTCCCCGAACCGGGAACCTGAATGGGAGGCGCCTCAACCTTCTGTCGCTGCCCGGTGGCGAGCTGTGCGGGAATGGTGCCGCTGGATTCATGCAACGTAACGCCTCCCCCGGCGCCGCTGCCGGCGGTCACTCTCGACACGGCGATGCCTCGATTGCCTGAAAGGTCGGCCGCAAACGATACAATCTCCCTGACGCCGAAGGGGCCCCCGACATTCTGGAATTGCGCGGAGTAATTCCCTCCCCCTACGTCCGCGGCGGACTTGTTTTCTTCCTGTCCCACCAGTATGCCGTCCCCATTGACATCGAAGTGTACAGAAACCAAGCCCATCCCCATATCGTCTTCCGCGTGAACTGTGACCGTAAGATTTGCGCCCGGGTCCACCGTGCCACCATCCGGAGGGGAGGTGATAACGACCGTTGGCGAGGTGAGATCAACAGGATGTCCCACCAGCTCCTCATAGTCTATGACATTCGGGTCCGGGGTGTCCTCCGGTTCCTGGAACCTCCACGGATGTTTTATGAACGAATTCCCCAGAATATAGCCGGTGTTTTGGAAGTCGAATTTGATGTACGCCCAATCGTTGAACACGAGATCGCCCGGGCCGGCGTAACTGTCCACGACATGACCATATCTGTAATTCATTAAGCTGCGATAGTTGACTTTTTCATTCTGGTGGTCTATTCCACCGTGCCGCAGGCCCAGGGTGTGTCCCAGCTCATGAGCGAGAACGTGCCAGAAGATCTTGTGATTCGCCAGCCACCCCCCATTGTTGACTCCGTATCCCCCCAGCGAGATGACGACGTCATTGGCTGGCCTTGAATGATAATCGTATTTGGGCAAGAAGACGGTTTCGGCCATCCCTCCCCAGCCCCCTATGAGTACAAACTTGCTGGTAGCATCTGGCTTAGTTTTCCAGGGCCGTCGAACCCAGGTCTGCTTGCTGCCGGTGAACCCGTCTATCGTTCTTACCTGTCCAGCGCCTTCACCACTGGTAATCCCAATGATGTGCCCGGCTTTAGCGCCCATACCCCCCCCCGGCAGATTCGCCGTGCTGGTCACACTGTTCCAGGTTGCGGAGGCCACGTTGCCCACAAAGGGCTCACCGGAGGTTGGATTGAGAATGAAATCGTGATAATCAGCAAGCACCGCGTACTTGAATGCCAGTTCCCGCGCCCATTTATCCTTGTTCCCGAAGTACTCCTCCTTGATTTCATGCAATGACCGGATATTGAGACCGGGGACCTTGAAACTTCCAGGCAATCCGTAATGCACGACATCCACGTGCGCATCCGGGTCCCCCGGCATCCCGATCTCGTCCCCTCCGGCCAGGAGCGTTTTGTCCTCTCCCATGTTCACGGAATCCCGCGCAAAACTCACCACAGCGAACCCATATCTGTTCCGTGTAGGTTCCACTTCATACGCACCGCCCGGCCCGGCGTCAATGTGCAGCGTGATTCCCGTGCTCCCATCCGGATTCTCGACCGGCGCCTCGGCGAACATAGCAGCCACCCATTGCGGAGTGAACGGGGCGAACTCGTTCGTCCACGGCTTGTATCCACCGGCTTGACGAGGCACTATCCAGTCGATTTCGACAAAAAGGTCCTTTCGCAGGGGATTGGCGCCGAACAGGTGCAGCTTGAGCTCAGGTCGCTGGTCGCCGTCCATATCTATCCCGGTGGTCTCCCAATGATCCATCAGACCGTCGCCGTCGGTATCCAGTCTGGCGCCGCGAACGACTTTCACCCCTTGGTCAGTCAGGGCGGAAAAGGCGACGTAATGATCACCGGGTTGGGGAACATGCGGCGCCCCGTCGGAACCCACCGCAGGTAAGCTCAACGGATCGTACAGGGTCAACCCCTCAACCGTGCCGCCGTCAATCACGTCCCCTTCTTGAAGAACCGGCACCGGAGTCGTTGCATGGTATTGCAGGACGGGCGGGTTTCTGAGTTCCTCTTCAATATCAACCCGCAGGCTCCATATTCCCCGCTTCTCCGAAAACAGGAGCGGTCGTCCCGGTGCGGCCGGATTGTCGCGGCTGGCTCGTATCGGTGTGGCTGAAAAGACAAGCAAAATGCAGTCATCTTTCAAGCCCGGACTCCCGCGCTCCTGATGCAATACGCCCACCCGATTCACGAACTCGAAGGAGGCGAAGGTGATAGGGTCACCATTCTCGTCGTATGCAATAATATCATTGATGCCGAACACACGCCTGAGCTGGAATCCCGCGCGGAAGGCGCCAACTGCCACGGCGATGTAAATCCCAGGTCCAGCCACACGGTGCTCCCCCACAAACGCTACTACCCTGCCGTTGTCGCTGATGCCGGGTGTGTTTCCCAAGTTCAGCCAATCGCTGCCGACCGTCGTCGCGATGAGAGTACTTTCCCATAGGCCCTCATCGCCCGGATCACTGAAAACAACGATCCGTCCGTTATCGCTCTTCGTACTGTACTGGGCCACAAACGTGCGCTTTTCGGTCGCCGCGGCCATGGAGCGGAAACTCGTCAATACCGTACCGGACAATCCGCTCACCTTGTCCTGCATGTCCCGATAGCCCGTATCGTTGGCGTAGTAGGCAAAGGGGAGGTCTCCCTCGCGTCCAAGAAAACCCACAATCGGGTCGCTGTTCGGAAAGAGCATATTCCCGATAGTTGGTAGTGTGAGCTGGCTAAAGGCTGAAAGGGTCGTGGAGGCCAGTAACGTGAAATCCCCAGGATTGCTGAGTCGCCAGGTGCGGACAACGCTATTACCCGAGAGCAGTTCACGGGTGACGATGACACCGTGGTTATTGATCTGAGGAAACGTGAACTGCTGGGAACCCTTCGACATGCTTATGTTGACCGCATCGTACGGCGCCTGCCCGGCGAACAGATTCGATCCGGGGTCCATGGTCGCAATGAAAGCTACCCAGCCGTCCTCGTTGACGGACACTTCCGGTTTGATGCCCGCAAGGTACTCTCCCTCGCCGGTGTGCATCCCCTCATGGGCGATGACCGCGTATTCGTAGAAAGGACTCAATCCGAGCGCGGGCGCCCGGCTGAACACAAGCGCCGAGAACGCTGCGATAGCCGCAATGCACGAGCGCACAGCGGGGGCAGCGATCCGGCGACCTCGGCGAAGGTCTGACCGCCGAATCCGCTCCTTCGATTGGGACCGTTCTCGAAACGGCAGAGTTGATGAGGATCGGTCTTTTAGCTTTCGGCATCTCCATCGCGTTAACCAAGACAACGTCATTTCGACTCCCATTCCGCGGTGATAAGAAGTTCTTTCGGGGCTGCTGGCAATTTCCTCCGGACACTATCCAGACCGGATGCACGTTGTCCGATTATAGCGTGCTGGTCGAGGATCTGCAAGGACCAACTGCCCTCCGTTGTGGCGAGAGAGGGAAGAAGCCACAACTCATCGTCCCCCACCCGGGTTTTCAAGTGCCCTGGCATTCTCTTTTCCGAATCGGAATTTCAGCATAATGATAGATGGAACGAGAGCACAATCCTTGGGGCAAAGTCGTGCACCCTGGGAATATTCGTCCGGTGAACGCACATCGGGTCTGGCACGGATCTTGGGACGGGGGGATCAGGCGGGGAGGTTTTGGGCGGTGTTTTGAGCGGCTTTCCAGTTGTCTGTGAGTAGTTCGTGGAGCCGCTTGACCCGCCGGTCCCAGTTCCCCCGCCTGCTCGCTGACCAGGGCAAACGTCGCCTGCTCGGCGGTCTTGCTTCTGCTCTTACGTGCGAACGTGCGCGCCTGCTGCCGCTTCTTTCCCGCCTGAGGCGGGACTGCCAACAGTAGAACTGGGTCTCCTTCAACCTCCGCTGTTGGCAGAACTGTCGAATGGATACCCCGCTCCGCGCCGCCTCCCCAATCACCTTCCGCCAATAACGTTCCTTCTCTTTGTCCCTTCCCTTCGGTTCTCCTTGCATCTCGTTCCTCCTCGGCTTGTTTCCTTTTCGCTTCGCACACATCTTCGACCTGCCGAGGAGTTTCCCTCAGACTCCCGTCACCCGCAAGATGGGTTCGCCGGACGGTTACGATTTTCCCACGACCATGTAGTGAATCCACCAGATACGTCCTCGTTTGTAGATGCTGGCCATGGCGATCCTCCTCCTTTTGCCATGGCCTGTCCCGGCGGTCCACGCCGAGCGAGTTTTGCTACATTTTTGCTACAGTCGCTCCGAGCGCAGAAAACAGGGACAGACCTCAATGCCTGTCCCTGCGCGACTTCAATTGGTAGCGGGGGTTGGATTCGAACCAACGACCTCCGGGTTATGAGCCCGACGAGCTGACCAGACTGCTCCACCCCGCGATTACATGTCCAATAAACCACGTATTGCCTATCATTGTCAAGAACTTTTGTTGACAGACTTTCTCCCTGACTCAATCACTCCGGTGGCTCGCAATGTGTGCTAAGTACATTAAGTACATGAGTTCGAAAATACGGCCACGCATTGTGAATTCAAAATCTCATGTGTTTCATAGCCTTTTCCTCTTTGCAGCACCCGAATACGTTACTTGGCGCACGGGCAGGCCGGATCACGAAACAGCACAAATGTGAGCAGCGTCTCGCAGAACAGCATGGCCCAAAGGCAAAGAGGACAGTTGGTCTCCGTCGGAGGAACGCAGGAGCATTTATAGTCAAAAGCGCAGGATACCGGCCTCTCGATTCGCTGCGAGCGCACCTGTTAGGCACGGGCTTCAGCCCGTGCTTGGCGTACGGCCCGGCCTCTCCGAGCCGGCTTCAGCCCCGCTTCAGCGGGGTCAGGGGCTTTAGCCATTTTCACCGACGACCGGCGGTTTTTCGTCCTCGCGGCCGGAAGCCTTATCCCTGGCCGCCATTTCCAGACGCTGGTCGTTCTTCGTATGCCAGGCGATGTGAAAGCAGATGTCGTGAAAAACACGCCGCGGCATGGATGAATCCTTTTTGGTCGAGAAGCCCGGCTAAAGCCGGCTCCGAGAGAGATATGCAGCGCATCCGAGACCACCGGCTGAAGCCGGTGGCTAAATGGTGGTCCTAAATACGGCCACGCATTGTGAATTCAAAATCTCATGTGTTTCATAGCCTTTTCCTCTTTGCAGCACCCGAATACGTGACCGAACTTACGAATCGGAGCACTAAGGGAAGGAACGCCACATTTCTACCGGGAAAACAAAAAAACGCCTCTCGCATGAACTCTCGACGGAGAGAACAATGGGTAAGTTGTATGTGGTAGGCTACGGCGGAAAGAGACCTGAAGATTTGCTTGGGACATGCCAACTGGGGAGTGCGGCCGTATCTGCACGGCATATTTCGGATGAATCCTCTGGTCGAGAAGCCCGGCTGAAGCCGACTGTCACAAGAAGAATCCCGTGGCCGATACCACCGACTAAAGCCGGCGGCTAACTACGGCCCCCGCGGAGAACTGTTCAGATTTCCGTCCACGCCCCTGGAACCGGCACTTGATAGCAGTCCTGCGCATTAGCCAGGACCGGCGCCGGACTCCGTTCGGTCAGGCTGTCCACGTTCGGGCAAAACCTGAAATCGGAAGCCATGACCTCATCCCAGGTGACGATTCTCTGGGAGTGGACCGCGGCGCGTCCCATGATGGAGACGAGATTCGCCAACGCCGCCCGCCGGACCTCGTTGTGCGGTCGGTTTTGGCGGATTGCGTCCAGCAACACGTCCCACTCGACCTGGTACGGGCTGACCTTCTCCTTCTCCGGCCGCCAGGCAATGTTGTTATAGGCTGTCCGCTGATCTTTGTATATCTGCACGGTCGGGGCGTGAACATTGCCCGAGAACTGCGCCGCGCATTTCGTCCCGTGCACGAACGTGGAGAAATCATTGTGGCATTTCCGCATGGCACGGTTGTTGACCAGCGCCTTGGCCCCGTCGGCAAAGGTGTACTCAATCGCGTAGATGTGGAGGTTCTGGCTGCAATCGGTGCTGTTCGGCTCGCGTCCGCCCAAGCCGTGCGCGGCAACCGGCCAGGCGTCCTTGATCCAGCAGCACTCGTCAACCTGGTGAATCATCATCTCGATGAACCACGCCGAGGAGACCCACATGAAAGAGTACGGGCGCCGGATTTGCCACAGCAGCTCGTTCTCTCCACGTTTGAACGGCCCCATTCGGGCGCCGGAATCCATGCGGTAAGCGCGGATCAGTTGGATGTTTCCAAGCGCGCCGTCGCGGATTTTCTTTATCAACGCCTGCCGCGCAGACGAATGCCGACACATTAGCCCGCAGCCGATTTTCAGGTTTTTTTTCTCTGCCGCCTCACCCAGTCGGAGGATCCGCTGGATACCTCCCGGATCCGGCGCAAACGATTTCTCCATGAAGACATTCACGCCCTTTTCGATTGCATACTCGACGTGGGTCGCCCGGAAGGCAGAGTGGGTGGTCTGGATCATAACGTCGCCCGGACGCAGGCAATCAATGGCCTTCCGATAGGCATCGAAGCCGATGAAGCGCCGGTCCGTCGGCACGTCGATCCGTCGGCCAAACTTCTCGCTGAGGACTTTGTACGATCGTGCCAGGCGATCCTCGAAGATGTCGGCCATGGCGACAAGCTTGGTCGGTCCGGTCGGCGAGGAAACGGCGTTGGTGACGGCGCCTGACCCGCGCCCGCCGCACCCGACCAACGCCAGCCGGATCGTATTGTCTTCCGCGGCGTGGACCCAAGGCACAGCGACCCCGGCGAGCACAGAGCCCGCGACCACTCTTCCACCCTGTGTCAGGAACTCCCGGCGAGAGACTTTGTTTGGTTTTGTTGGCAATGGACTACATGCGTGACGCTTGATGTCTCGTTTCATGATTGCTCCTTTGAAAATGGCCTTTATCGTAGCGCAGGCATCCGCACCTGCCGTACCGTTATCATTCCTGCCTGCCGGCTTTTCATTGTCGGTGAAATCTCGGAATTCATCAAGACTCTTTTGAAAATGCTAATAATAGGGCGCGTCACGGCCCCGCCTGAAGGCGGGGTTGACCTCATGCCTTGGTCTGATGAACAGTGCACCCGGCGGTCGAGGCGTTGCCGCTCCGCTCCGGTCCGGCTCCCGGCAATGGCAGTTTCCAGAGGACTGAGTAAAAGTGCGGCACAAAGTCCGGGGGCAGGCCGGACCGCCTGGAAACGCGCCTCCGGCCCGGGAGTCGGTTGTTCCCAGTTCACCCAACGCGAGACCATGACATCGCAATGCATCCCCCTGGAATCAAGAATGTGCGGGTCTTCTACTGTCCGGACGAGCATCCTTCTCCGACAGCCTGTCCACCGCCGGCTTCATTCAAGTAGGTTTGATACTGTTCGAGGATTTGTTGGGCGGAAGGACTTTGCGTGATCCACAAGCGTGAGGAGGCCCGAGCGACCTCACCCGCGCGAATGGTTCTCCCAAACAGCGACAAGTACAATGAGTAATGCCCTTCGGTTTGATAGGGTGTGGACAGGGCAAAACAATCGTCCGGCGGCGCCATTAACACTGCCGTAATGCCTGTCTTGGGGTCACGACGCAAGCCCAGTGGTTTGCCAAACTCAGGCATCATCGCCCAGTCCACCGGATGAGGCTTGATCGCCCAGCGGCCATCCTTAATGATTCGAACCGCCGCTGAGTCTCGTGCAAACATCAGCCAGTCCCCGAAAGACTTCTTTGCCGCAAGAAACCCCGCCTTCCCTTGAACTTCCGGATTTTCCTTAACGAAAACGAGTGAATTCGTAAACACTTCGTTGAAATAGGACGCCAGGAACACTTCAAAGTGCGAGAGGTCTTTGCTCGCTTTAACCACGGTTTTCAGGTCGAGGGACGAGGCATCATGCCAGCGATAAACGGCCGTCATCTCAAACGGGCGGTCCTTCGCCGCAGACCAGCAAACTTCCACAGCCCCGCCCTCGATGAGCCTGGCTGTGCTGGGCCAGTCCCAAGCCGCCGTGCCGAACCGGGTATGTGCCACGAACACGCGATAATGACCGAAGATGCCGTATGCTCCCGACAAAGTGATCCCAGAAGGGACGTGAACAACCGACGTGAGACCAAGCGATTTGCCGCCGGCACGCAGCTTTCCTCGAAGGACGCCGGTGTCAAACTTGTACTCCCCTTGTCCTGTTGCTGTGAAGGCCAGGTTGCCGGTTTTTGCCTTCATTTGCTTGGCAGACTGTGCGACGGTCTGTCCGGCTGCCGGCGAGATAACAGCGAGGCTCGCCAAACAGCCGAGCCGAACGGCCACGCCGAGGCGTTTTATTAAACTGATTTTCATGTCTCCTCCGGATCATGGCCAAGCCGCTCGAACGGATTGTGGCGCTCGTTCAAGGATGGCAGCGATTTCGTCAGTGCCATCATTGGTAGGCTCGATGACGTATTTTTTTGACAGGATCACAGGACAGGGAATGTCGCCTTCCTTGGTCGGCGTGTGGGACGTCATCGTGCCCTGGCGCGTTCGCGTCGAAATCGTGTGCATCCTGTTCATCCTGCCGGAAGCAAGCGCTCGGTTTCCGATGCAATTGGAGACTGCCGGGTTCAAGCTCGTCTCCGGACATAGTCCCAAGCTTCCTTAGCCACATATCTCACTCCATCTCCTAACCGGACGGCTTGGATTCGATCGTCACAGTGGCCGGCGGCAAATTGGATGCCGTCGCCGTGAATTCGATTGTACCCGCCTGGCGCGTCGCTTGGAGAATGACCAAACATCGTCCCCAGTGAGTCGTCCGCTGATTGGCTTTGTAAGGTTCGGGACAACGCAGGTCGCCATTGTCCACGCCGATGATGGCGCCGGGGCCTTTGACGGCGAAACGAATCAGCCGATCGCCGTCCGGGACCAGCACGCCTTTGGCGTCCACCAGGCGCACCTCGATATGCGACACGTCCTGCCCGTCCGCCGCGAGTTTTGCTCGGTCGGGCGCCAAGACGATCCCGGCTGGCGGCCCCGCAGTCAGGAGCTCGTCGGTTGCCACCTCGTTGCCTTCGTTCTTTCCGATGGCTCGCAAGCTGCCGGCCTCATACGGCACATACCAAAGGATGGTTGAGTTGGAATAATCCTCGGGCCGCCGCACTCCCAGCGACTCACCGTTGAGGAGGAGTTCCACGCTTTGGCAGTTCGAGAACGTCTCCACGCGAATCACGCTGCCTTTGAACCGGGGGAAGTTCCAGTGCAATGCCATCCTGGGCCAGCTCCATGCTGCCCGACCGGGATCAACATCCAGTGCGTCGTCAAGAACCACGAGCTGCACCATGGGGTCGCTCTTCCATACGCTGCGGTGAAAGCCGGAACGCGGTTTCAGAAAACCGCAAGTGTCTATGAGTCCATTGGGCCAGCCCTTGCTCGGCCAGCCGGAGCTCTCGCCGAGGTAGTCAATGCCGGCCCAGATGAACTGGCCGACAGCATAGCTGTCTCTCTCCACATCGTACCAGGGATTCGCCGGCGAGAAGTCGCAATAAATGTTGTGAACCTTGCGGTCGGTGCCGTAATCGGCCCGTCCCCGAAAGAAAGGATAACATTCGCTGCCGAGGATGATACGGTTCGGATACTGCCGTTTGTCGGCCTCATACCATTGCTCCTGGTAGTTGTAGCTCACCACATCGAGCAGCTCGCCAAAGCCGTTTGAGTTGACCGACCTTCCCTCCCTCCTGTTTGGATGCGCCGCATAGGTGACCAATCGCGACGGTTCCTGCCGGTGCACATAGTTCAAGAGCATCTGGAGAGTTCGCGCGCCTTCCGGCGTGCCCTGTTCGGCCACCTCATTGCCCACGCTCCAGAGAATAATGCAGGGATGGTTGCGGTCGCGTTTTATCATCGCTTCGAGGTCCCGCTGCCACCACGAATGAAAATACTCCTTGTAGTAGCCGCTCCGCCACTTGTCGAAGGCCTCGTCAATGACCAGGAATCCCATGTGGTCGCAGAGGTCGAGCAGTTCCGGCGCCGGCGGGTTGTGGCTCATCCGTATGGCGTTACAGCCGAGTGTGCGAAGGGCCTCCAATCGCCGTTCCCAAGTGTGGACCGGCACCGCCGCCCCCAGACAACCCGCGTCGTGATGAAGACAGACACCTTTCAGTTTCATGCTCTCGCCGTTGAGGAAAAAACCGCGCTGCGGGTCAAACCGGACTCCGCGTACGCCAAACGGCGTTTCGTAAATGTCCACCACCTGTCCGCCCACTTTCACTGCGGTTTGGGCGACGTAGAGATATGGGGCTTGGAGCGACCAGAGTGTAGGGCTGGAAATCTCCAATGTCTGGTCAAATTCCATCCGGCCCATCGCAGGGATTTCCCGGCGGGTCTCCTCGCTGGCCAGGACACGCCCGGACCTGTCCTCAACGGCAGTCACAAGAACACAACTTGGTGTCTGCGTGCTTTCATTCTGAACCGCCGTGCGGATGCGGACCGCAGCCGACTTCGCCGAGATGCGTGGCGTGGTCACGTAAGTGCCCCAATGCGCAACATGGAGGGGGGCGGTCACAGTCAGCCAGACGTGGCGGTAGATGCCGGACCCCGAGTACCAGCGACTGGTCGGAGCGTCGGAGTGGTCCACACGCACCGCCAGCACATTCGTTCCGCCGAAATTCAGGTGTGGGGTTAGGTCATACTGGAAGCTTACGTAACCGTAAGGCCGACGCCCCAAGTGCTGGCCGTTGAGGTAAACGTCGCTCCGATGATAAACGCCGTCGAATTGGATGAAAACCTTCCGACCCTTAAATTCGACAGGAACCGCAAAGTGCTTCCGATACCAGCCGATGCCGCCCGGGAAAAAACCGTTGGCTCTACCCCGATGCATCTCCTTATTCGGCGGCCCCTCAATGCTCCAATCGTGCGGCAAATTAAGGGGGCGCCAGACAGAGTCGTCGTAGCCTGGCTCCGCGGCCGACTTGCAATCGGCTTTAAGAAACTTCCAATCAAAATCGAAGGAGCTTCGAATGCGCGGAAGCCTCACCGTGCCAACATTATTGGTAACCTCCGCGTCTGCGGCGGGCGCAGAGAACGGTGTGGCCGCGGCCGCTAACGCACAGAGCAAAGCCCAGAGCTCTTGCGGTCCTGTTTGCTTCATGATGTCACCTCCGCTTGGCTTCTGGACCCTGGTACGCTATCAACACCACAATAGGGAAGTCAACCCAATATTCGCGTGTGGCTGTATGTGAGTGGCGGAGTTTCCCTCAGACGCGGCCCGTGCGGGAATCTGGACCCACTCTCGACGCCCCCCTTTACGAGGAGGAGAAAACGCCGGCCTGTTCGGACTCGCCTTGAGGAATGTTTGGAGCGCTAAGTACAGGTGTTCGTAAATACGGCCACGTATTGTGGATGCAAAATCTCATGTATTGCATAGCCTTTTCCTCTTCGCAGCACCTCAGTACGGGGCCGAGCCTGCTAACCAGAACACTTAGCAGGCGGGCAGGCCGGACCATGAAATAGCGCAAATCCGGTCAAGCTCTGGCAGAGGAACATGGCCCAAAGGCATAGAGAACCATTGATTTTTGTTGCAAGAATGCAGCCGTATTTATAGTCAAAAACGCTGGCATACCGGGCTGTCGGTTCGTTGCCGGCGCCCCTGTTAGGCGCGCGCTTCAGTTTTTGCCTGGCATAGTGCCCCTGCCAATCGCACGGCGCTCCCGTTAGGCACGGGCTTCAGCCCGTGCTGCTTGGCCTGCGACCCGGCCTCCCTAAGCCGGCTTCAGCCCCGTTTCAGCGGGGCCGGGGGCTTTAGCCATTTTCCCCGACACCCGGCGGTTTTTCGTCCTTCCGGCCGGAAACGTCACCTCTGGCCGCGCTTTCCAGCGACTCCTCGTTGTTCGTATGCGAGACGACCTGAGGGCAGATGCCGTGAAAAACATGTTGCGGCATGGATGAATCCTTTTAGTCGAGAAGCCCGGCTAAAGCCGGCTCCGACGGGAACATGTAGCGCATCCGACACCACCGGCTGAAGCCGGTGGCTAAATGTTGCTCGCAAATGTGGGGTTCGTTCCCAACACAAGAGAGCTGACGTCGGTGCCACTGAAACGCCGCCACACCCGCTTGTTTCCTCCTCGCTTCGCACACATCTTTGACGTGGCGAGGAGTTTCCCTCACACTCCCGTCGCCCGCAACATGGGTTGGCCGAACGGATGCGATTCTCCGGCATGTGTCGTTGCGCACCCTTGCCCGAAGTTGGCTCGGGCAATCCGACCTCTTTCGGTCTTGACCCCTGATACAGAATTGTTAGACTCCTGATTGCGAGGCAGATGTCGTCGAAGGCTGCTGGCACGGCAGATAGGCTCATCAACAAGGAAGCCGAGCATGCAGAAACCCAATATCGTGTTCCTTCACGGCGATAAGTTACACCATAAGGCCATTTCAGCCAGTGCGTGCAAGCACGTCCGCCCGCCCAACTTGGACAGAACAGTGCATGAAAGCTACTCGTTCATGAGCCGTAATCAGTGCGGCCTGTTGAGAAAGGAGAAAACAATGAATCGTCGAGACTTCTGTAAACACAATCTACTGCTGGGAATGGGTGTTCTGGCTGGCTTTCAAGAGGTCAGCGCGGCAAGGGCTGGCAATCAAGCAGGGAGCTATTATCAGGAGCCGCCGAAAAGACTGCCTGTCAGGAAATTCGATGTTGCCGTTGCAGGCGGCGGTACGGCAGGCGTTGTCGCGGCTCTTGCCGCGGCGCGTCAGGGCGCCAAGACGATTCTTATAGAAAGGAAAGGTTATACAGGCGGGACCGCCGTCGAAGGTGGGACTGCCCTTCATAGCTTTTACAATCTCTGGAAAGCTTTCCCAGGCGTCAAGAAACGTAAGGTTGTGAGAGGAATTCCCGAGGAGATTATCGAGCGGCTCGCGAGAGTTGGCGGCACAACGGGATACCCTGAGATGTCTAAGGGCTACGATTTCGATTCAGTGTGCACGGCTATTGATACGGAACTGTACAAACTCGTGACGTTCGAAATGCTTGATGAAGCGGGCGTATTTGTCGCCGTCAACACCCTTCTGACAGGCGCCGTTATGGAGGGGGCCCGAGTCAAAGGTGCAATCACAGAAAGCCGCTCCGGACGCGAGGCGATCCACGCAAAATCATTTGTGGACTGCACTGCATACGGCGACCTCGCTGCCTACGCTGGTGCGGATTACACCGAACCGAACGACTACGCGGTGGCCAATAGTGTCGGCATCGGCAACGTGAGCGTGGAGAAGTATTACGAATTCCTCAAAAAGCATGAGGCTGTTAGTGAATATTGTGAAGGCTTGCGCAGCGGCAAACAGGGACAGATAGTGCGATTGAGCGGTCGTTCGGCAAATCTTCCCTCAGGATTCGCAAAGGAGGCCGGTAAAATCGGCATGTCAACGGTAACAACAACCGTTCATGACAACTATCTCATGTTCATCAAGCTGAATCTCAAATTGCCGCTAAGTCCCACAAACCGGGATGAGGTGGCGAAAGCGGAACTGGAGTTGAGAAAGCGCATGTACAGAGCGGTCGAGCTCTTCAGGAAATATGTCCCCGGCTGTGAAAAGGCCTTTATGGCGAGGACAAGCCCTTCGCTTTGTATCCGACGCGGCAGACAGATTACCTGCGACTACGACATATCCCATGAGGACGTCATTGAAGGCAGGCATTTCAACGATGACGTCTTTGTGTACGGCTTTCACGATTCAGCGCCCCGGCTGCAAATCAAGAATGGGGGCACCTACGGAATCCCGTACCGTGCCCTGCGAGTGGCAGGAATCGAGAACCTGTTGGTCGCGGGCATGATGATTACCTCGGACCGTCGGGCACACATGTCCACCCGGAACACGGTAAGCTGTATGGGACAAGGGCAGGCCACAGGCACGGCTGCGGCTCTATGCGCCGCCAAAAACTGTGGAACGCGCGAGCTTCCATACGCCAATCTCAGAAAGGCTCTTGAAAACGGAGGTGTCTATTTCGAAAGTTGACGTGTCCTCTCGCAAAGGCGCAAAGCTCGCTAAGAAAAACCGGATGCAGACAGAGCGGCTGCGCTGAGGCTGACAAAGGGCCGACGTAAGGCCAGCAGGATTCAATTCCCCTTTGCGCTCTTGGCGTCTTGGCGAGAGAATACAGAAGATGCTTGGCTTTCCGCCCATTGCAGAATGCGCAATGTGGAATGGGCAATCCGCAATCCGAAATCGCAAATCAGATTGGCGTCTTGGCGTGAAAAAACAGAAAAGGACACCTCTCGCAAAGGCGCAAAGCTCGCTAAGAAAAACCGGATGCAGACAGAGCGGCTGCGCTGAGGGTGACAAACGGGCAACGTAACGGGAGCAGGACTCGGTGTTCCTTTGCGTTCTTGGCGTCTTGGCGAGAGAACCCAATTCGGACCAGTGGAAGGCGGCTCAGGACACCACCCAGACCCTTCCCGCCTGATCCCTCAGATCCCTACATGTGCGGCAGACTCGATATGTGTTCACCGGACGCCTACCCTCAAGTTCTTTCCTTGCAGAACGTGTAAAAACGATCGAATGTTCAGACATCAGCCCGAGGTTCGCTTTGCCCGGCGATTCGCTTCTTCACCGAATCCAGAGATTCTCGGGGTTCGTTCTTGCGAGCTTCCGCGACAGCCCGGTCGTAAAAGTCCTCCCATAGTTCGCCGTGCTTCTTGAGGTCAATCACAACAGCGGTCCTTTCACCATTTTCGTCGATCAGATATTGCACTCCCTTCATGTTCACACCTCCGATGACGGAACAATTGAAAATCACCATTTATTGTACCGGACCCGTCCCCGCAATGTCTAACCATGGTTTATGTAGTTTCTTGACAACACCTTCACCCGTCGCGCCTCTCGGCCAACCATGACTGCGTCCCTCAGTTTCAACTTTAGGATTCTCAAGGTCTCCCGGAGCTCTCGCCACGCAAAGCGTCAGCAATATCGTAGCCCTTGGCCGTCAACACGAAGATCTCACCCTTGTACCCGCGAGGCTCCAGGATATTGCAGGCAACCAGACCGTCCATTGCGGCTTTCCACCGTGCCACCGTTCGGGGTGATTGGTCCGGGCACAGGTTCACGCCGTGTGTCTGGAAAGATGTGCCTCCAAAGGTTCTCACGTAAAGGAGCGTGCCGCTGGGCTCCCTGGACACCTCCACGATCATCGTCCGAGCCTCCGCGGACAGATTGGTGCCAGCCAACTGATCCGCATCCGTGGCGACAAAACCTTCCTGGGCATCGACATCACTTTCCGCAACGCGTCGAACCTGCGCCTCGAAACCGGGCCATCGCGCGTCGAAGTTACCCCGAAGAACAGATACGTCATGACGCGACGCCAACGCGTTAGAATTGAGGGACTTAATCAGTTCCCACGTGTCGTCCTGATCGGCAGCAGTGCATTGCCACTGCCCAAGCGGGCCATCGGCAAGCATACTCGGAGAGACGCCCACGAGATAAGGACAGATAAGAACATCCGGGCCCCTCGCTGCGATCGCGCCGGCCTCATAGTAAATCCAAGGCGACCGAACGTTTTCCGGTGTAACGCAGATAATACAAACCCGCGTTCGTAGCAGCATGTCCTGAAGCTCCTGAAACCACTCGCGGCCCTTTTCTATGTCCCTACTCGACATCCAGGGTTTGATCCCAGGAAGGACGCCGGGCAGCCAACCGTGAAGGGCCGATGCCACAAGCTTGCTCTGTGTTTTTGACCAACTGATCAAGACGTCGACTGGTGATGCGTCCAGGTGGCGGGGTTCATCCTCGGATTCACCGGGCTTTCTCGATCTCTCCTCGAATTCCTCCTTCATCACGATGCACAGAGCCTCGATCCTGTCGCCCGGAGCGCTGATCCGTAACCTGTTCTCCCACCTCTGATTTCCTTCGATAACCTCGATCTCGTCCGCCAGTCCTTGTTGCTGAAGGAACTTGAGGGCATCCCAGCGGCCCCGGCAGTAGGCATCGCGCCAACCAATGCCGTCGACGGGGAGGAGTGCCTTCCACTTTACCCGAGCTTGGTAAAGCGGAATATCTGCCACATCCGACATCTGAAGGGACTCGCGGAGGTCGAGAACGACATCGTAGACACGAAGAAAGTTGTCCTGGAGCAGCTCGGACACCCAGGGGAATTGCTTGGAAGCACTCATTTCATTGCCTCGCATCGAAATGCCGTTTGTGCCGTATTTCTTACGTGCCAGAGACCCGGCGCGCAGGCCACTAAGGCCGGACCCGGCGCAAGGATCGCGCAATAGCTGGCAACCTGCTTTGGAAAAAATGAGGGAAGGTATGGCAGCGCGCCTTTCACGACGCAGAGCTTACGGGCGGCTCCCCTTACTGCCGGTGGAAGTATCGTGTCGTAGACATCGAGGAGTTTCGGTTTCTCGCGAAGCCGATGCGAACAAGGGAGGGCGCGGGGTGTCTGTGCGGACGATAGGCGTTTCTCATGTCGAAAAGCGATTGGCAACGGCGCTCTCGGCTCAGCCATTGATACCCCGCCAAAAACTCTGGACTTTTTCCTTCGGAAATCGCTACATCGTTTTATCTACCCGTTTCTCATTATGCCAAATTCTTGAGCGATGTCAAGCGCGACGTGACCCAATACTCAACGGGCTTGACGACGACTCACGACAACTCGGCGTATTTGCGTCTTTGCGTGAAGCTCTCTCTCCCATCTACTCCCCCCTGCGCGCCTCTGGGCCTCAGCGATCAATCAATCCTTTCAGGGCTTTTGCTGTAATCCCGTATATCCTGTTCTCCCATCAAAAAAGAACCTCTCGGAGTAATTTTAGACAGGATGCACAAGATTGACTGGATAGTCCGCATATAATCCTGTTTATCCTGTTATCCCGTCGGGAAACTTTTTGACAGGATGCACAAGATTGACTGGATTTTCGGCATCTTGTATATGCTGTCATGCTGTCGGAGGACTTTTAGACAGGATGCACAGGATTGACTGGATTTTCGCCATCTTGTATATGCTGTCATGCTGTCGGAGGACTTTTAGACAGGATGCAGAAGATTGACCCGATTTTCGGCATCTTGTATATCCTGTTATCCTGTCGGAAAGAAACCCGGCTCTCGTATAATCCTGTTTATCCTGTTATCCCGTCAAAAAAATTCTCCCCCCTCGCTGCCACTTGGCGAAAGATGCAAAACATTGTATAAGATTACAAAAAAGAAGGAAAACGAACGCTGTCTGTACTGGCCGAAACATGAAGAACAACATTCCGCTTCTTACACCATCTTTCTCGCGGACACCTAACTCATCCTCCCTCATTGGCGCTCGCCCCTCTTTCTCAATCTTTTTGGCCGTCCGGAGAGCGGCTGTCGGCCTTACCGACTTTTGCCGGGCATCCCTGCATTTGCACCTCTGCTGGCGTGTCTCGCCGGCGACAATTCGCAAAAAGGAGACAGAAACAAATGACTAAGGCACTCGGCTTCCTGGCACTGTGTTGCGGGCTGGGAATCGCGGCGGAGCAAGAATCTTTTGCCGTGAGCGTGTTTCCGGGGGAGACATGGCAGACGCGAACGCCCGAACAGGTCGGAATGAGCGCCGCAGCGCTCGATGAAATCAGCAAACCCGGTGACGGCGTTATCGTCCGCTACGGATACCTCGTCTATTCGTGGGGCAACCCTTCTTCCGGCGGGGACTGGGCCTCGGCGACGAAGACGCTCATAAGCACCATGCTGGGAATTGCCATCCAGGAGGGGAAGTGCTCAATGGACACCCTCGCCTCCGAGTTTGAGCCGCTCTTGACGGGGAAGGACGCGGAAATAACCTTTCGGCATCTGGCGACGATGACCTCCGGTTATGGACTTGCGGAGCGACCGGGGCAGGCGTGGGCGTACAACGACGTCGCCATCATGCTGTACCACAACATCGTCTATAACAAAATCTATAAGCAGGACCCAAGGGTTGCGATTCAGTCCAAAATCGTCTCGTACCTTCATTTCGAGGACCCGTGGAGCGTGCCGAAAAGAATCCGGGCGTCTGTGCGGGACATGGCTCGCTTCGGGCTGCTTTATCTGCGATGGGGGAATTGGAACGGGACACAGCTCGTTGACGAGTCCTTCGTACGGGAGGCGATACGCAATCAGGTTCCCTCGGGATTGCCCCGAACGAGCGGCAAAAGCGCTCCCGCCACGGCTGGCGACGCGACATACGGCGGTGGAAAGGATCAGAGCGCCGTTGGCCCCGGTCATTACGGTTACAACTGGTGGACGAACGAAAATGGGCTTTGTCCGGATGTCCCGCGAGATGTCTATCAGGCGAACGGGCACTGGGGCAACGAAACCGTTACGGTCATACCGAGCTACGACCTGGTTATCGCCTGTCGGGGAAACATCGGCGGATGGGCTCAAATGAACGTCTTTCTTGCCGAGGTCATCGCCTCGGTGGAGGACCCGAAGAGTCTCGGCTATCTGGGAAGCTTTCCGAAATGGAGCAAGGTCGAGCTCGTGTTGCACGGCCCGGAAAGCGCCGGTTTGGGCACGTCAAATCCCTTCCGGACAAAGGTTGACGTGACATTCTCCGGTCCGGGGGAGCGGGCATACACAGTCCCCGCCTTTTACGATGGCGATGGAAAGGGGGGGATGGATGGAAATGTCTGGAAGGCGAGGTTCTCGCCGGACGCCACCGGCATCTGGAACTTCGAGAGCAATATCAAGCTTTCCGCCCTGAACGGCTATCGGGGGACTTTCCGTGTGACGCAGCCCGCGAAGGATACGCCGAAGCTTTTCCAACGGGGGAGGCTCGAATATGTCGGGGAACACTATCTGAAATTCCGCGACGGCGGCTACTGGTTCAAAGCGGGAGCCGACGACCCGGAGAATTTCCTCGGCGCCGCCTTCGGGAAGGATGACTGGGCGAATAAGAAAAGCGAGGTGACGTACCTGGCGAGGAAAGGTATCAACAGCATGTATGTGATGACCCACACTCTCGAAGGGGACGGCAGGGACGTCTGGCCGTGGTACGGCGCCACGGATAGCGAGGCGAAAGCTCACTCCGACCGCTTCGACGTGGCGAAACTTGCGAAATGGGAGGATGCGTTTCTTCACATGCAGAATGAGGGGATAGTCATCCACCTCGTCCTGGAGGACGACAGCGCCTGGACAGGATACGACCACGCCCTCTATTACAGGGAGATGGTGGCGCGGTTCGGGTATCTTCCCGCTCTCTACTTCAACATGTGCGAGGAGTACAACGAGCGGTACACACTCGCCGAGGCGCTGGCGAACGCGGCGACATTGCGAGCTCTCGACCCGTACCATCATCCCATCGGCATCCACAATGTCAACAGCCCCACAGCCGCCTATCTCAATAACCCGAGCATCGAGATGACGAGCATTCAAGGATATAAGGACGGCGACGCGGTCGCAGCCTTCGACGCAGCGGTCAACTGGCGGCGACAATCGGAGGCGGCGGGAAAGAAGCTGGTCGTCTCCTTTGATGAGTATATGAACTACCCCGCTGAGAACACCCCCGAAGCGAGGGCCATCGCGCGAAGGACGGCGTGGGGAGCGGCTCTGGGCGGCGGGATCGTCGAGGCTTACACCAGCCCGTTTGAGAGTTTCGCCGATTACGAAGATTTCTGGGACGACCTGCGACATCTGCGAGAGTTTATTGAAGGGCTTCCCTTCCCCCAGATGACGCCCGACCCCGCGTTTCGCGGGGCGTCCAGAGGCGTGTGTTTCTCCCTCCCCGGCTACGTCTATGCGGTCTATCTTCCGGATGGCGGCTCCAGCACGCTTGACCTCTCTGGCGTCGAAGGAAAATTCAGCGTGCGATGGTACAACCCGAGGGAGGGCATTTTCAAGGAAGGCAAAGTCAGCGAAGTGAGCGGCGGGGAGGTGGTTTCCCTCGGCGTCGCGCCCTTTCGGGAGGATGCGGCATGCCTGGTGAAGAAAAAGGGGTTACAAATCAAGGACATCCGCAGGGCAGCTCCGACATCGCTGGAGATATTGTGGCCGGCAAGCGAAAACGAGTGGTATTGGCTCGAGAAGAGTGACTCATTGACGACCGGCGAGTGGTGGGCGGCCCCGAGGGAATATCTCCTCGTCGGCGACACAGCCGTCCGGAGAATTGCTGTTCCGGAAGAGGAGCGCGGATTTTTCCGTGTGGCGATTCTGGTTCAGTAATCTCGGTCGGAAGGACATCGGTCTCGAGAGAAAGAAAGTCAGTCGCCGTCAGCGGAGGAACGCGAGAAACGGTTCGGCACGCGGCGTCCTTCGCGGCTCGCTTTCAGGGAGGCGATGGCATCCATGACACGCTGACTGAACGTTTGGTACGCCAACCTCACACCGTCCCTGAGTGAAAGCTCATCGAAGCGAAGCGGCGGGCCGAACGAGACGGAGACAGGATGAAGACGAAACATGGCTCGGCCGCGAGGCAGAACGAGGTACGTGCCTGAGACGTACGCGGGGACGACCGGGGCGCCGGACCTATGAGCGAGCAAGCTTATCCCGTGCTCCGGGGCTTGAAGCTGTCCGTCGTAGGAACGGGTGCCCTCGGGGAAGACAAGGACTTTTCTGCCCTGGGCAAGTTTTCTGAGGACTGCCTTCAATGCCGAGCGGTCCGCACGGCGCTTTCTTATCAGGATGGAGTTGACCCGAACGCAGAGCCACCGGAAAAAGCGCAACTTGAACACGTCCTCCCTGGCCAGATACCATATTTCTTCGGGGGTGCTCACGCCGATTACCGTCGGGTCAATATAGCTCTGGTGGTTCGCGGCTATGATCGCTCTGCCGCGAGGAAGATTCTCCTGCCCGTGCACCCTGAACTGAAAGAGGCTCTTGAGAACCACTGCGATAAGAGTGTAGCTGAACCGATAGAAAGGCTTCACGAGAATATCGTCGAGTTTCCCCCGACTTCCTTGATGGTCAACGCCGTTTCGCCTCCCGGCGGGCTGCCGCCGCCGGACCTGACGGTCCCGGCACGATTCGCCTGCACGGCGGAGGCTCAGCCCGGGGCATGGGGCGAAGGATTCTCTTTCTTTTTTGGAGAGGGCGCCAGATGCTCCTGGATTAGGTCAACGACTTGTTCCGGGGCGAGGCCAGTGGAATCTATAAGTATTGCATCGGCGGCTCGTCTGAGAGGGGAAAGTTGCCTGTTGCGGTCGGCGATGTCTCTCGTTCTCAGGTCCTCTTTGACCCGTTCGAGAGGGGCAGAAGCTCCTTGAGCGAGCAGCTCGTCGCAGCGTCTGCGCGCTCGGATGTCCAGGGAGGCGTCTATGAAAAACTTGTATCGAGCGTTTGGGAAGACGACCGTTGTGGTGTCTCTTCCTTCGGCGACAGTCCCCCCACGGCTGGCGATTTTCCTCTGCCTGGCGACCATGTACTCGCGAACAGCCGGCATCCTGGCGATGATGGATGCAGCCCCGGCAACTTCCTGACTCTTTATCCGCTCGCTCACATCCTCTCCGTCAAGGGTCACAAAAGTAGAGTTATCCGGTCTTCGCCGGAGAGATATGTCGGTGGATTTCAGGAGGTGCTTGATTTCTTCCAAATCCGAGGGCGCGAGGCCGGCGCGGAGAGTCTTGAGGCTGAATGCTCGGTACATCGCGCCGGTATTGATGTTGAGGAGCCCAAGGCGCCTCGCAAGGAGGGAAGCGGCGGTAGTCTTCCCAGAAGCGGCGGGGCCGTCTATGGCGATGACATCATTGACCTTTTTCATGGGACAAGCCACAGTTTCATGAAGAAATAGGTCAGCGGCGCGGCGAACAGAATGCCATCCAGCATGTCGAGGAGCCCCCCGACGCCCGGCAGGCGTCCGGAGTCTTTGATGCCGGCATCCCTTTTGAGGAGCGACTCGGCCAGGTCTCCGCCGTGGGTGATCAGTGAGAGAACCGTCGCCAGCACGAGAGCCTGTCCGAGGTTTATCTTCAGGCCAAACAGGAACTTGCACATCACGCCGAGAGCTATGCCGCCGAGCGTTCCTCCTATGAAGCCCTCTAAAGTTTTGTTCGAGCTGACACGGGGCGAAAACTTCCTTTTGCCAAATGCCCTCCCAAAGAGAAAGGCGAAGGAATCCGCTCCTCCGGCAATCACAACGAGGCTGAGCACCCACCTCGGCCCCTGACCGCCTGCCGGGGGAAAGTAATTGATTCTGATAACAAAGGAGAAAAGCCACGCGACGAAGACCAGCCCCGCCGTCAGAGACGCGAAATCGAACAGGGCCGAGCCATAATCACCTCTGACCATTTTCCACCCGAAAAACAGGAACAAAAGCGCGACGCACGAGACTGGAATCGCAATTGGAGAAATGGGGCGAGCAGCGAGAGGATTGGGAGAACTGAAGAAAACAAGAGTGCAGTAAGCGGCGCCGCACAACATGCCGTAAGAAAGAGAAACTCTACCTTTCGCCCGGCAAAGGAGGTAGAACTCGCGGAGTCCCATGATGACGAGAAGGTTCGCCGCGACCAGAAAAAGAAGGGCGCCGAGTTGACACTGGCTCAGCCACAAAACAGCCGTGCAGACCGCGAGGAAAATGGATACTGTCAACGTCCTTTTTAGAAGCACGTCATTCGACTCCACCGTAGCGCCGTTCTCTGATAGCGAACTCCTTGAGGGCTTCGGCCATGTTTTCCCGCCTGAAGTCCGGCCAAAGGACCGGGGTGAGCCAGATCTCGCAATAGGATATTTGCCAGAGGAGGAAATTGCTGACACGGTGCTCCCCGGCAGTGCGGATCAACAGGTCGGGGTCGGGAATATCCCCGGTGTAGAGGAAGCGACTGAAAAGCTCTTCATCAATCCGTTCCGGGCGGAGGTTCCCCTGAAGAGCCTCGCGGACGCATTCTTTTGCGGCGTCCACGATCTCAGTCCTTCCGCCGTAATTGAGAGCTACCACGACAGTCAAAGTTTGATTGTTGCGGGTGAGGTCAATTGTTTTGGCAAGTTCGTGCTGAACTTCCTTGGGGAGGCCTTTCGTTCTTCCGATGCACACCAGGCGAACCCCGTTCTTCATCAGGCGGGGTCTCTCCTTTACAAGGTACTGGCGAAGGAGTCGCATCAGAGCGTCCACTTCAGACCTCGGCCGCCGCCAGTTCTCGACCGAGAAAGCGTAGAGAGTGAGATACTCGATCCCGATCTCTCCGGAGAACTTCACAATATCCGTGACAGACTTTTCCGCGGCCCGATGCCCTCTGATGCGAGGGAACCCCCGCTTTTTTGCCCACCTGCCGTTTCCATCCATGATAATGGCGACGTGACGCGGCAACTTCGCGGCCTCAAGCCCATACTGCTGAAGGATTTTTGCCCTCCGGTCATCAACGTCTTCAGCTTGTTTCGCTGGGCTAGCGCTCATGGTCGGGGCCCCCTCCGGCGAAGATTCCGCGGGTGAAGGGCTTTTTGTTCCTGAACAGGTCCGCCCTGAAGATGGTTTGGGAGCGTTCCGAACCGACCGATATGATTTCGATGGGCGCTTCGATGAGCTCAGACAACCTCCCGACGTATCTTCTGGCGTTCTCCGGGAGGTCCTCATAGCGGCGGACCCCGGAGGTGTTGGTCATCCAGCCGTCCACTTCCTCGTAACGTGGGCGGCATCGGCCGAGCACATGGGCACTATTCGGGAACTCCTCGATAACCCGGTCGTCACACTCGTAGGCGGTGCAGATACTTATCCTGGGAACGTTGTCGAGAACGTCGAGCTTCGTAAGGGCTGCGACTCCGATTCCGTTGACGCGAACCGAATGTTTGACAACGACAGCATCGAACCAGCCGCACCGTCGGGGCCTTCCGGTGGTGGCGCCGTACTCGCGGTCTTTCTTTCTATCCACGAAATCGGCCTCCGGAGGGAACTCCGTGGGGAGGGGGCCGCTGCCGACGCGGGTGGTGTAAGCCTTCACTACCCCGACGACCAGGTCAATCCATGTCGGGCCGGTGCCGCTTCCCGTGCAGGCGCCCCCCGCAGTGGTCGAGGAGGCGGTCACGTACGGATAAGACCCGAAATCCACATCCAGCAGAGCGCCCTGTGCGCCCTCGAAGAGGATGTTCCTGCCCTTTTTCAAAGCTCGGTTGAGGATGATTTCGGTGTTCTGGATATAAGGCTTCATTCTCTCGCCGTAGGCGGTGTACTGAGAGTAGATTTCGTCGAAATCGAGCGGCTCATGGCCATAGACCTTCGTGAGGAGAAGGTTCTTTTCATGGAGGTTAATGCGAAGTTTCTCGCGGAGAACCTCCCTATCCAACAGGTCAATGGCTCTTATGCCCATGTAACCGACTTTGTCCATGTAGGCGGGGCTGATTCCCCTGCCGGTGGTGCCGATTTTCTTGCTTCCTTTCAGTTTCTCTCGGAGGACATCGAGGAGTTTGTGGTAGGGGAAGATGATGTGGGCGGTTTCGCTGATAAGGAGCTTGTCCTCGATTCGCACGCCTTCTGAGGTAAGTGTGTCTATCTCCTCGAAGAGGGATTGAGGGTCAACCACGACGCCGTTGCCGATGATGCAGGTTTTGCCCTCGTGAAGGATGCCGGAGGGAATGAGGTGGAGAACGAACTCATCATCGCCGACTCTGACGGTATGGCCGGCGTTGCTTCCTCCCTGCATCCTGACGACGAAATCAACCTTTTCCGTCAGGAGGTCAATGATTTTGCCTTTCCCCTCATCGCCCCATTGGGCGCCGATCAGAACTGTACTGGGCATGGTTGATTACCTTCCCTATGGGAGAACGTGTGTTTTCATCCCGCCCGAGCCGCGGGATGCACCGGCGCAAAAAAATTTCTCGCTTGTCGCCACAGAAACTGTGCGCGCCATGAACTCAAGCCTCCGCGACACGACAGCGCCGCTCCTGGCTTCGCCTCCGGGAACAGCGTTCATAGCGTGAAACTCTTAGACCTATCTCTCACAAATGAACGACCTTAACGTCTATGACCTCTTCGAGTTGCTCAAGTTCCGCGACGACTTTATCTGGTATGTCGCCGTCAATGTTGAGGAGAGTGACGGCGGTTTTGCCGGCTTTTTTTCGTCCGAGGGTCATATCGGCGATATTGACGCTGTTGTCGCCGAGGGTCATGCCGATTTTTCCTATGGCGCCGGGCTTATCCGAGTTGGTGATGATTATGAGGCTTCCTGTGGGGACGGCGTCCACGCGGAAACCGTTGACCCGGACGATTCGCGGGTCGTTTCTTTTCCCGAAGACGGTGCCGGCTACGGATACCTCCTCTATGTCGGACTTAGCGAGGACCTTGACAAGGGCGGCGAAGTCTTCGCTCTTGCTGGTCTTCGTTTCGAGCACGTCAATGCCGCGTTCCTTCGCTTTGGACGGGGCGTTGACCTCGTTGACATCGCTGTCGAGCACATGCCCCAGGAAACCTTTGAGCACTCCGACGGTGAGCGGCGCGACATCAGCCTGCTCAAGCTCTCCGCTGTAGGTGACCTCGAGGGCTTGCAAGTTGCCCTTGAGCATCTGGGCGGTGAGGCTTCCGAGTTTTTCGCTAAGGAAGATGTAGGGGCGTAGCTGGTCGAGAACCTTCTCGTCAACTGTGGGAACGTTGGCGGCGTTTTTGACTTTACCTTCGAGGAGGAAATCGGCGATGAGTTCCGCGGCTTCGATAGCCACGTTATCCTGTGCTTCTGTTGTGGATGCGCCGAGGTGCGGCGTAGCGACGACATTTTCCATCTCCAAAAGTGGATTGCCGCTCGGCGGTTCCTCGGACCACACATCAATGGCGGCGCCGCCGAGCTTACCCTCCCGCAGGGCCTCGATGAGCGATTCCTCATTAGCGATGCCGCCTCTGGCGCAGTTCAGGATGCGGGCGCCGGGCTTCATTTTGGCGATAGCCTCTTTTCCCAAAAGGTCCTTCGTCTCGGCAGTCAGCGGCGTGTGGACCGATATGTAGTCGGACTCCGCCAAGAGTTGAACGAGGTCAACCATTTCGACTCCGATCTGCTGCGCTCGCTCCGCCGACACGTAGGGATCGTAACCGAGGACTCGCATCTCGAAAGCCTTGCCGTATTTCGATAGTTGGGTGCCAACTCGGCCGAGGCCGATGATGCCAAGCGTCTTGTTGCGAACCTCCACGCCTCTAAACTTGCTCCGCTTCCACTCCCCCTTTCTGAGGGAATCCCACGCCTGAGGGATTTTCCGGGAGAGGGCAAGAAGCATGGAGAAAGTCAACTCCGCGGTGGAGACTGTGTTTCCGCCGGGAGTGTTCATGACGACGATGCCCCTTTCGGTGGCGGCGGGGATGTCCACGTTATCCAACCCCACACCGGCCCTGGCGATGGCTTTGAGCTGGCCCGCGTTCTCGAGGACATCTTTGGTCAACTTCGTTCCGCTGCGGATGATAATCCCGTCGTACTGGCCGATGGTCTCCTTGAGCTCCTCGGGAGTCAAGCCGGTTTTGTCATCGAACTCCACTCCCCTCTGCTCGAGGATGTCCTTTCCCTGCTGGGAGAGTTTATCGCTGATGAGGACTCTCATGATAGCACCTCCTGCGCAGCCTTAACACCGGCGCCGATTTCGAATTGGTATCCCAGTTTTTTCAAAGCGAATTCGAGTGCGGACATCGCGGTGAGGATGTCGAACTCGTTTGTGTACCCCATGCTGCATATGCGGAATATCTTCCCCTTCAGTTTCGCCTGACCGCCGGCGAAAGTTACGCCGAGCTCATCTCGCAGGAGATTGAGTAGCTCTCCGGCATCTATGCCCTCGGGGACCTTGACCGCTGTGACGGCGTTGGAGGGAGCGTGGGAGAAAAGCTCCAGCCCGATGGCGGCGGTTCCCGCGCGGACAGCCCGGGCCAGTTTTGCGTAGAGCCGGAGAAGGTTCTCTCTCCCCTCGCTACGGACCATTCTCAGAGTCTCCCGGAGGGCGCGCAGAAGGGTCACGGCGGGAGTGAAGGGCGTATCGGCCTTGTCGGCCGATTTCTTCGTGCTGTTGAAGTCGAAATAGTATTTTGGCATTTTGGAGGAGTTGACCAAACCCCACGCTTTCTCGCTGACCGAGCAGAATGCGACGCCGGGGGGAATCATCAGCCCTTTCTGGGAACCGCCCACGGCGACGTCAATGTTCCATTCGTCAACCAATAGGTCATTGCACAGCAGCCCGCTTATCGCGTCCACGACGAGGACTGCCCGGCTTTTTGCCACGATGCCGGCGATAGCCCGAACGTCGTTGTTAACGCCGGTGGAGGTTTCGCAAAGGGTGACATAGACGGCTTTGACCTCCTCTGAAAGGCGTTTTTCGATCTCGGCGGGGTCAACGGGGTGTCCCCATTCGAGAGCGATCTCGTCAACCTCGGCGCCATAGGCGCGGCATATCTCGCCGAAGCGCTGCCCGAACTTGCCTCCGCTGACGGTGATGACCCTGTCGCCGGAAGAAAGAAGGTTTGCGACGGAAGCTTCCATGGCGCCGGTTCCGGAGGAAGCGAAGACAAGGACATCGTTCTGTGTGGCCAGGACGTATTTGAGCCCATCGAGTATCTCCTGGAACATCTCACGGTGTCTTTTCGTGCGATGGTGGAAAATGGGCTTTCCCATCACCGAGAGGGCTTCCGGAGGAACCGTGGTCGGTCCCGGCGAGTAGAGGTATTCTTTTCTCATGCATGTCTCCCTGGTACTGTCAGTTGACGTTTTTGCTGCTTGTCGAACTTATCTGTAACCAAAGCAGCGCCTATGACATCTTTGATGCTCCTGGCGGTGATAAACTCGCAATCGTCGGCTACGACTTTGGGCAGTTTATCGAGGTCGCCTTTGTTTTCCCGGGGGAGGATGATCCGGGTTATCCCCAGCCGGTGAGCCGCGAGGATTTTCTCCTTGATTCCTCCCACGGCGAGGATGTTTCCGCGAAGGGTGATTTCCCCTGTCATCGCCACGTCGCCCCTCACCGCCCGCCCGCTCAGGGCGGAAAGAGCTGACACGGCGATAGCCGCCCCCGCTGATGGGCCATCCTTTGGCACCTGTCCCTCGGGGACGTGTATATGGATGTCCTTCTTTTTATGAAAGCCACTTGCGAGGCCGAATTCTCTCCGGTGGGCACGGACGTAGCTGAGAGCGGCCCTGGCCGATTCTTTCATGACATCGCCAAGCTGGCCGGTGAGCGTCACATCCCCCTTTCCCTCCATGAGGAGGGTTTCGATTTTGAGGATCTCGCCGCCTGCTTCCGTCCACGCCAGCCCCGTTGCCACGCCGATAGCCGGACGGCGGTCCGATTTCCGGCGGGGGAATTTGGAATTGTCCAGAAACCTCTTGACGTTCGCGGCGGTGACGGAGACGACCTTCTTTCTCCCTGAAGCGAGCTTTCTGGCGACCTTGCGGCATATTTTGGAAATCTCTCTTTCCAGATTTCGGAGGCCTGCCTCTCGGGTGTACTCGCGGATAATCCTGAGAAGCGCGCCTTCATCCATCTTCAGCTTTCTTTTTGTCAATCCGTTAGCGCGGAGTTGCTTCGGGACGAGGAAGCCCTTCGCTATCTCCAGCTTATCCCATTCGGTGTAGCCGGGGAGACGAATCACCTCCATCCTGTCCAGAAGGGTGGGGTGAATGGAGTATTCCGTGTTGGCGGTGGTGATGAACAGGACGTCCGACAGGTCGAAATCCATCTCGACGTAGTGGTCGTTGAAAGCGTGATTCTGCTCGGGGTCGAGCACCTCCAGAAGAGCGGACGAGGGGTCGCCCCGGAAATCCGCCGACATTTTGTCAACCTCATCGAGGAGGAAAACGGGGTTGCGCGTGTTGACTTTTCCGAGGGACTGGATGATGCGGCCGGGCAGGGCGCCGATGTAGGTCCTCCGGTGGCCGCGAATCTCGGCTTCATCCCGCACACCGCCCAGAGAAACCCGCACAAACTTTCTGCCGAGGGCTCTTGCGACCGATTTCGCCAGGGAGGTCTTACCCACACCGGGGGGGCCGACTAAGCATAGCACCGGCCCTTTCATTTTTCGGCTGAGCTTTCTGACGGCGAGATATTCGAGAATCCGTTCCTTGGGCTCCTCCAGCCCGTAATGGTCCTCGTCAAGGATAACTTCGGCGTGCTTGATGTCGAGGTTATCTTTTGTGCTTTTCGACCAGGGAAGAGAGATCAAGCAGTCAACGTAATTCCTGGAAACTGTCGCCTCGGGGGAAACCGGCGGCATCTTGGACATCTTGTCCAGCTCCGCCAGCGCCTTTTTTTCAGCTTCCCTCGTCATTTTGGCTTTGAGAACCTTCTTCTTGAGCAGGGTGATCTCGTCGTCCGATAGCCCTTCTCTGCCAAGCTCTTCCTCGATGGCTTTTTTCTGTTCGGTCAGGTAGAAGGCTTTTTGCCCTTTCTCGATTTGTTTACGGACTTTGCTGGTTATCTCTTTTTCGATCTGGAGGATTTCGGTTTCGGAGTTGAGGAAAACGATGAGGCGAGACATCCTCTCCTCGATGCCATCGGTGGAAAGCAGTTCCTGTTTCTGTGAAAGGCGAAGGATGATATGGCTGCATATCGTATCCGCGAGCCTCTCGGGGTCGTCTATTTCCCGCACGGTGGCATACATGTCAGGCGGGATGCGAGGGTCAAGCTCGACGTACGTCTCAAAGAAATCAGCGGCGGTTCGCATCAACGCTCTGGTGTGGAGATCAACCTGGCGTTTGCGTCGCAGCGGAGCGACTTCAACTTTGAAATAGCTCTTCTCGGGGAAATAGGAGACGATTCTGCCCCGGGCGAGGCCCTCGATAAGTATTTTCGCGGAGCCATCCGGCATCTTCAACATCTGTATGATCTTCGACTTGGTGCCGACGGAATGAATGTCGGCAGGGGAGGGGGTCTCATCTTCGCTCGATTTCTGGGTGGCAACGAAAAGTGAGCCGCCGGCGAGGACGGCGGCCTCGACAGCCTTCACCGATTTCTCTCTCCCCACCAGCAAAGGCAAAACCATGTACGGGAAAACGACAACATCTTTCAGGGGAAGGAGAGGAAGCGCGACCGTCCGGCGATTGGCCTTGCCTTTTTTTCGTTGCGCTTTCAGTTTGGAGTTAGACTGCATCGCCATCGGACTCGATTCACTGCCGGCAGAATCTCGACAAAAGCCTGCTCTCTCGAAAGGCTATTCAGCGGGCAAGACTTCGTGCGATCTGCTTTTCTTTTCTCTGTTTCAGTCTGGGCTTCGATTTCCCGAGGACGACGTCCCTGGTGATACTGCATTCCTCGACTTCCGGTCGGGAGGGCACCTCGAACATGATCTCTCCCATCAACTTTTCGAGGATGAGCCTCAGCCCCCTGGCGCCTGTCCCTTTTCGAAGGGCTTTTTTGGACACCTCCGCCAGCGCCGACTTGGCGAAGGAAAGCCTCACACCCTCCATTCTGAACAGCTTTTGATACTGCTTGACCAAAGAGTTCCGGGGCTCGGTGAGAATGCGAACGAGGTCCTTTTCCGAAAGTTCGTAAACCGACTCGATAACCGCGACACGCCCAACGAATTCCGGGATCAAGCCGTATTCGATGAGGTCTTCCGGCTCAACCATGGAGAGAATCTCACCTAAGGTCTCGGGGTGCCGTCTGGTCTCTTTGCCGCCGAACCCGATAGTGCCCTTGCCCAATCTGCGCTTGATGATGCGGTCAAGCCCGTTGAAGGCGCCCCCGCATACGAAAAGGATGTTCTCGGTGTTGACCTGAATGTAATCCTGTTGAGGGTGTTTCCTTCCCCCCTTGGGAGGAACGTTAGCCACGGTCCCCTCAATAATCTTCAGGAGGGCTTGTTGCACGCCTTCCCCTGAAACGTCGCGAGTAATGGAGACGTTGTTTGTGGTTCTCCTGATTTTGTCTATCTCATCTATATAAACGATGCCGATCTCGGCTTGTTCGACATCGTAGTTAGCTGCCTGGACGAGCTTCAAGATGATATTCTCGACATCTTCTCCAACGTATCCGGCCTCGGTAAGCGTGGTGGCGTCGGCGATGCAAAACGGCACGTCGAGAACTCGGGCGAGGGTGCTGGCAAGGAGCGTCTTGCCGCAGCCGGTCGGCCCTATCAGGAGAACGTTGCTCTTTTGGATTTCGGTGTCATCGTCAATCTCCGTGGACGTAATCCGCTTGTAGTGGTTGCACACGGCGACAGCCAGCGACTTTTTTGCTGGCTCCTGCCCGATGACGTATTCATCAAGCCGCTCTTTGATCTCTTTCGGCTTCAAAACTCTCATTCTCTTGCGGGGCGGGCGGCTGGTGAGGAGTTTTTTGCACAGGTCCACACATTTGTCGCAGATGTACACGTCCGGCCCGGATATTAGTTTGTTAACCTGGTCTTCGGTGCGGTTACAGAACGAGCACCTCTGGAGCAAAAGCGGATTGTTATCAGCCATTTTGTTTACCTCCCTGGGCAGGGCTGGTCAGCCCCAACAACCGCTGCCCCGCAGTGGAGGATTCTGCAGGGCGCAGTCAAACTTTCCCACGCAAGAACTTCTCTTTCTACCTTCTATTTATTTTGTATGCGGCAGGCTCTTTTTGCTGACGACGACCTCGTCAACCAGCCCGTAGGCTTTAGCCTCGTCCGCGGACATGAACTTTTCGCGGTCAGTATCCCTTTCGATTTCCTCGATGGCATGCCCCGTATGGGCAGCAAGGATAGCGTTCAATTCTTCTCTCAGGCGGAGTATTTCCTCTGCCTGGATGCTCACATCAGTAGCCTGGCCGTGAACGCCGCCGAGGGGCTGATGAATCAGCACCCGGGAGTGAGGAAGAGCAAACCGCTTTCCCTCTGTGCCCGCTGCCAGCAGCATAGCGCTCATGCTCGCCGCCTGCCCGATGCAGTATGTCGCCACATCACACTTGACAAACTGCATAGTATCATAAATCGCCAGCCCAGCGGTAACGTAACCTCCGGGGGAATTGACGTAGATGCTGATGTCCTTTTCCGGGTTATCCATCTGCAAGAAAAGAAGCTGGGCTATCACCAGATTCGATACGAAGTCGTCGAGAGCCGTATAGATGAAAACGATTCTGTCCTGAAGCAATCGCGAATAAGGGTCCCACCTTTTCTCCAGCACGCCATCCTTCTCGATGATTGTGGGGACGATCACGTTGGCCATTCCAACTTCCTTTCCTTCCGAACGTTCACAATGCCTTCCCGGCTTCTCAACGCCGCCTTTCATTCCTTGATGGCGCTGTTATGCAAGAAGCTAACAACCTTTTGCTCAAGCATCTGATTTCTGATGTCGTCAGAGAGGTCCTCGCCGTTGTACTGCTTCCTCAGCGCATCTTTGTCAACGTTTCTCTCCGAGGCCATTCTCTCAATTCGCGCCTCCACCTCTGCATCGCTGACCTCGATCCCTTCTTTCTCCGCAATCCTGACGACAATTATCTGCGCCTTCAAGTCCGCGTATGCTTCGGCAGCCGCGTTCTTAATCAATTCCTCTCTTCTTTCACGAACACGCTCCGCGGAAATCCCCGCGCGAAAAGCAGCGTCAATTCTCCCGCTCGCCCGTCTTCTCGTTTCTGCCACGACGAGGGATTCCGGCACCTCGAAATCGGTGTTTCGCAACAAATAGGTCATTATCTGGCTGATTTCCTGCTGCTCCACGTCCCTCTCTCCGCTTTCGGTGAGCGCCCGGTGGATATGCTTTTTCAGACTCTCCAGGGAGTCGAAGTGAACGCTCTTCGCGAAGGCGTCGTCGGCCTCCGGAAGGCCCTTCGTCTTTATCTCGTGGAGTTGGAGACGGTAAGTGACCACCTTGCCGGCCGCTTGTTCATCCCTGTAGCCCTCAGGGACCTGTATCTGGAAATCTCTTTTCTCGCCGGGCCTCATTCCTCGGATTTTTTCCACAAATCCCGGGAGAACAGAGCCCTCTGCAATCTCGATAGACTCGTGTTCGAACTTTTCGATTTTTCCGTCCGCCTCCTCCTCATAGCTCACAAGGGCGATGTCACCGTCCCTCAGGGAACGATCCTCCACGGCGACAAGTTTAGCGAAACGCTCGCGGATGCGGTCGAGCTCGGTGAGCTCCGCTTTGTCTGTCGGAAGAGGGACTATTCTCTCGATCTTGATTCCCTTGTATTCGGGGAGGGTGATGTCAGGGATCACCTCCACAGTGGCTTCAAAAGTGAATGGCTTGCCCCTCTCGTAAACGATATTCTCGAACCGAAACGAACCGACGGGGTGAAGCTTGTGGTCCAGGACAGCCCGACCGACGGCGCGCTGGCGGACGCGAGACAGCGCCGTTTCCCGGAAGGCTTTGCCCATTCGCATCTCGACGACATGGCGGGGCGCTTTGCCCGGACGGAAGCCCGGTATCTCAGCGGTGTCCTTCACCTCCTCGTAAGCAGCGTCCAGCTCCTTCTCCACCTCGTCAAAGGGGACGGTGAACTTTATCCGCCGCTTGCACTGGCTGATTTCCTCCAGCTCGACCGCCTCTTTCAGGCTCTCTTTTTCAGGCTCATCGCTCATTTGCAATAACTCGCTTGTGACTCCGGGTCGCAACCTTCACTCTTCGCTCGACCCACCGAATAGCACACGAAGGCTTGAAAGCTCCGCAATAGCTGCCGACCAAAGCGTCTATCCCGCACTTATCCGCCGTAAAGCCTCTGTGCCCGGAAAAGGGAACGGAACAAAAAGATGGAGCGAGCGATGGGATTTGAACCCACGACCATCACGTTGGCAACGTGAGGCTCTACCACTGAGCTACGCTCGCCCCTTGCAGCCGCCCTCTCGGGCAAGTCAGCATCTCAAAAGGGTTACCTCAAATTATCCACAGAACTTCGTAGAATTCAACCGCTATTTTCAGTTTTTTCGGCAAAGGGCGAAATCGCTCCGAACAGCTCACCGCCCGTTCTGCCCCCTCGCGAAACGCTCAAGTGCCAAACTCCAAAATGACCTCGGATGTCTTTGCGAAAGGGGGGAGTCGAACCCCCAACCCGTTTTGCGGGACTAGATCCTAAATCTAGCGCGTATGCCTATTCCGCCACTTTCGCTTTTCCTCGCGGCCAAGCCCAAATGACCCGCGCCCCAGTGCAGCTCTCCGACAAACTGCGGCTGCTTGTCAACGGGCGAAAGCCACTAAATAAACGTGTACTTTATACCATAAGAGAGTGCCTCACCGCAAGAAAATTTCCACCAGCGCAGTAACGCTTTACTTACGGGCGGCTGAGCGTGGAACCGCAGAGTGCGCAGAGCACGCAGAGAGGCTTACATATCGCCGGCGTCTTGCCCCGGCTGTATCGAGGGGCTCTCTCGCCCTCGACGGGCTCCGGCTGCACCCTTCACGGCAAAAAAAGCGGCGCCGAACGTGGCACGGGCGTCCCGCCCGTGGGAATCATGGGCAGGATGCCCATGCCACGACAGGGGAGGACAGGATTCTGCTCATTCTTCTCTCTGCGACTTTGCGCCTTTGCGTTAATCTGCCGTTCCCTTCTTGCCTCCTCCGCCTCGGCCGGTTATCCGCCCGAGACTGAGGCATTACACGTTGAGGCAAATGAACCTTGAAAATCAGCCCGATCTTGTGGTAATATATATTGGATGCGCATAATCGCCAAGTGAGGGGAGGCCCGTTGACATATCACGCCTAAGCCGGAGACGCCTGCACCGGCTACGCGAAGACCGAACAATGCAGAAGGACGCCTACTCGAGAATCGTCGCGCAAATCAGGAAGTTCACCACCCAATGGCGAACGCTCCTGGTTTGTGAAGGACTGGCTTACACAGCGGCTTTCGCAGCGGTTTCCGTGCTACTCGGCTTCTTCTCAGACAATCTCTTTCACTTCTCCCCGTTGTTGAGGGCAGCGATTCTTCTACTTCTCGCGACCGGTCTTGTTCTCCTCATTTACGTGAAGGTTCTTCGAAAGCTTCTCATGCGCATCACACCGGAAAAGGCTGCCATCCACATAGAATGTCGCCTCGGGCAATTCGATAACAAGCTTATCAACGCCCTCCAGCTCGGCGAAGATAGAGCCTTCCTCAACAACGAAATCATCAACGCCCTCGTTTCCGAGGCGCAAAGCGAGGTGGCTCGCCGGGCACTGAAAAAATCGCTCGACCTTCGCCGAATCAAAAAATCGGGGGCACTTCTCGGGGCCGCCGCTGTGATACTGCTGATTTACTGGCTCTCCTTCGGCAAATACTTCCAGAATGCGCTCGCCCGTTTCGCAAACCTCGCCGGGGGTCCGCTCCCGATAACGCGCATCAACCTCAGCGTCTCGCCGGGCGATGTCGCCATTTTTGTCGGCGACGACCTGGACATCACCGCCCGCACCGCCGGAGGGCCGCTTCCCCAAAGCGCCTATCTCATGCACGCCGCCCGGAAGAAGAAAACGACCAAAATGGAATTCGACGGCGAAGGTTTCCGCCATTCCTTCCACAACGTTCAGCGCCCCTTCAATTATCGAGTCGTAGCGGAGGACTTCAAGTCCAAATGGCATCACGTTGCTGTCGGTTTGCCGCTCCGGGTGGAAAAGATAGACATGACACTGGAATTCCCGGAGTATCTCCACATTCCGGCTGCGGTGGAGTTACCGGCAGCAGGGACAGAAGTCCGTGTCCTGGAGGGCACGAAGGCTGAGCTGCATGTCTTCGCCAACAAAAGAGTCAAAAGCGGTCAGCTTCTGATAGGCGATACCGAGAAGCCCCTTGTCAAACAGTCGCCGAAGGAGCTTTCCGGCGAACTTCTCATCACCGAGGACGTTACTTACAGAGTTCGCATGGAGGGCGCCGAAAGCGGCCCCATTGCAGAGAGACCTTCTGACACGATGAACAGGATTCACAAAGCGACGTCCCTTCCGGTCTCGTCCTCCCTGAGCGAGCAATCCAGGCCATCCTATTATCCCGTCAAAGTACGGCACTCTCTTGCGAGAAAGATTCTCTGTTTCAAGGACCTTTCGCCGACAGCCGAAATCCTCGAGCCGAAGTCCGATTATCGCGGAACCGTGGGTGAGCCTCTAACCATCATAGCGAAAGCCTCCGACGATGTCGCTCTTTCATCAGTGCGAGTTATGATGCAACCAGACCAAAACGGCGACGCAACGCAGCCCGTGACCGTTGGAGAGTGGACCTACAATCCCGCACCCAATGAATCCGTGGATTCTTTGAAGCGGATGGCAGTCGAGACCGCCGAAGTGACGCTCTCCGCTTCCCTTCGGGCAGGCGAGTCGGCCTTTCTGTACGCCACCGCCACGGACATGAAAGGAAACAACTGTTCATCCCCAAGAGTGCGCGTTTCTCTCCTCAGCCAAGCGGAACGGTCGCAGCTTGAGAAAGCCGAAAAGGAATCGGTCTTTGAGAAGCTCCGGGACATCCTCAACTCCCAGCTTCACGCCCGCTCCCTGGTGGCTCAGTCGCAGAAGCCGGACGACGCCCATTTCCGCTCGGCGTGCGACGAGCAAGTTGACATCCATGGGCAAACCCTTTCTCTAATAGACCGCCTCAGCCAATCCCGCGTCAGGCGGGACTATGGCCGCATCAAAACTTCGCTTCTGGCTCTTTCAACGAACGAGATGGTTGATGCCGTCAAAAAAATGGACGCAGCTTCTTCCGAGACATTTTCCGAAGTCAAGCCGGGCATCGTGGCGCTCCAGGACGAAATCATCCGGAGCCTTCGGGAACTGCTGGGCGAGCTGGAGGGAAAAGAGGAACCTCAGACCGAGAAGCAGCCCGCTCCTACGGAAAAGAGTCCCCTCGATGAAGCCTTGTCCAAGCTCGGCGAGCTGAGCACCATCCTCAAGAGTTTCATCGAGGAACAGAAAAAGGTCATCACATCCTCCCTTGAGCTCCAGCGGAAAAAGCCGGAGGATTACACCCAACAGGACGAGGAACTGAAGCGAAAGCTCCAAATCGTGGAAGACCAGTGGGCGAAATTCTTGCAGGAGAAATCAACCGAGCTTGACAAAATCCCCGAGCAGGATTTCTCCAAGCCGACCCTCCTCAAAGAGCTGAGGCAGGTATATGAGGAGATAGAAGTCGCCGCGGACGAGCTTACAAAACCGGGCATCAAAATGCCGGTCACGGAGGAACAGATAGGATTGGAGCTCGCCGAGAAACTCGAGCACAATCTCGAGAGCTGGTTGCCCAACGAATCGGACAAAATCAAGTGGGAGCTTGAAGAGCCTTCCACGCCGCCGGAGGCGCCCATGGCAGAGCTGCCCGAAGAGCTCGAAGACATCGTGGGCGACCTCATCCGCGAAGAACAGGAGCTCAATCCTGAGATGGAAGATATGTCAAGCTCATGGATGGACTCCATTGACGCCGGAGCGGGCTGGGACACCATGGATGGACCCATAAGCAACATGAGCGCGAAGGGCAAGACCGGAAACACCTTGCCTAACAGCAGTGAGATAAGCGGTCGAAGCGCCGAGGGCCGAACGGGGAAATCGAACGGCGAGTTCGTCAGCGATACCGCGATAGGAAAGGGAGGACGGCGAACTCCCACGCGAGTCACGAGCGACGCCTACGAGAACGCCACCGTTGATGACCGGATGCAACAGCCCACCGGCGGCGCCACAGGAGGCGGGAAACGGAGCGGCGCCGGCGGAGAAGGGCTTCGCGGGCATATTCCACCCGACCTCCAGACAAAGCTCGCAGACCTTAGAGGCAAACAAGCCGACCTCATCACCACCGGCGAGCACATCATGCACGCTTTCGATAAGCTGAATCTCAATACGCAAAAGCTCGATGAAACCATTGAGAAAATGAGGGAGCTTCACGAGAACATGAGGAGGTTCAAATATACTGACCTCACGGCTGCCCACGAGGAAATCGTCGAAGAACTGAAGTCCGCCCAGGACATCACCTCTCACGAGTGGAAGATTCAGCGCGAGTTGAACGCGAGCCTCCCCAGTAAGGTTCGCAGAATCCTTCATGACACATTAAATACTGAGTTTCCAAGAGACTACGAAGCCCTTCTCAGGGAGTATTATAAGGCTATAAGCGAATAGATAATAGATGAAGGCATCCTTCCGCTCAATTTCGGGCTGCGCGCTACTCGTGGCTGCCGCCGTTTCCCCTCAAGTGCGACAACAGCCTCGCAGTCTCGTCCCCAACGGAACCTTCGAGCGTGGGCGCTCCTTTCCGCTTGCCTGGGACAAGCTTTTTTCCGACGGCTCGATCCGCTGGCTCTCCGCCGGAGGCAACCCGGGCCGGTGCATCGTCTTCACGCTGTCGCGGGGCGTCGCCGAGGGCCCGGGCATGCTCTACTACGGCGATTTCTTCCCGGTCGAGGAGGGCAAGAAATACATTTTCTCCGTTGACATCAGAAGCGAGGGGCCGGTCCCGCGCCCCTTCGTCAAAGGATACGCCCTCGCCCCCGACGTCCACGGCAAAATTGCTCGGGGCCGCTTCTACCAGAGACAGTCGCGGTTCCCTGCAACGACCCAATGGCAAACTTATTCCATGACGTTTACCCCTCGGGTCATCCCTGCGTACAGGGGAAGGTTTGACATCAAGTGGGCGAGGGTTATGCTTTACGCATACCTGAAACCTGGAAGGATATACTTCGACAACGCCACTGTCCGTGAGGCGCCGGCTGAGGTGAAAAAATGAAGGAACGTGCTACTTGCCGCTTGCGGCGGGCACTTCGATCTTTCCCGAGTCGAGCATGAGATGAAGTTCGTCGGCGAGAAGTTGCCGCACGGTTACGGCGCCGGCTCGTTTTTCAAACTTGACGTTCTGCAAAAAAACCGCGATGTGCTTTGTCAAGTCCAGCGTAACCTCGCCGCTGGTCACCGTGAGGGTCGGAGGCAAGAGGTCGTCAGTACATCTAACCTTCCCTACGCATTCCACCGAGCGATGAGTTTTGTCCACGGTCCCGCGCTCGGAACTGAAAACGTAGTTTTTGTAATGAATCGTCGGCTTCGAGTAAAAAACTTTTTCGGCCCCGGAGCCTGCCATCGGCTGCTCGGTGAAGAACCCGATAGCGTAAATCCTCAACGCAGGGCGGCCATTCCCGAATTGCCATGCAAGCTGCTCGTTCATGCGTGAGAAGTCCGGCAGGCTCAAATGGAGGTCAGCCCATAGCTGCCGCTGCTCCCGTAGCATTTCCGAGGTTCGAGCGCTGCCGAAGGCTCTCAAGGCATTCAGGCTCCGGTCGCGAGCATAGCTTGCCCAGACGGTGTCCGGCCCTTTCTCGATGACCTCCCGAAACGACTCGATGGCTCGGCGGTAATCGTGGAGAAGCATGTAGCACTGGCCCAGTCCAAAGTACGAAGGAATCGCATACGGCTTCCCTTTGCCGGAGCCGAGCACGCGTTGATACCCTTTTATGGCCGCACGCGCCCTCCGGACATCGCCGTCGAAAAAGCCCGCGTCGAGATTAGCGATGTTGTACGTCGCTTCGATGGCGGCTTCTTCTCCCGCGTGTTCTTCCTCAGTTTTCTTGAAGATAGACAATGCTTCGCCCAGATTGCCCAGCTTTATCTCGCATTGGCCGAGCTGAATCATGGACGGCGGGGCAAGCTCCGAATGCGGCTGTTCCCGCAGGAGCCTCTGGAAAGTGTCCCTCGCCAACTTCCACCGCCCCCGCATTTGATAAGCTCTCGCAAGTCCGAAAAGTGCTTCCGCAGCCTCCTCCGGGTTCTGGTGGGAAGCGACATCCTGATATATTGGAATCGCGTCGTCGTACTTCTCGAGAACAAAAAGCCGGTTGGCGTCGGCGACCTCGCTCCCGCCGACGACGGCGCCGAAGAGAACCGTCCAAGACGCGACGCCTAAGCTGAGGATTCTTCTCACCACTTTCCTCGCCTCCTATGGCAACTCCAGAGGGAATACAGACTCCATCCGCATTCCTTCTTCCGGAAAGTAGATGTGGTTGACTCGCGAGAAACTGCTGCTCGCGGGGAGAAGATGACCATCACTCGTTGCTCGCGTTGGAGACACGCCGGAAGAGACTTTGACGAAGTGAGCTCGCCTCCCCACGTTCCCCGAGACCAACCCGAGTTCACTCGGGCTGATGGGAGAGTACCTGAAGTCCGCGTCAGGGAGAATCAGCTCTCGTGCAGGCATCGGGTAATCGTCCGTCTCCAGCGCAACCTCATCGGTCCCCTCTTCAATCGGAACGCGGAACGAGAAAACCGTAATGCCTATCAGGAAAACCACAGCCACGCTCGCGCGAAGGATGTCCGAGAGCCATTTCCCCTCCAGCAACCTCAGCCCGATTCGGCTCCTTTCCACTACGCCGCGCTCTTCGGCCCTGATCTGATTTACCACTGCGTGCGCATAGCACTGTCGGGGCGAGATGCCCTGCCACGCATCGAGCATCTTTGAGCTCGCACGCAGCGCCGCAAGCTCCGTCGAACAGAAAACGCAGACCTCGAGGTGCCGCTCCAGCTCCTTGACTTCCCGCTGGCTCAGCTCATGGTCCAGATAGGCTGGCAGTTGTTTTATCGTCTTGCTGCACTTCATCGCTCGGGGCAACCTCCTTGCCCGCCATGTAATCCGCGAGAAACTCCTTCAGTTTCATCTTCGCCCGGAAAACCCGGGACTTCACCGTACCCTTCGAGCACCCCAGAACCCTCGCTATCTCGCCGTAGCTCATGTCCTCGTAATGGCTCAAAAGGACCGTCAACCTTTGCTGCTCGGGCAGCCGGCTCACCGCCAACCGCACCATCCGGCTGGTCTCCTTTCTCTGAGCCGCGTCGGAGGCCGACTCCCCTTCCGCCGCATAGAAATCTATAAGGTTCGTGTTCTGCCCGACCGGCGCCTCAAGCGAAACAAACCTGTACCTCCTCGTTTTTCGCAGATAATCCTTGGCGAGGTTCGCCGCGATTGTGTAAAGCCACGTCGAGAACTTGCCCCCTCCTTTGAACCTCCTCCGTGCTCGATAAACCCTCAACAACGCAGCCTGTAAAAGGTCTTCCGCCTGAGCGGTACTTCCCACAAACCTATAAAGAAAACTCAGCAACTTCTTTTCATAACGCTGCGCCAGTTCAGAAAAGGCGTCCATATCGCCCTTCTGCACCATGCACATCAGCTTTTCGTCTGTGAAGTCGTCGAACTCCTTTTTCATGCCGCCCCTGTCCTCACTTTACTATAACGAAAGCGCGGCGAAGAGGTTCCCTTCCACGACACACATTTTCTCAGTTGAACAACCTCTCGGCCGCCCACCGAAGGGAAGGCGAGGCTCACCCGCTCTCTTTCACTTTCGCCGCTGGCGTTGCCACCGAAAAGCTCCGCTCGAGGCGCCTGAGGATTTCGCTGCTTCCGGACCATCCCTCCTCGGGGGCGAGACAATACAGAAAGAAAACCTTTTCCCCACCGACAAAAGTGACCAACCTCACGTGCCACGAGCGGCCCTTTGCCGTCCCCAAATACTCGACCGCGTACCCTTTCACGAGGCCGAGCTCACCTTCTCCCTGTGACAGAACACGCAACTCCTTCAGGTTCTCCCGCTCCTTCAAAAACCTGCCCGCCAAATCCTGCGGGGACTCCCCCTTCTTTTCTTCCGCAACTGCGAAGGCGTAAACGACCGCTTCCGGTCCACGGATGGACACGCCCTGCTCCTCACTCTGGCTCACTTTCCACGTCCCCGGAACGGACAGCGAAAAGCCTCCCAGAGAGCCGCTGGCCGTAACTTTCTCGAAAACCTCCAGAGAATCGCCCCGCAAGCCTCCCGGGACGGAGAACTGAAAGCTGGACAGCACAACCCGTTCAATTTCCGACAGGACGGGCTCGTCCTGCCGCATCGCCGAGAGAGTCAGCCCCCAAATCGCGTCGTCTTTCAGGACGTAATACTGGTCCACGAGCTTATATCGGAACTCTTGCGAGCCGCTTCGCTCCGAAAAGACGTAGCGGTTTCTCAAGGCAGCGTGCCCGCCGAGGGTCAACCCCTCTTGTTTGCCGACCCTCGCGAAGCCAGGCGTATTCGTCGCCCGCCGGTCTTCGGTCCTAACGTAGTCCTCGAGAGAGATGGGAGCTTTCAGCTCCGCGAACGAAATCAGCAGCTCAGCCGCAACCTTCCTTTTCCCGCCAACTTCCTTTGTTAAAAGAAACGATCCCACTATCCCCTTCTCGGCATCGCCGGGGAGTTTGACCCAATCGCCCAAAAGCTGAAAACTGAATCTGCCTTTCGGGTCGGCGTATATCCGGGGCTTCTCAACTGCTTCCTCTGGCTGTGGCGAAGCCGCCATCAGGACAACCCAGCATAGAACGCCGACCAACGCCGCAGGTACTGCTTTGCACATTGCGCCTCTCCGCACTCGCTGTGGCAACGGTCTCGCCCGGCGACTCAGGGCGTCGGTCGGATATTTCCACCCGAGCTCCGCCCCATCGGCGGGCAGACCAATCTCATAGACTCCCCTTTGTCGAGAGCACTCCCTTGATGCGACTGTCAATCCTCGCCGCGCCGCCAACCGCTGTGCCGACCGCCTTGAAAACCGCCTCCAGGATATGGTGCGAATTGTTGCCGTACCGAAGCCCCACGTGAAGGTTCATGCACGCCGAAAAAGCAAATGCACGAAGAAACTCCGGCACAAGCGCTATCTCAAAGTTCTTGATTTTCTTCGCCCTGCAACTGACGTTATAGACGAAAAACGGGCGACCGCTCAGGTCAACCGATGCCTCCGCGAGAGACTCATCCATCGGCACGAGCGCATGCCCGTACCTGCGAATTCCCCCCTTGTCGCCAATCGCTTCTTTCAGTGATTGGCCGAGACAAATCCCGAGATCCTCGACGAGATGGTGGTCGTCCACCTCAAGGTCCCCCGTGGCTTCGATTTCCAGGTCAAACAATCCGTGTTTTGCGAAAAGCGTGAGCATGTGGTCCATGAAAGGAATCCCCGTTTTCACCGCAGCCTCGCCGCTGCCGTCAATGGATAGCAAGAGCTGCACCTCCGTCTCGGTCGTTTTCCGGTGAACCTTCGACGCCCGTTTCCTCATCATTACCTCCCTCCAGTGATAGCTCCAACAGCTTCGAGCAACCGGCGGTTTTCCTCGGGGCTTCCAATCGTTATCCGCAGTCCGTCTCTCGTCTCCGGCGTATCGAAATACCGAACCAGAATCCTCCTGCGAAAGAGCTCCTCGTACATCTCCGAGGCATGGAGCTTTGCAGGAAAAGCGAAAACGAAATTCGCTTGCGACGGCAAGACCTTCCAACCGAGCCGCTGCAATTCCTCGGTCAGGATTCCTCTCTCGCGGCGGATTTCCCTGACCTTCTGCAAATAGTAGCCAGAGTCATCGAGAGCCGCCGCCGCCCCCACCTGGCTCAGGCAGTTCACATTATAGCTGTCTCTGACCTTCATCATCCCGCGGATAACATCGTCGCTGGCGATTCCAAAGCCCACTCTCAGCCCGGCAAGAGCCATGTGCTTCGAAAGGCTTCGCGTGATGAGAACATTGTCATATTTCCGAACCAGGTCGAGACAGTTGCGGTCGGCAAAATCGGCGTAAGCCTCATCAATCACCACCACGCCGCCTGTCTCCACACACAGCCTCTCCATATCTCGTTTATTGTAGAGAACTCCGGAAGGGGGATTTGGATTGGAGATGAAGGTCAATTGCGCCTTTTGAGAAAAGAGCGCCTCCGGCAGAGTGAAATCTTCATTGAGTGGAATCTCCAACACCTTCGCTCGCTGAATCTGTCCCAGCACCCGATACAAGGTATATGTCGGCCTCGTCATCAGCAAGACGTGCCCTTCGCCCAAAAACGCCCTCGCCGCGATAGCCAACACATCATCGCAGCCGTTGCCCACAATCACGCACTCTTTATCCACGCCATACAGTCGCCCGACCCGCTCCCTGACCTTATCCGCGAGAGGGTCCGGGTACAGCCGGATTCTTCCGTCAACAGCCTGTCGCAGCGCCTCTATGACCTTCGGCGAAGGGGGAAAGGGGTTCTCGTTCGTATTCAACTTGACCCACCCTTCGCCCTTGGGCTGGAATCCGGGCGAATAACCCTCCATTCGCTCGATGTTCTCGCGGAGATAGCTCATTTCTTATCCCTGTTAAACCTGATTCGGACAGCCTCTGCGTGCCCTTTGAGGCCCTCGACCTCCGCCATCTTTTCAACTGCCGGAAGAGCTTTTCGCAAAGACTCCTTCGTGTAAGAGATGACGCTGACTCTCCTCATGAAATCCATCACCGACAGCCCCGACAGGAACCTCGCCGCTCCCCCCGTCGGAAGGACGTGATTGGGACCGGCGTAGAAGTCCCCGAGAGGAACTGGCGAGTACCTTCCCACAAACACCGCCCCGGCATTTGTTATCCGCCTCGCCACAGAAGAGGCTTTCCTGACCATCACCTCGACGTGCTCTGCCGCAAAATCGTTCGCAAATTCGACAGCCTCCGCCTGGTTTCTTGTGATGACGATAACGATTGACGACAGAATCCCTTCCTTTCTCCCGAAAGCCTCCCCCCCGGGGGAGACCAGCGACTCGACCTCCGCCTGAACCTTCTCGGCCAGAGGAGCGGAATCCGTCGCCAGAATGCAGACCTCGCGGCCCGTGCCGTGTTCCGCCTGCGAAACGAGGTCAGCCGCGACGAAAGCCGGCTCCGCGCTATCGTCCGCGAGAACGAGTATCTCGCTCGGGCCCGCGACCATATCAATCCCTACCCGCCCGTACAGCAGCTTCTTCGCCATAGTCACGTAAGCTCCTCCCGGTCCGACGATCTTGTCCACCTTAGGGACAGTCTCGGTTCCGAGCGCCATGGCGGCTATCGCCTGCGCGCCCCCGATCCCATAGACCTCCTTCACACCGAGCATCGCGCATGCGGCGAGAATGTGGGAATCAACTCTGCTATTTCGCGAGGGCGGAGAAGACACTACGATCTCTTTCACCCCCGCCACCTTCGCGGGAACGACACCCATCAAAACCGTAGAAACCAAAGGAGCGACTCCACCCGGCACATAAACCCCCACCCTTTTCAAAGGAAGCCAGCGCTCCCCCACCGTGCTCCCACTTCCCGCATCAATGTGCCAATCTGTCGGCTTCTGGCGACGATGATACAGCATGAGATTGCGCTCGACCTCGCGCAAAGCTGACACGAGCTCTTTTCCCGCTTCCCGCTTCGCCCGCGCCAGCTCCTCCTTTTTCACACGAAACTCGTGAGGAGCAAGCCAAGCATCGTCGAAGCGCGCCGCGTAGCTCGCGACAGCCTCATCCCCCCTGCTCTCCACATCGTCAATAATGCCCTGCACTTTCCGGTCAATTCTGGGGCCGAAATGCGAGCGCGCCATTAGCTGCTCGAATAACGGTTTATCGGAATCCTCCCAGGTCCTCAAGATGTGCATCGTTTTCCTCTCGTTGCCTTCGCTTTTCGTCGGGCTTTGCACGGTTAAATAGCATAACGGCAGCGGCCTTCACAAGGCAAAAAGCCGGCCGGGTGTATGGCCTCAGTCTTGGGTGGATACCCCGCCTTGGCGCTCCAGAGAAAGAGGAACGAGAAGGGTAACGCAAAGGCGCAGAGGTGCAGAGAGGAAAATGAGAAGGACTCCGTCGTCGCCTGCCGTAGCATGGGCATCTTGCCCATGATCCCCACGGGTCCCCCGCCAGAGGCGGGGGATGCCACGTGTGGGATGGCTTTTTTTGCCGTGAAGGGTACAGCCCGAGCCCGTCGAGTGCGAGACGCCAGCGCGCCTGCCCCGCCATGGCGGGGCGGCGTTACCCTAAGCAACCTTACCTACTGAAACGTAGCCGCACCCTTTCTTCCTCGAGCGCTTGAAGGATTCCGAGTGGTCCGTCCGTTCCAGCGCGGCGGCCGCCCTGGGGCATCGCGGCGAAGCTGGACAGGGAGAAATTCGGTGAGCCCGTGCCATGCGAATGAGCCGAGGCTTGAGAGCCCGCCCGGCGCGTCAGTACTCAAACACGACCTTGCCCGTCTTGCCGCTCATAAACAGGTCGTAGGCTTCCTGGGCGTGGTCGAGGGGGAAGCGGTGGGTGATGATTCTGGAAAGGGGAAGTCCGCTCTGTACGAGCTTGACCATCTCCGGGTAATCGTCGAGGGCGAAATACCACGAGCCGATGAGGGTCAGTTCCTTTCTCAAAAAGTCCTCGCTTGGGGAGATGGGGATCGTCCCGTGATTCTCTCCGACGAAAGCGACTTTGCCGCCCCTCCTCGTGCAATGGATTGCCGCCAATTCCGCGTTTTCGTTTCCGGTACAATCTATTGCGACATCGGCGCCTTCTCCATCTGTCAGCCCTATGAGGGAACGAAGAGGGTCATTCTTTGATGCGTCAACCACAACGTCCGCCCCGAGCTCGCGTCCAAGCTCGACCCTCATGGGATTCTTCTCGAGAGCGATGACGCGCGCCCCTGCCCATTTGCAGATAGTGAGCGCGGACAGCCCTATGGGGCCAAGCCCGAATAAGGCTACAGTATGTGAGCTATCCACAGCGAGTCTCTTTATCGCTCGATAGGGCGTGCCCAGCGCATCGCCGAGAAGTGAGCCGACATCGAACGCAACGTCCTCGGGAAGTGGCAGGAGGCAGCGCTCCGGAAGAGCGACATATTCCGCGTGGTAGCCGTCGAGCCATTGTGCGTTGCGACACATAATCGCCCGCCCCGACAAACACTCCGGGCAGGAGCCGCAGAAAATCGCCGCGTACAGAACGACCTTCTGCCCGACCCTCACTCTGCTCGGCGAATCAACCTCCACAACTTCCCCGCAAGCCTCGTGGCCCGAGTTATACTTGGCGCCCTCGAGGTAGCTGTTCCTCTCGCTGCCGCAGATACCGGAGGCTCTTATCCGAACAACCGCCCAGTCATCCTTTGGTGTGGGCTTGGGGCGGTCGGCAACTTCGACTTTTCCCTCGCCGAGCATACGTAGGCTTTTCAACAGCTCAGTCTCCAGTCATGGATTTCGGATTCTGGATCTCGGATTTCGGACCTGCGATCACGGATTTCGCACTGGCGGTTTCGGGCTTTGGATTCCGCAATCTGCAATCCGCAATCTCCAGTCATGGATTTCGGATTTCCGACTTGGGATTTCGTGCTGGCAATTTGGCGTTTCAGATTCCGCAATCTGCAATCCGCAATCCGCAATCGGCCCTTTTCTCTGCGCGCGCTCCCTGGCAAAGCTTGCGATGATGGCCCCTCGTCTTGACTTCCGCTCAAGTCAGGTCCTTGATGCCCTGATAGATCGAGTCAAAGACCTCCTCGATTTGGTCCCTTTCAAGGCACGAAAACGCGATGCGCACATCCTCTTTCCCCATTGAGATTACACCCAGCCCGTATTGTGAAAGGAGGTGTTGCCGCAGAGCTTCCGCTTCCACAGTTTTCAGCCGGATGCACATGAAGTAGCCGGAATTGAAGGGATAGACCGAGAAAACCTCCGCGTATTCCGGTTTTTTCAGGACTTCCTTGATCCTCAGTGCGCGCGCCTTGAGTGCCTCATATTTCCGGCGTTTTTCTTCTCGGAAGGAGGGCGATTGGAGAGCCTTCAAAACGATGGATTGTGACGGGTGCGGACTGTTTGAAATCCCCGACCTGATGGCGCCGAGAGTTTTTTTCTCGAGCGCATCGAAGAGAGCCGGGTCGTTGTTAGCTTCGCCCGGCCCGTAGGTCAGGAAGCCTGTGCGAAATCCCCACACGAACTCCTCCTTCGTCGCCCCGTCGAGCTTGATCGCCAGAACTCGCTTGTGCAGATTCGTCAGATACCCGAAAAGCGATTCCTCCAGCCGACCCGCCTCGTACACCAAGCCGAAATAGGCGTCGTCGCTCACTGCCACGATGTTGCAGCCCCCCTCCGCGGTCGCGAGAATCGCCTCTGCAATCCCCTCCGCTTCCTTCGCCGTCGGCATGTAGCCCGTGGGATTACTCGGGAAGTTCAGCAAAATGACCAACTTCTCTCGCTGCTTCGCCTCCTCCGCGAGCGCCTCCGCAAGTCCTTTCACGTTGAACCCGCCGAGGTCATCGTAAAAGGGAAACGAGCGGATCGTTGCGCCGTGCCTGACCGCAAACGTCAGCTTGTAATTTCCCCACATCTTGTCGGGGATGACGATGACATCTCCCTCATCCAGGAACAAGTCGCCCACGAGGCTCAGTCCGTGAGTTATCCCGCTGGTGACGATGGGCACGCCGAAATCTTTATCGCCCAGTAGCGGGTTCTCCGCCAGCATTTTCTCTCTCCATTTTTTTCGCAGCTCCGGCTTGCCAAAAGTGGAATAGGGGAAAACCTCCGCCGGGGTCAGTCCACTGAAATGGCTGGCGATGCACGGAAGATACATCGGCCCGCCCCCTTCCATAGCGATGCCTATCGTCGCATTGAACCTGTGTGCGCTTTTCTTGGCCTCGGCGCTCTGAGCCAGAATGCCCTTCGGAAAAAATAGCCTTTTGCCGAGGCCGGATAGAACCTCCACAATGTGAGGACTGAATTTCCGAATGGTCTCGTTCAATTCTTCCGCCAATGGGTTCATCCTTTTCTCCTGATTGAATTCTCACCTTGCCCTTTTTCTGACAAAACTACCGCGAAACCATTTCCTTCGTTCCCCCGCCCAAAATGGCGAGGTATGTTACCAACCAGACCTCTCATTGTCAAAATATTCTCTCCCTGCAAGAGAATAGTTTTCGAGCCGCGAGCCGCTCGCGGACTCCTTGCCTAACCTCGTCCCCAACCTATCCAAAAGACATTGCCAGCGAGCCAGCCTTTTCAGTATAGTCCCTCACTGGAAGTGCTGCGCCCGCCCTCTGGCGGGCTTTCGTGCGGCGAGCAGCAAGCCAATGAAAAGACCAATCTTTTTACTGCTCTTTTTACTGCTCTTTTTACTGCTGGGAGAACTTCAATGTCCGTCCGCGCGGTGTTATTCCTGATGTTATTGTACGGCTTGGCCTTCCCTGTCAATGCGGCAGTGGAGGCCGAACCGAGCGCCTCGCCCAGGCGAATTCGCGTTGCCGCAATCGGCTTCGTGCCCGCAAAATGGGATAAGCAAGCGAACTTCCAAAAACTCGCAAGCCTCATTCGACAAGCCGCAAAGACCAAGCCCGACCTTATCGTCTCGCCCGAAGGTATCCTTGAGGGTTACGTCATAGATTCTGTGCGGAAAGCCGATGAACAGAAGCCGGGGAGCTTCGACAAGAAATTCCTCGACATCGCCGAGCCCCTCGATGGCAAGTACATCGTCGCCCTGCGGCAGTTGGCGAAACGGCTGAAAGTCTGTCTCGTCGTCGGCTTCGCCGAAAGAGTCCGGGCAAACCGAATCTACAACTCCGCCGTGCTCATCGGGCGCGACGGGGGGCTCGTGGGCGTGTACCATAAAAACCGCACCATCCACGAAAAATGGCGGCCTGACTTCTACCTCCGCGGCACGGAACGCCCTGCCTTCAAGACCGACTTCGGCAGAGTTGGCCTCATGATCTGTTACGACCGCCACTTCCAGAACATCGCCGACGACCTGAAGAACAATGGCGCTCAAGTCATCCTCATCCCTTCCTACGGCTCATGGGGCGACAACAACGATCGCGAAATGCAGGAGCGAGCCACAAAGACAGGTCTTCCCCTCCTCTTCGTTCATCCGAATCAGGCTCTCCTCGTGGACTCCTCCGGCAAAATCGTTTTCAATGGAAGACGCCAGGAAGACAGTTACATTTACTCGGTAGCAATCGTTCTGAAACCATAAAGCTCGCGGCCATACTGCTCCGACGTTCACGCTTGCCAACGCGGGGACACGGGCAGAGAACCGTATGCCCTCCCCGGCTGTTGTGCTGCGGCTTTAATCCCGGATTTGAATGCCTCTTGAGCGCACGACCTCCGTAAAGTGACACCCCCGCCGGGGCGAAGCGGTGCCACCTCGAAATGGACATCTTCGCCATGACCATTCTCACGGGCGAGACGCCCGTGCCACAAAAAAGTGATCCGCCTTTTGCTATTCACTCCCCCCATGCGTCTCTTCGTCTTTGCGTTAAGGTCACCCTCCCTGCTACCCTTCCTACGGAAACCCAGCCACACCCCGCAGGGCTGCGGAATGGGAGATTTCTCGCGTTGGAGATGCAGGAGGTGAGAGGATGGGTCGAGGAACACAAGCGAATCAAAACGCCAATGCGGCAGATATCCAAGAACTCTCTGGCGATCATCCATGGCCACGTGCCGGCAAGCCGGGCCGCCGCTCGAGACAAAAAGAAATCGCAGAGTTAGTCCCGGTGCTGGTCAAAACCATCCGACATTTTCTGCCGTGTCTGTCAGGTCTCCTGAAGCGACTCCCCGATCCCCGCGAGCCCGGTCAATTATATTATCCCAGGGAGACACTTGTCTGGTCAGCCTTTTGAGGGTGTGGCCGCGTCTCCGTGGCGTGCCCTCACGCCTTGTTTTGAACCTCTCCCGTCGCACGTTGACGTCGTGGATCTGTGCCCTCTGTCCCTCTATCATAGAACAGAAAACGCCACGGTTCGTAATCCCTCAGTCTCGGGCGGATAGCCGGCCGATGCGGAGGAGGCAAGAAGGGAACAGCAGATTAACGCAAAGGCGCAAAGGCGCAGAGAATAAGGTGAGAAGGACACCCCGCCATGGCGGGGGCAGGATGCCACCGGCACAAGGGCTACTCTGCGTCCTATGAGATGCGAACCTCAGCCGCCGCTAATTGAGGCATTACGCCACCGCCTCCTTTTCGCCCGCACTCGGCGGGCGCCTGGAGTTTGGACGTTTTTCGCCCGCCCTCGGCGGGCGCCGCAGTTAGCCACCGGCTTTAGTCGGTGGTATCGCATACGAGATTCTTCTCGTGACAGCCGGCTTCAGCCCCGCCGAGGCGGGGCTTCTCGACCAAAGGATTCATCCGAAGTATGCCACGCAATACGGCCGCACCCTCCTGGCCTGCACTCTGGACAACGCTTTGCCAAATACGTTATCCTCTCCCCTGAGCGCCGGCGGAAGGAGTATTTCCCGCACGAGTGGTTTTATTCCGTTTAGCGACTGTGGCAGCATTTTCGACTTTATCCGGGGAGGTGACAGAGATGCCAGGTTTCATCGAAGTGGATAGCCGAGGCGGCGCCGCCGCCCGGTTCATCGAGAACGCTATTTACACTCTGCGCGACGAATATGCAGAGGCGGGAATCAAAATTCGTCCTTTGGTCCTGGAGTCCGTTCCTCCGGTTCCTCAGGTTATCGTCGGGATCATTACGCCCGTGCCCTCTCCCTACATCGTCAAGCTCATAGACACCATCCTGAAAGCCTTAGCTGATGCTCAGAAAGAATTACAGAACCCGCAGGTAAATATCTTCGTCACGCACCAGGAAAGCAGCATGAGATTCAGCCTCCCAGAAGATAGGGAGAAGTGCGAAGCGTATTTCGCCTCCCTTCCCTCCTGAGCCGGCCACTTTTTCCTTGAGCTCGGCTCATCCTGGCAGAGTCCCGTCAGGAGATTCCCTTCAGCGTTCCTGCCGGGCGCGCCCGCGTCTTAGTGGCACGGAGGTGCGCTCTCGTGTCCCTATAAAGGAGAGGTGTGGAAATGGGGACGGGGTTTTTTCACAGCCCGGAGTCCGAGGGCAATTCCGCCACTGAAATGGAGCCGCACCCATTCGCCGGACCGAGGTTGCTTTTCCGTGGCAAAAGTAACGTCGCGGAGCCAAAGCACCCGAGAAACCGCGTTGACGCTCGTTGTGAATCGGGTACAATCATCAAAAAATGGGGCGGTAATACGGCGATGAGATGCTTATCTGAGACATCTCGACCGAAACACAAATCGGGAGGAAAAGTCATGAAAAGGCGGTCATTTTTGAAGCTCACGGGCGGTGCTTTCGCGTCAACGCTTTTGGGATCGGGCCTGTCTTTCGCCAAAGGCGGCAGTGGCATTGCAAGCGGCGACGGCGTGTTTATCAATGAGGACAGGGTCCGCAGCAGAAATCAAAACCGCTCGACGGTCGTGTGCCAGCGGGGGCTTGTCTGCGCCAGCCAGCCTCTCGCCAGTATTGCCGGCGTTGACGTTCTCAAAGCTGGCGGCAACGCCATTGACGCGGCGGTCTGCGCCAACGCGATGCTGAGCCTCGTCGAGCCGATGATGTGCGGCCCGGGCGGCGACCTTTTCGCAATCGTCTGGCTCGAGAAGGAGCAGAAGCTGTTTGGCCTCAACGCCAGCGGCCGCTCACCGTACGACTGGAGTCTCGACGACGCCCAAGCTCTTGGGCTAAAGGAAATTCCTCCGTACAGCCCACTTGCCTGGAGCGTGCCGGGGTGCGTGAGCGGCTGGGCGGCGCTTCTGGAACGCTTTGGCACATTGAGCATAGCGAAGCTTCTGGAGTCGCCCATCTTCTATGCCCGTGAAGGTTTCCCGGTCTCGCCGATTATCGCCAGGAGCTGGCCAGTGGATGCAAAGAAAGACTCCAACCTCGCAAAGACCTTTTCGCCCGAGGGCAAGCCGCCGAAATTCGGAGATATTTTCAGAAACCCTGACCTCGCGCGGTTCTTCGAGGTGATCGCTCGCGGTGGTGCGAACGCTTTTTACAGGGGAGAACTCGCCGAGAAAATCGTCAAGTTCTCCCGTTCCCACGGCGGCCGGTTCTCCATGCGAGACTTCCGTGATCACACAGTCACCTGGGTTGACCCGGTGTGTGCCAATTATCGCGGCTACGACGTGTGGGAACTTCCCCCCAACGGGCAGGGAATCGCCGCCTTGCAGATGCTCAACATACTCGAAAACTTCGACATCGCTTCTTTGACCCCCAACTCTGCCGAGCATCTGCATCTTTTTATAGAAGCGAAAAAACTGGCTTTCGAGGACCGCGCTGTTTACTATGCGGACATGGATTTTGCGGACGTGCCGGTGAAGCAGCTTATCTCGAAGGAGTATGCCCGCCGGCGTGCCAAGCTCATCAATCCCAGGCTTGCCTCCCAGAACGTCGCCCCCGGCAAACTCACCGACAGCTCCGAAACCATCTACCTGACCGCCGCAGATGACGATGGCAACATGATCTCCCTCATCCAGAGCATTTACTATGGGTGGGGCTCCCGCTTTGTGCCGGACGGTCTCGGGTTTTGCCTCCAGAACCGAGGGCAGCTTTTCTCGCTCGACCCGAGACACCTCAACAAGCTACAGCCCCACAAGCGTCCTTTCCACACCATCATTCCCGCTTTTGTGACCAGAGACGGCAAGCCGGTCTTTTCCTTCGGAGTGATGGGCGGCGCCTTTCAGCCACAGGGACACGCCCAAGTCCTAATGAACATAATTGACTTCGGGATGTCCCCCCAGCAGGCCGGTGAACAGCCTCGCGTCCAGCATTCGGAAAGCTCCACGCCTACCGGACGCAAAATGGTCGGCGGCGGCAGCGTCGCTTTTGAACGGCACATCCCTGAGAGGGTCAAACAAAAGCTCGCCGATATGGGGCACAAGATAAGGCCCGGCGTGGGCGCATTCGGCGGCTATCAGGGAATCTGGCGGAAGGCGAACCCTCGCCGTTACTTCGGGGCTTCCGATCCCCGCAAGGACGGTTGTGCGATAGGCTACTGAGAGCGAGTCGCCCGGAGCTTCCCTGTGGCCGCAGTCCCAGCAAACGCAGTGCCCGGATGGCACGCCTCCGAGAATGCGCGCCCGCAATCGCTGCTCAAGCGTCCGCGCTGCGCATCAATGATATTCGAGCCGTGACGAAGTGTGTTGTTTTGCTGTGCCCCGGTTCGCTGGAGACAAAGACGACCGTCCGGGCCCGCCGGACGTCTGCTCTCCTTAAACACGCCGCCTTTGCCGGTTTCGCCGCCCACGAAACGGGAAAGTTTCGGAACCGCTGTCTGGGGTAATGCCTCAGTTACCGGCGGCTGAGGTTCGGACCTCATAGGACGCAGAGTAGCCCTTGTGCCGGTGGCATCCTGCCCCCGCCCCGCGTTCCGCGGGGGACGCCCTCGGGGCAGCGTTACATAGACCGCAACACTGAGCTGCACCTGGCAATCAAGCGCCAGACGCCCAGGGAACGACAGCCCCGCCATTGCGGGGTGTCCTTCTCACCTTATTCTTTGCGCCTTTGCGTTAATCTGCTGTTCCCTTCTTGCCTCCTCCGGCTCGGCCGGCTATCCGCCCGAGACTGAGGGATTACTATCTGGAAGAAGAAACCCTTGACCCGCTAATAGGTTGCGATATAATAAGTTCCGTGGTGCTCGTTTTTACTATTCTTGTGCGCTCGAGGTTAAAGCGCCGGGCATAGATGTAGGGCTTTTTCCCGTGGAGCAACAAGCGAGTTTGCGGTGAGGAATCTTAGCCTTGAGCTGGAATGAGAAACCTCGCGGCAGCGACTGCCGTCCTTCGCAGAAGCAAACTTAGAACTGTTCTCCTACCCAAGCCTGTGAACGTGTACGCGTCATTTCGGAAAAGCGTGGCTATGCTCCCATTTCGGATTTCGGATTTCGGATTTCGGATTTGGCAGTCGGGACGCCGGATTGCCCGCAGGGCAGCCCGCAATCCGCAATCCGCAATCCACAATACCAGTTCGAAACACCTTTCATGCCTTTCTCTCCTTGCCTTTGTGATGGTTTTGACATCTTCTCTGTGCGCGGGGGAGAAGAAGGAGAAGCACTCGCTCCCCCGTCTGATTTTTACGCAGATACCAGCGGGAACGGATTTCGGACTTCGGACCGGCGACACGACACTGCGCGCCCCACAATCAGCCTCCCTCAATCCGCAACCGATATCGAAGCTCGCGAACCCGCAATCCGCAATCCGCAATCCGCAATTGCAATCGGCACTCCCCGATCCACGACTAATGCCGGTGGCTGCGAATCCGCAATCCGCAATCCGCAATCCGCAATCTCCAATTGCAATCGGCACTCCCCGATCCACGACTAATGCCGGTGGCCGCGAATCCGCAATCCGCAATCCGCAATCCGCAATTGCCGCCGGCGCCCCGTTTCTCCCTCCTCTCCGAAATATACCCGGAAGCCGCGTCGTTTCCCTTGACTTTTCAAAGGGAGGGAAGACGCTCAACGTTCTCACGCCGGAATTTGCTTCGGCGTGCTCACCGGTCGTTTCTTTCGACGGCAAGCGAGTTGTCTTCGTGGGGAAGAAAGGCGCCGACGATCCCTGGAACGTTTGGGAGATGAGCATCAGCGGCGACGAAAAGCGGCGTATCCTGGAAACGCCGTGGGATTGCGTGACGCCCACGTATTTACCGAGCATTTACACCCTCGACAATCTCAACCCGCGAGACCAGGTCGTTTTCGCAGGGGCGGCGAGCGGCGAGGTGAACGAGTACGGCACGGGTCCGGCATGGTCTTTTTATACCTGCGAATTGAGCGGAAAAAACCTTCGGCGAATCACCTTCAACCTGAGCGCAGATTTCGACCCAGCGGTTCTTCCCGACGGGAGGATTGTGTTCAGTAGCTGGCAGCGGTTCGGAACCCGATATTACCCCACCGGGCTGTTTTCGCTTTTGACGGTGATGACTGACGGCACGGACCTCTTTCCGTTTTATGGAAACCACGAGCTGCCGATAATCAAATGCAAGCCCAGCCCCGGGCTGGGCGAGGGTGGCTGGGTTTATTTCGTGGAATCGCGCCCCGGGGAGGACCCGCTCGGCGGCGGGTCCATTGCAGCGGTCAATCTCCGACGCAACTTCAAGACGTACACGCCGATTGCGAGCGACCGGCGAGGCATTTTCTATTCACCTTTCCCTCTTCACGGGGGAAATCTCCTCGTCTCCTACAGAAAAAGAAGGCCCGGCGCGACGTATGGTCTGTACGAACTCTCGCCGCAGAGCGGGAGAATAGTCAAAAAGCTTTTCGACGAGCCCCGCTGGCACGATGTGGAAGCCCACACTGCCCTCCCCCGACCCAGACCCAAGGGGCGGTCGAGCGTCGTGAATTACGAGGTCCAGACCGCGGACATATTCTGCCTTGACTGCTACTTGTCGGACTGGCCGGGAATGGAAAAGGTCGCTGCGGGCTCGCTCCGGCGGTTGCGGATTATTGAAGGCATTCCTCTGCGAGATGACACGCCGATTGCGCATCGCGGATTGCGGATTGCGAAATCTGGAATACCGAGTGGGAAATCCGAAATCCGAAATCCGAAATCCGAGGTCCAAAATCGCAGGTCCGCAGTCGGAGGTCCGCAGTCGGAGGTCCGCAATCCGAAATCCGAAATCCGAAATGCGAAACGCGGCGAGGGTAGCGCGCTCTCCGGCACGGCGGCGAAAAAGTACTCCGCGACTCCCTTCGGTCCGAGGCGAATTCTGGGAGACATTCCACTGCCGAGCGACGGATCGTTCTACATCAAAGTGCCGTCGGAAACTCCCATTGCGTTCCAGGTTCTCGACAAAAACGACATGGCGGTTCTCACGCACCAGAATTGGATGTGGGGCATGCCAAAAGAGAACCGTGGCTGCATCGGCTGCCACGAAGACCGAGAACGCACGCCCCCCAACCGGTTGGCGGAGGCGCTGAAGAAACCGGCGCCGAACCTGAACGTCCCCCCGGAAAAACGCCGGACAGTTGACTTCCAGCACGACATCGCGCCGCTGATCAAGACCCGCTGCCTCCAATGTCACACTCGGGAGCATCCGCGACTGGATCTAACTGACATCGCGAAGGCAGGGGTGAGCAGGGATTACCACGGGCGATTCCCGAGGGCTTACGAGGTTCTCCTTTCTCCGAGGGACCGAGGGGCGAAAGAATTAGCCGGACGTTACATAAAGCCCGGCAGCGCCCGGGAAAGCCCGCTGATATGGCGCCTTTTTGGATTTAGCATTTCGGATTGCGGATTGCGGACTTCCGATTCGGCACTGCGCGCTCCGCAATCGGCGCTCCCCAATCCACAACCGCTGCCGGGACTCGCAATCCGCATTCCACAACCGCCGTCAGGACTCGCAATCCGCATTCCACAACCGGCGTCAGGGCTCGCAAATCCGCATTCCGCAATCCGCAATCCGCAATCCGCAATGGATGCCGGGGCCGCTGAACTCATGCCCCCGAAGATGCCTCTGAGCGACTCGGAGCGGAAGCTTTTTGTGGAGTGGATTGACCTCGGCGCGCAGTGGAGCAATCGCCCCTCGCCCGAAGATGTAGCATCGGATTTCAGACTCCGGATTTCGGATTTCAGACTGCCGACTTCGGACTTGGCAGTGCGCCCTCCGCAATGGGCACTCCCGAATCCACAACCGCTCCCGGGACTTGCAATCCGCATTCCACAACCGCCGTCAGGGCTCGCAAATCCGCATTCCGCATTCCGCAATCCGCAATTTACAACTGATGCCGAGGTCGGCGAATCCGCAATCCGCAATCCGCATTCCGCAATCAAGGAGCCGGTTTCTGCCAGAGCCGCTGAGAAGGAAAAGTGATATGCGATGGTTCCCCTCCCCCTCCGCGCCTTTGCGTCTCCCGCTCTCAGCCGCTTTGCGTGTTTGCGCCTTTGCGAGAGGTCTCCCCGGTGTGGTTTCTCACGCCAAGACGCCAAGACGCCAAGCGTTTCTCCTGCTCGCGATTTGCTGGCCGTTCGTGCTGGAAGGGGCGGAAAGCCTTCCTCAATATACCAACGTAACAGAGAAAGCGGGAATCGAGTTCGTCCACTGTTTCGGCGACGACAAACTGGATACTATTGTTGAGACGACCGGCGCCGGCTGTGCCTTCTTCGACTACGACAACGACGGATACCTTGACGCATATTTTGTGAACGCCTGTTACAACAGAGTCGTCAATCATCCCAGCGGGAGGCGTTTTGCCGGAAAGCTCAAAAACGCTCTCTACCGCAACAACGGCGACGGCACTTTCACCGATGTGTCCCGGGAGTCCGGCGTTGACGACGGAGGCTTCGGCATGGGCGCCTATGCGGCTGATTACGACAACGACGGGCACACTGACCTTTTCGTGAGCAACTACGGCCCAGATGTCCTCTACCACAACAACGGCGACGGCACCTTCACCGACGTGACCAAGAAAGCTGGCGTCAATAGCGACCTGTGGGGTATCGGGGCGACCTGGCTCGATTACGACAACGACGGCTTCGTGGACCTTTACGTGGGCAACTACCTGACCTACGACCCCGACTATCGTTACTTCTACGCCGCCGAAAACTTCCCCGGTCCCGCCTCCTACAAGGGGCAGCCGGACGTGCTCTATCGCAACAGGGGCGACGGCGCCTTTGAGGACGTAACCCGTAAAGCCGGCGTTTACAACCCGCAGGGCCGCGCTATGGGAATAACTTCCGGAGACTTCGATGACGACGGAGACATGGACATCTTCGTCAGTAACGACGACATGGAGAACTACTTGTACGCTAACAACGGGGACGGGACCTTCCGCGACATCGCTCTTCTTTCCGGCACCGCCTTCGGCGCCAGCGGCGATATGACCTCCGCCATGGGGCCGGAGTTCGGCGATATTGACCGCGACGGGCTGATGGACCTGACCGTTCCGGATTTAATCTATGGCTGCATCTATCGCAACGTCGGAAATTCGATGTTCGAGGAGAAAAGCAACCTCATGGGGCTGGCTCCCGTCGTTGGCCAGTATGAGAGCTGGGCAGGCAACCTTTTCGATTACGATAACGACGGATACCTCGATTTCTTTGTCAGCAACGGCAACCCCCACCGGCTCGAGGAACAGGAGGATGTCCTCCTCCGAAACGACCGCGGCAAGAGGTTCGTTGACGTGTCCTCGATTTCGGGCGACTATTTCGCTGAGAAGTACGTGGGCCGCGGGGCGGCTGTCGGCGACTACGACAACGACGGCGATTTGGACATTCTCATTGTCAATCTGAACGGCCCCGGCCTCCTCGTCCGTAACGACGGTGCAAATCGCAATCACTGGCTCACCATCCGCACCGTCGGGACAAAGAGCAACCGGTGCGGAATAGGCGCACGGTTTCGCCTCACGGCGGGCGATATGGTACAATTAGGGGAAGTCAAATCGGGTTCATCATATCTTTCCACGAGCGATTTGCGGGTGCACTTTGGCCTCGGACAGGAGACCGAAGCCTCCAAAATCGAAATCCGTTGGCCGAGCGGTCGGGTGCAAGTTCTGACGCGAGTGAAAGCAGACCAAATCCTGACCGTCGAGGAACCCGGGAAATAAGATGAAGAAAAGCGCCAAAACGCGATATTTCGCGATTGCAATCCTCATTTTCGCCGCGTGCGTGCTCGTCATCACCTTCCGCGCTTGGGCGCCGCAACGGCAGCGGCCCTCCTACTTCATGGGCGTGCGAGTATGCTTTCCATGCCACGGAGGAAGCAAAAATTGCGACCAATACAGCCTCTGGCGACTCTCCGAGCACGCCAAGGCTTATGCGGCGTTGAGTTCCCCGGAGGCTTTCGAGATCGCCGAGATTTCAGGTGTGGACATTGACCCGAGGAAAAGCCCTATTTGCTTAGGATGTCACGCAACCGCCTCCAGCGCTGAGCCGTGGCAACTGGACCCCACATTTCATCGAGAGGACGGCGTCCAGTGCGAGGTCTGCCACGGGCCGGCGAGCAATCACGTGGAAGCCTTGCGGAGCGGAAAACCTTCCCGTCAGTCCATGCTTCCTATCCCGACCCCGGACGATTGCATGGTTTGCCATCGGCATAAGGATACTCACAAGAAGGTGCTCAACACCGAAGAGTTCGACTACCAGGAAGCTCTCAAGCAAATCTCTCACGCCGGCAGCCCCGCCGCGGGCGGGGTCATGCGCCCGTCGGTCACACCCCCCTCCGCGAAGACCAATCCGCGCCTCGTGGGGGTCAGGATGTGCTCGCAATGCCATTCCGAGGTGGAGAAGGGGGACCAGTTCGCCATGTGGGTGCAGTCAGCGCACGCCCAATCTTACGCCGTTCTCGCAACTTCCCGTGGCTGGGAAGCAGCCGCAAAGCTCGGGCTTCAAGGCAGTCCCCAGGGCAAAACCGAATGCCTTCGCTGCCACGCAACCGGTTTCAGCAATAAGCCTTCGAGTTTCGCGGAGTCTTTCCAGGCGGAGGAAGGCGTGCAGTGCGAGTCGTGCCACGGCCCGGGAAGCGATTACTCGAAAGAGCGCATTATGCGAGACAAGGAGGCGGCAGTAGCCGCCGGGCTTGTTATTCCGAACGAAAAAACATGCCTCGCTTGCCACAGCGGGGAATGTCCCGCGGCGCCCGAAAAGTTTGATTATGCGGCCGCCTTGAAGACAATTGAGCACCCCCGCAAGTCCCTCAGGCCCCACTCTGTTTCCATCGAGTACAAGACGCCATTCAACTTGATCCTTTCGAAAGATGGCCGACTCGCTTACATCACCTGCGAAGGGTCCGACTCTCTGGCGATTGCCGACCTCGAAAGCCGAAAGGTCATAGCCGAGCTCAAGGTCGGCCACCAGCCGCACGGCGTCTGCCTGAATCCCTCGGAAACCGTGGCGTACGTTTCCAACCGTGGCTCTGACACGGTTTCCGTCGTGGACCTCAACACGAACAAGGTCACGTCAACCATTGTCGTCGGGGACGAGCCTCACGGCATCATCACCGACACCAGCGGGGAAACCGTTTACGTAGTCAACGCGGGCACGAGTGACATTTCTGTGATTGACGCCCGTAAACGAACGGAAATCAAGCGGCTCGCGGCCGGGCGTGGTCCCTGGGCGATTGACCGCTCGCCCAACGGAGAATTGCTTTACGTAACCAACAATCTATCGCATTTCGTTAAGTTCCGGACTCCCTCCCTGTCGGAAGTGACCGTCATTGACATCGAAAAGAAGCAGATAGTCAACCGGATATGGGTGCGGGAAGCCAATCTTGTTCAGGGAATTGACTTCTCGCCCGATGGCGAGTTCGCCCTGGTGACCTTGCTACGAACGAAGAACCTCGTCCCGGTGGTGCGTGTGGCGCAGGGCTGGGTTATCACAAACGGCCTCGGTATCCTCTGGAAGGACGGCCGCGTTGACCAGGTTCTCCTTGACGAGCCAAATGCCTCCTTCGCCGACCCGACAGATGTCATTATCACTCCCGACGGCAGATTCGCTTACGTGACCGGAGGCGGCGTTGACGCGGTCGCCGTCGTGGATTTGCCGAAGCTTTTCAGCATTCTGAAACGCGCGAGCGATGAAGCGCGCTCGAGGATAATGCCCAATCACCTCGGCTACGCCACCGAGTTCGTTGTCCGGCGAATCGCAACCGGCAGGAATCCGCGAGGCCTGGCCATCTCGCCCGATGGAAAACTGGTGTATGTCGCCGCCGGGCTCGATGACGCCATCACCATAATAAACACAGATAGGCAGGAAGTCGTCGGCGCCATTGACCTCCGCGGGCCGAAAGAGATCACCCAAACGCGGTTCGGCGAGAGGGTCTTCCACAGCGCGGAAGTGACCTTCCAGAGGCAGTTCTCCTGCCATTCCTGCCACCCCGACGGAAACGTGGACGGCCTGACCTACGACCTCGAGCCGGACGGCATCGGGGTCAATCCCGTGGATAACCGAACGCTCCGAGGCATTCTTGACACCGCTCCCTTCAAGTGGACCGGTAAGAATCCTTCCCTGAGCCGCCAGTGCGGCGCGAGATTGGCGGTCTTCTTTACGCGAATTGACCCCTTCACGCCGAAGGAGCTTGCAGCTCTCGATCGCTACATCACAACGATTCCCCGTCCGCCAAACCGCTATCGGCACCCGGAAGGTCTCACCCCCGCGCAGTCTCGCGGAAAAGCCCTCTTCGAGCGCACCGTCACTAACGATAGCAGACCGATCCCTCCGGAAGGGCGCTGCATCTTCTGCCATCCCTCTCCCTACTACACGAACTGCCGAAGCATGGATGTCGGCACTAAATCGTGGTTGGATGACCATCACCACGATTTGCTCGATGTCCCGCACCTCAACAATATCTACGAAACGCCGCCGTTTCTGCACGACGGGCGGGCTGAAACCCTCGAAGAGATTTGGACGACCTTCAACGACGAAGATAAGCATGGCTTCGTCAACGATATGACAAAGGACCAACTGAACGATCTGGTCGAGTATATCAAAAGCCTGTGAGGAGAGATGACGTTATGAGCTCGTGGCAAAGCTTGTTTTGCGGGGTTGTTCTGGTGACAATGGCCGGGGTTCTTTGGGCGGCCGAATCTTTGCCGCAGGAGCCTCCGTCGCCGGGCATGCCCTTCGTTTACAAAAAGTGGGAGGTTTTCACGACCAAGAGCACGAAGGGTGAGCTTCCCAACGACCACATCTTTTTTGTCAGGGTGGACGGCGACCGCGTATGGATCGGCACGGAGAATGGGCTTGCCTGCTACGTGGGCGGAAAACTCAAGCAGTGGGGCGAGAAGGATGGCCTGCCCTGGCACGTCGTCTCTGCGATAGACGTCAGCCCCCTCACAGGAGACGTGTGGCTGGGTTTGTTCGGCGGCGGATTGGCTCGGTTCAGCGGGGGGCGCTTCGACCATTTCCACCAGCTCAACAGCGGCCTGGTCAACGATGTTGTTTACGGCGTGGCGGTGCAAGACCACGTGATATGGGTCGCCACCACCGCAGGCGTCAGCTCCTACGACACAGTCACCGGCGAATGGGGCATCTACACGGAAAAGAACGCCCCCATGGAAGAGATTTGGTGTTACAGCATCTGCTACGCCGATGGCAAGATTTACGTGGCGGTGTGGGGCGGAGGAGTGCTCGAGTGGGACGTCAAGTTGAAGCGCTGGAAAGCCTACATTGACCCGGACCGCGAGATGGAAATTGACCTCTACCGCGACGATGGGCTTGTTCACATCATCACCACGTCTGTTGCCTACGAATCGGGTATCTTATGGGCCGCGACCTACTTCGGCCTGAGCCGCTATGACGGGAGGCACTGGCGAGGATACATGGAGCATGAGAGCGGCCTGGCGAGTGATTTCATCAACTTCAACAAGGCGAGAGGAAAGGAAGGTTGGATTTGCACCGATAAGGGGCTGTCGGTTTTGGTTGACTTCCCCACGGACACCTGGGTAACATATAAAAAGAACGAAGAAAACGACGACGGCGTTGCTATCATCCAGCGAGGAATGCACGTCATCAAGACTGCCCCTACGAAAGGGTCCATCCCTCAGAAGTTTGTGATGTGTGTTGATTTTCAGGGCGATGACGTTTGGGTTGGAACATCCAAGGGCCTTGCCCGCGGAATTGGCAAGGGACGCTGGGTGGGGCTGAAACAGAGCAAGCCTTTCGCCTCCAAACAGTTGGCGCCGGCACAGGGCTTGGCAAGGGAAAAACCATAGGAGGCTGGAAAATGTCCCCGGGGAAATTGTTCAGTTCAATTGTGCTTATCCTTTTCGTTCTTTCCCACGTTGCGGCGGTGTTAGCCGAGGAGCAAAAGACCCCATCCGTCCAGGCAAGCATCAGCTACGGCAACACCCCGGACCGCTACAAACCGTTCGGGCGTTTCGCCGAGCCTTACAAGAGATTCTTCCTCGAGCCGATCGAATACACCGGTCCAGGGCGCGAAAAACCGGAGCCCAAAGGGCTGAAGTCGGTCAAAATCGGTTTCCTCGGCCCCATCGAGCAGACGGTTTCGGTCGCGACCGGCGGCATGTCCCACGAGAAACCACTCGGCACCAAGATGCTTCAGGGGGTCCAGCTCGCCATTGAGCAAGCCAATGCTCGCGGAGGATACCGAAATCGCATCCCCTATAAGCTCATCGTCCGAAACGATAACGGACTATGGGGCGCCTCCGGCAACGAGATCATCCATCTGGCGTACAGAGAGAAGGTTTGGACCATTATCGGCACCATTGACGGCGCCAACAGCCACATCGCCATTCGTGCATGTCTCAAGGCGGAACTCCCCATCGTGAACACGGGAGATACAGACCCCACGTTCATCGAGACAAATATCCCCTGGGTGTTCAGGTGCATCAGCGACGACCGCCAGATGTGTTACCTTCTGTGCGATTACGCGTACAAGAAGTTGGAGCTCAAACGCATCGCGGGCCTGCGAGCAAGCAACCGATATGGACGTGTCAATATGGATGAATTCCGGGACGGCTCTCGCCGACTCGGCCATCCCCTCGCCGCAGAACTTCAGTACATGGTCGGCAACACCGACTTCCGCCCCCAGCTTGAGCGTATAAAGAGTATGCGTGTGGATGGCGTGGTGACCTATGGGGATGCCCAGGAATCCGGCCTCATTCTCAAGCAGATGCGAGAGATAGGAATGACCGAGCAGGTGTTCCTCGCAAGCGACCGCATCGTCTTCGATGAGTTCCTCAAAATAGTGGGCGAAAACCCGGGTCCCGTTGTTGCAGGTTATCCTTACGACCCCACTCGCGATGACCCAAAACTTCGTGCTTTCAGAAAGGCATTCCGCGAGGAGTTCAAAGAAGAGCCCGAGCAATACGCCGCTCACGGCTACGACGGCGCCTCCATTATTATCGAAGCTATCGAGAAAGCCGGCCTCAATCGGGCGCTCATTCGCGACGCCATGGCTGAGGTGCAGCGCTACCACGGCGTTACCGGCGAGATCATCTTCGACGCCGCCCACAATGATATAAGTCCCGCATCCCTGGCAATTCTTGAGAATGGGAAGTTCGACTTCTACACTCGCGAGGAGCTTTTCGGGCCCGCCGCAACTGAAACGCAACAGGCTTCAATTACAGATAGTCCTGGGAAGTTATGATTAGCACCGGCCTCGCCATTTCCTCGACCGGCAGCCGGCGGGGTGCAATAAGGTGTGTCACCGGCGTCACGCTCGGCCTTGCCATTGCAATTTCCCTCGCGGCCCAAACAGGCGGCGGGACCGCCCCCCCCATTCACAAAAGTATCCTCGATAATAAAGCGGAGTATTACGGCCCGGAAAGAGACGAGCCTGAACCTTCAAACATCCAGGAAGTTCGTATTGGTTTTTTCTCGCCGCGCGATTCGCAAAACCTCGTCGGGCGTAATATGTGGCGCGGAGCGACGCTCGCCGTCGAAAGAGCTAACGCCGAAGGAGGCTATCGGGGAAAGCCTTTTCGGCTGGTCTGCCGCTGGGCGGACGACCCCTGGGGCGCGGGTTCAAGAGAAATGACCCGCCTCGTCTATGAGGACAAGGCGTGGGCGATAATCGGCTCAATTGACGGCGCCTCAACCCATGTCGCCGAGCAGGTCGCCACCAGAACGCGCATCACCCTCCTCTCCCCTTTGTCCGGCGACCCGAGCCTCACCCATGCCGCGGTCCCCTGGATGTTCAGGCTGCCGCCCGACGATTCTTCCGTCGCCGAAGCACTTGCCGGAATCGCCGTCCGCGAGAGGGGCTTTCGGCGAATCATCGTTTTAAGTTCCGCCGACCATGATGGCAGGACAGGCAGCATAGAAATACTTCCCGCCCTGGCTCGCCTCCGCGTAGCCCCCGTCCTCCATCTGACTTTCGACCCATCCCAGACCGACTTTTCACAGCAGCTCAATCTGATTTCTTCCACATCGAGCGAGGCCATCTTCCTATGGGGCCTGCCCGATTCATCCCTGCGCCTCCTCCTCGCTTTACGCGGGCGGAGAATAGACCTGCCAGTCTTCGGCCCGGCCGTTTTCTCTCTGCCATCCTTCATTCGCAAAGCTGGGGGCGCTGCTGAAGGACTCACGACCTGCCGACTCGCGTGGGGACGCGACAATCCTCGCTGGAACAGCTTCAGCAGAGAATTCGAGGCCCGCTTTGGCGAAAAGCCCGCCGATGACGCAGCCCTCACCTACGACGCAGCAAGCATCATCATCAAGGCTGTCCGTAGCGCAGGTCTCAACCGCGCACGGATACGCGACGCGGTCGCAGAGATGAGCGCATTCGTGGGTCTCGCAGGAAAGGTCGCATGGGACAATGGCGGCGGCAACATCGCCGCCCCTCAGCCGGTGAGAGTTCGCGGCGGGCGCCTTTGCCAGATCGTCCTTAGCCCCGGATAAGTCCCGCAGACTACCTTCTCTCACAGCTTTCTCAGTGATGATCCGCGTTGCGTCCAACTCATTGCCGAGAGGAAACCAACGCGCTGTCTTGACAATCAAGTTCAAGCCCTGGTTCGGGAGTTACTTCTTTTGCGGAAGGTATTTCTGGATCAGTTGCCAAACTGCTTGATCACATGCTGTCTCCGCCTTCTTCCCTCCGATATTGCACGCCGCTACGACTGCAAAGTCCTTGTTGGGTGCGAGCCACATGACGGCAAAAAACATTTTGTTTGATCCGTTGTGCGTCAAGACGGTCCCGTTCCCCCAGTCTCGCCTGGTCACAACCCAGCCGAGGGCGTAAGCCTGTCCCGAAACAGGAGTATGTAGTTTCCGGAAAGATGCCTTTGACAACAACTTCTCGTTTCCTTTTATGCCGTTGAGGTGAAAGGCCGCCCACCTGGCGAGATCACTGATTGAACAGTGAACTGTCCCTGCCGGCCCAATCGCTGGCGGGTTGTCGGCTTGGGGTCCGGGAGGAATCGGCTTCGGTTTGCCGTTTTCGAGGACGTGCCCCCAAGGCTGGTCTATTTGTCCCGGTTTTGCAGGGGGGCCAAAACCCGCAGATGTCATCCCGAGCGGAGTGAAGATATGACGCTTCATAAGAGATTCCCAGGACTCGCCTGTGACTTTCTCCATCATTGCCCCGGCAATAGCATACCCCGCGTTCGAGTAGATGAATCTCTCACCCGGTGTTGCCTCAGGCTTATGCTTAACGACCTCTTCCAGGAGAAACAATCTCTGCTGGGTGGGCGTCAAGGATTCAGACTTCTGCCATATTCTGCTCCACAGATTGTCCCTATCCAGGTGAGCTGGCACGCCGCCGCGATGGGCCAGAAGCTGTTCGATAGTCACGAGCTGATAATCCTTCTGCATGGACTCCTTCAGTTCCGGAAACGCGTCCGCCACGGTCATGTCCCAGGATAGCTTGCCCTGTTCTACTAAGATAGCTGCCAGCGTCGCGGTCATCGCCTTGGTGCATGAGCCAATGTGGAACTTGTCATCTACGGACACACGTTTCGGGCAACCGCTCTTTCTATATCCCACCGCACCCACGGCAACGAGCTGGTTATCCTTGACGACCGCCGCCGCCAGGGCCGGAAGCTGGTATTCCTTGCGAAGTGGTCCCAGAATCTCGCTGATGTTCTTTGGCGCGCATTCGGCAGACAACAAATAACCGGCGAAGAACAGAACAGCATATCGGTGTATGGCCATGCTTCGTGCCATCTACGCCCCTCCGTCTGCCAGACTATTCATTATCTGGGTTCCGTATAGCAGCCTTCTTCTGGCAGATGTACCGCATAATCGCCTACCTCGTCGCGTGACGCTCATCATCTAACTATCGCATTCCGAGTGGGTGTGGCCGCGTCGCCGTGGCGTGTCCTCACGGCTCGTTTTGAACCTCTCCCGTCGCACGTTGACGCCGTGGATCTGTGCCCTCTGTCCCTCTATCATAGAAAGGAAAGGGCCACCGCCTCCTTTTCGCCCGCCCTCGGCGGGGGCCGCAGTCAGCCACCGGCTTTAGTCGGTGGTATGGATACGAGATTCTTCTCGTGGGAGCCGGCTTCAGCCCCGCCGAGGCGGGGCTTCTCGACCACAGGATTCATGCGAATTTCGCCACGCAGATACAGCCGCGCCCTATTCGCTGAGCTTGACGGCCGTCCCGTAAGCTAAAAGTTCAGACGCACTTGCCACAACACTCGTGGTCATATAGCGAACATTGATTATCGCGTCCGCCCCCATCTTTCCAGCCTGGGCGACCATCCTATTAGTAGCTGCTGCCCGAGCCCTTCGCATCATCTCTGTGTATTCAGTCAATTCGCCGCCGAGGATCAACCGGACTATGGCGGATAGGTCTTTGCCAAGCCAGATAGCAAATACCGTCTGGCCCTGGACGAGACCGAGAATCTCCGTGATCTCTCGGCCAGGTATTTCTGCCGAATTCATCAGCAAAACCGTGCGGTCGAACTCAGTGGGCAGCGGCCCCTCTCCTGATGCCTTCTTTTTCCTTTGTTCGAGAGCCACTGTCAGCAGAACCACAAGGATACCCCCCAGAAGGCAGAAAATTGCCGTCCGGAGCCACCAGGGCACAGGCGCCGGATCATCGGCAACGACCACGTGCCACGGTATCCCAACAAATACTGCCGTGAACAGCCCGACCACGAACGCCAGCGACCCAATCTGTCGAATCGTTTTCATAGTTCCTCCTTAGACCAGTAGAATCCGAAAAATCTCAGCTAACCAGCGAGCTGACCGCCGCAGCAGAACCTCCCGCGGCTTTTCAACCCCTAGGTTCAAGCCGTTGTTCCAAGTCTATCGCCACTTAAGGTTACGCAAATCTTTTTCGACTTCACAAAGGAGTTTTGCTTGGACCACTACGAACTTCTCAGGGGCAGGGGTCGACGGAGTCGTCACTCCCGCGTACTTCTTGAAGCAAGTCGCGATCTTGGCACGCTTGGACTTCACCTTGCTCTTTTTGCCGTGGTCTACGTCGTGCTGCTCGGCAGTTCTCAATATGTTTACATCTGCAAAGCTTGCGGGCCAATCGCCCTGGAGTCGAGTTCCCACACTCTCCCGAAAAACGAAGTACAGTCCGTCAATCCAGTCTCGGTATCCCGTGTAGTTCTTAATGCACTGACCAATGTTCGCGAGCGCATTTGCGGTCTTGCTCGTGGCCCTAAACAGGTCTTCGCGCTTTTCTCCTGCGTACTCCTCATTTCGCTGCTCAACAAGATTACGAATGCGCCTGGCACGTTCAGCGAGGGACTTGTGGATCGCGCTCTCTGCGACGACGCTGACGCCTAGGATGTCAACAAAAGTAGGATCGTAAGCCAGAAGTTTGCCCAGGAGTATTTCGTTACGGATCTGTGCACCGCGACGGATGTTGGCGTTGACTGTTTTCTGGAAGGCCAGGTATTCAGGATCAGTGGCTTTCTGCCCCAGGGTAACTTGCCTCGAGAGTTCTTCCATGAAGAACTCAAAAAATTGCCTCAGCCGTTTCGCTGTTCCTTTGTGCTTACCTCTCTGAATGACGCGCGACACCAACGTGGCGAATGATTGGACGATCGTGCGTTTTCGGAGTATACGACTCGCCGTTGGAAACACGTCGTCTAAGAAATTGAAGGTGGCGACCAGCCTCTTTGCGGCTGTCGACTCCCCACTGAAACTTGCTTGGCTCAAAAATGTCGTGTTTAGGTCCTTGTAGCGAAGACTGGTTTCTATGCCCTCAATCTCAATCGCCGCAACCTTGGCGACTATATCGAAATGGCCGTACCGCTTATCAGTTGCGGTGACTTTCTCCTCGAAGAACTTGTGCGTTGACAGGTTCTTGCTGAAGTCTCGCAGCTTGCTTTGGACAGAATTAAGCTTCTCACTGCTTGTCAACGGGAGTCCTCCTTGGAGCCGCTGGAAGAACTCCTTCAACTCCTCTTCGTCAGCGTCACTGATTTCATCGAACTCGATCTCAAAGTCATCAAATAGGTCGGCCAGATGCTCCGGGAGACCCTTATAGTATTGCGCGCCGAATTCTTCTGCTGACGACGCGTTCAGCGCGAGTTCATTGTCGAAGAACTCGAACACCGCCACGAGTCGTTGTTGCCCGTCGACGACCTCGTACTCATTGGGCTGTGAAGAGGTTTTCAGGACATAGAATTTGGGCAACTTCCATCCGCGGAGGATCGAGTCGATAAGCAACTGCTTCTTGCTCTTTGGCCAGACCTTCTGGCGCTGCCAATCTGGAATCTCGTACCGGTCCCGACGTTTGTATATTTTGTCCAGTGCCCTCTTTTCCGCTCGCATTTGCATGAGATACCTCCTGTTGCGCCTGACGCTCCCAAAGATTGGCTCAGGGCCGCCTCGCACGCGGCGTGCAAGTGCAGCCGCTGCTTCCGTAGCATTGGCTCTTAGTCACAGGTCCAAGTGTACTCTTATGGTTTCGTCAAGGGACCCTGCCAGCCATTTCTCCGTCTTGGAAGGTTTCCCTAATAACCCGAGCACGGACCCCAGCGAGCCAATCTGTCGAATCGTTTTCATAGTTCCTCCTTAGACCAGTAGAATCGGAAAGCCTCAGCTAACGGCGTGCCGAGCGGCGCGGCCGTTAGCCCGCGTCCGGCTCCAGCGATGGTTTAGGGATTCTACTTCTATTCCCCGATGATTCCAATGCTAATGATGGCGAACAGAACCAAGACTAAAGTACTCCAAAGGCCCAGGGGGCCAAGCATCCTTGTAGTCCTCTTATATGCGTCGTATTGTTCGCGAAATCTCATGCCAATGTCGTATTTCTCCTCAAGGACCGCTTGTACGATGTTGAGGCCCTGGACCAGGGGGAACATCAGCAGACCATCCAGGTTCCTCGTGATGAGTGGCAACCCCAGCGCGACCCAAACGATGCCCGTATAGATAGGATGCCTGAAATAGCGATAAGTCCCAGTTGTGAGTAGTCCTGCTTTTACGTCCCGCCCGCCAAGGGCTTTTCTCTTTGCGGCAGTGGTAACCGCCAGGGCGATTCCGGAAATAACTAAAGTAGAACCGATCACCGGGAAACCGTAACGGACACTGGTGCTTCGCATAAAGGCGGCTGGAGGGATGCCGTCGCTGGCAGGCGGCAGGACAACTATAAGGTAGCAGAGAAGGTTATATGTTAGCACAGCCAGCAGATTGGCGATCTTGTTCTCAAGGATTCTCTGATATCTCCTGCGATCCCTGAGGAACCATGCGAAGACCCCGACGAGGGCTCCAAGCATTGCGAATAGGCTAAATCGAATGATCCACATTGGGCTTTAGTGCATTCCCCCATACCTGCTTTGCCGATGCCTAACGCTGCGGCTTCTCCGCGCCCGCTGGAGCGACTTGCTGGGGTTTGGATTGTCTTTTGCGCTCAATCCATAAACTTGAAACGATTCCTGCCAACGAAAAGACGAAGATCGGAAGGAGATCACTTGTAGTACGCTCGACATGATGGGCTGTTCCCAACGTTGTTACCCGAACGTAGAATTTTTCATCTTCAGACTTTTGATAGTCACCACTTTCCCCAATCACTTGAGAGGCTGTCGCGACGGGTTCAACCTTTGCGGTGTAATGGGTTGGCTTCAAGACTCGATACTGAGCGTGATAGTGGACAAAACGCGCAAATACCCATGTGCTAACAGTCCAAAAACAGATCATCGCAAAAATGACCAGAGGAAGCATGTGATAAAACCTCTCTTGCTGCCTTTTCATGCCTGTCTCCTTTCATTGCCGAACTATTGATTATCCTGAGCTGTCAGGCCACGGCCGGATCATCGGCAACCATCACGTGCCACGGGATCCCGGCAAATACTGCTGTGAAGAGCCCCAACACGAACGCCACCGAGCCAATTTGTCAAAGTATTTTCATAGCGCCTGCTTAGGCAACTAAAATCCAAAATGTCAGCTAACGACATAGCTCAGCGGCGCGCCTTATTGCGCGTCCGGTGGAGCGTTGTGTTGGGTGGAAGAATCGTCTCTTTCCCGAGCCGACAGTACTTTCAGCGCACCCTCGCATGCCTCCAGAATCTGTGGGCTCTTGTAGTTGATCGCCTTCCATCGTCGTTGTGTCTCTTCGATTACGCTCCTGGTTCTGGGATCCCCGATACGCAGAAATGCGTAGACAGCCGCATAAGTCTCGCAGTACGCCCGCATATTGGCCCCGGACTTGTACGCATGCTTGCTCTCCCAATCAGGTTTAGCCATCTGCTGCTTCCAATGCTCGTTGTGTTTGTTCAACAGATCAATAAGAAAGGGCACAGCGCTCTCGCACCGGATCTCGCCTAAGAGATGTATAACACGCCTCCTGAGGAAGTCGCGCAGACTGACTTTGGCTCCTTCGATATGTGAAGCAAGCTCGGCGCTGTCTAAATCGAGCCCTTGGTCTTTCCATTCTCTCTGGAGCTTGCGTTTGGTATTCTCGTACAACGCGTTGAGATGAGGGGTGGCGAGTCGTTGCTCTGATCCGGGTCCATCTTTGAGTCCCTTGCGTCTCAGGATGTCCTGGTCAGTTTCCTCAAAAAGTTTGATAAGCTCAGGGCATGCAGCATCACCACATGCCACAAGGCCATCTCTGGGTTCGTTTTTCATCCCCCACTGAAAAGATTCTATGAAGTATGGAAGCAATCTCACAACTCTGGTTTTGGGGTCACGGATCCTGAGCAGGCGTTGGAGTTTTAGATGATCCAGGTACCGCTGGGCACGCTCCTCTATGGCAACGTTCTTTTCCAGTTGCTGTCTGACAGCCGCTTCCGGATCTTCGGCTAAGTACGCCAAGAAGTAGCTTTTCAGAGACAGCGGTTGGATATCCTGCGGGTCTATGATCCCCAACATTTGGGTATTTGAACGCTCGCTTCCCCAACGGTCAGTGCGTTTGCGGAGGAACCAGAGATTGTCTTCCCGTGCGTCCTTCAAAAGAGGCTCACAACTGAACGAACTGTTACCAGTGTCGAGTATGTAGATTGGGCCTGTCGGGGCGTGTTTCCGGCCCTTCTGCTCTTGAGGTCTGAAACCGTGTCCCCAGTATTTCCCGCCCACGCGGGGATCGAGGCCATAATGAATAATGATCATGATCTCCTTCTTGTGACATGTTCCCTTTATGACCTCAGTGATGACCAGCCTCGCGTGATGTTCCCAGCTTATCCCCTCTTGTCGTTTCCGCTTGTGGGAAACATACTTGATGGAGCGTTCCTTCAAGTGCCCCACAACCATCAGTTCAGCCCGTTCCACTACCGTCGCATCCTCGTATCTCGGTCGTAGCTCCGCGTTAGCGGTACTCGAACAGGCAATAAGCATCGGGAGAAACATCGCCAATCTTTTTGCAAGGGTCATCGTCTTTTCTCCGCACAACAATGATTATCTTGTTCCGTATAACGTCCCAAGTCGGGACGTTTTGCAGTATAAGACGCCGGCAAATCATGGCAAGAGTCGCACGCAAGCCGTTGGTTTTCAGTGGCTTGCATCATCGTCTTGCATTCCGCTTTGAGGCTCTCGAGCAGTTCCTCTCGCGTTCTTTCCTGGCAGTTCACACCCGGAATCTCCTCTATCCATCCAATCCACCAATCTCCGTCCTTTTGCGTTATGGCTGTGTATGAGTTTGGCATCTGAACACTCGCTTTCCCTGCACAGATCTACAAAGAGTCTATCTGTGTACAAACGCCCCCACGCTTGATTGACTGGATGGGCCCATATTGCTGCACTCTTGACGCCATTACGGCCAACACGTGGCATCCCGCCTTTGGCGGGACCCGTGAACCGTCATGAGCAAGATGCCCATGCCACTGAGGGAAAAATGCTATTCCAGCTACTGATGATCATCCTGCCCCTTCTGAGTCTAAGAACCATGCTCCCACACAGCTCTCCGAGCTGTCAAGCACTGTCTGGCAAATGGGTGTGGCCGCGTCTCCGTGGCATCCTCCGACGCCTGGTTTTGAACGTGTCCCGCCTCACGTTGACGCGGTGGATATGTCCAGCCTTTCGCTCTGTCGCAGAACGGAGAACGCCAGGGTTTCCTTTTCGCGTGCCCTCAGCGGGCGCCGGACTTAGCCACCGGCTTTAGTCGGTGGTATCGGATACGGGTTTTTTCTCGTGAGAGCCGGCTTCGGCCGGGCTTCTCGACCAGAGGATTCATCCGAATTTCGCCACGGGAATACGACCACAACCCCCTTGAATGCAAGTGGCGGCCGCACGTTTGGAGATAAGCACATTCGTGACCGTTCACGGCACAGTCACGAGGAAAGTGTCGCGCGTCCAGGGTGAGGCGGCGAGGACCGAGTCCTTCTCATCTTTCTCTCTGCGCCCCTGCGCCTTTGCCTTACTCCCCTTTTCCCTCTAAAACCCTTCAAGAGCGAGAAAGACCGCCGCACCGCCCTCTCCATCTACCGCAAAGCCCGCCGAATCTACGCCGACATCGAAAAACGCGCCCTCGCCAGCGGCAAACAGCCGGATTCGAAAACCCGCGTTCTACTAACTGGGATGCTTTGGTTCCCAGCCCCCGATCTTGTCCCCCGTCCTCAAAAGCTGTTCGGGGAGCTTTCGCAGTGTGATTTCATGCTCCTCTCGGTCCCAGCGCGTAACCTTCACTTTGCGTTTGAGCATCCGCCTTTCGCCCACATCCATGCCTATAAGCAGCCCCAGGATATAGACCGGGAGAAGAATAGCGAGGGCAAGGCGCGGGTCCTGGCCGCAGGAGCTTGCGAGCCGGGACACGAGGACTACTGCCAAGAGGCTCAAAACCACCATGACGGTTATACACGCCCGGAGGGAGGGCCACCTCTTGACAAACTGCTCATACTTCGGGTGGAAGACCACCGGGTTCGTCTTATGGGCGTAGGTGTAGCTTATGTACACCTTGCGACTGAGAGTGCGGGCTTGCGAAGCCTCTGCGCCAATGGCCGCCGCGGGCACGAGCATGAGAAGAAAGACGCCGGTTTGAACAAAGCCGTCCTGCGCGCTCCGTCCCGAAAGACACCCTGCCGTCAGGACTACCGCCAATGTCAGGACGACGATGACGCCCACGCGCATCGCGATACCAAATAGGCTCCTCCCGGGCTTTATGCTGTGGGTCCATCCGCGCTGCTTTAGGAGCTCATGATGCCGGTCCCTGAGCCAATAGTAAGTGCTTCTTCGGGCGCAGAAATGCCAGATGAGAAGTGCCGCGAGCAGCAGGGAAAGGTGAAACAACACCCGAAAGGTCTCAGAGGCCCAAAAGCTATGGCCAGCCCTGACCAGCCCGTTGATGACTAGGCCGTAAGCGGCTATAACAAACCCCATCTCGGTCGCTTCCAGCGTCTGGAGGTGGCGCATGCTCTCCAAGTAGTCGAGCTGCTTTAGCTTCTCCCTCGCAATCTCTTCATCGCCTGAGTTTCCTGACATTGCACTACCTCCTTTCGACAATCGGACCGCCCTCACTCCTGACTCAGGACGAGAATGCTGACGCTCAGCTTGTCGAACGTCATCTTCCGGTTCCATTCGGGCACGTCCTCTTCGCGGATGGTGACGGCTGGGGGCTTGCCGGGCTCGTTGTAGGAGTTTTGGTTCGGGCCGGTCATTACGAGGCGCCTGACGTGGGTCACTTTACCCAAGCCGGTGGTCTCGAGCAAAGCCTCCACGGGAGCCGTGCTGCCGTTGACGACGCCGATGTACGCGGTCTTGCGGTCGTCGCTGAGGCTTGCCACGGCATCGAGGGGGCCGTTGCCTTCCGCCTTGACGCGCACTGGGCCGAAATTGTTGCGGTACATGACGAGCGGCAAAGCGATGGTGTCAAATGCGGCATGAGTCCGTGTGGTCTTGATTGCGCCGAGAACGTTTACGGTCTGGGCGAGGTTCGCCATGTAAAGCATGTCGTTGTTGCGGAACATTTCGTGGAGCGCGAGGGCGATTCCAATGGCGTCCCTGAGCTCGTAGCGAATACCCGCCTGCCCGTAAATCTCCGTCCCGTGCCAGTAGTTCCACTCGTCCATCGCAATGGGAATCCTTTTCCCTTTCAGCGCCGGAATGCTCTCGTGATACTTCCTCACCGCGCGGACTATTCTCCTGACCTGATTGCGAGCCTGCACGATGTCCTCCGCCAACTTCGGCTTCCTGCCGACGTAGAAATGCTCGCTGAGATAGTCCATGCGGTCGGCGCAGTTGCTCAGCATCGCCTCGTCCCACTTCCCGACGTTTCCGACGGCGACCAACTTGATGCTGGGGTCCGCGGCGCGCATCTTTTCCGCAAACAGATTGTGCTTTTTGACATACTCCCCGACGGGCATGTGCCCCAGTTGCCAATTGCCGTACATCTCGTTGCCGATGCCCCACCATTTCACACCGTACGGCGTCAGATGCCCGTTCTTCGCGCGAACCCTCCCCCATTTGGAGTCCGCGCTTCCATTGCAGTACTCCAGCTCCTCGAGGGCAAGCTGCACGTCACCCAGGCCGGAATTGACGACCACAAGAGGCTCGGTATCAAGCAGCCGGCAGAAGGTCAGGAACTCGTCAATGCCGAAATCGTTGTGCTCGATCCCTCGCCATGCCGGATTTTTGCGAGGGGGCCGTTTGTCGGGGTCGCCGATACCATCCCTCCAGTCGTATCCGCTGACGAAGTTGCCGCCCGGCCAGCGATAGATCGGCGAGTTGAGCTGCCGCAGCAAACTGAGAGTGTCCGCTCGCATTCCGTCTATGTTGTCCGCGGGCATCAGCGAAGCAGCTCCGATAGATAGCTTCCCTTTCTTCCCGAAACCGATAGCCATCTCACCCTCGCCCGTCGTCTCTCCGGCCGTGAATCGAAAGTTGAACTTGGCGAACTCGCCGGAAGGCTTCAACTTCGCGACGATCTGGGACGTTTTTCTATGCTTTCCGGCTCCTACGAGCACAAGGACTTGGCTCACCTCCCCTTCCGCCTTGAGAACAGCTCTGCCGACATATTCCTTCCCCTCGACAAATGCGAGGTTTCCGTGTGCGATGCTATAAATATTCCCGTTGCCCTTCTCCAGCGATAGAACAGGCGTCCACTTCCCGAGGTACGGATTGCGCTCATCCATCGTAACCTTGAAATCGTCGCTCTTCCCCTTAACCTTCCAGGGCGATTCCTTACTCCCGACCTCGTAAAAGAACTTCCGATCCTCGAGCATCTCGGCCCAGATGCCGCCGTAAATGCACCGCCCCAGATGCTCGATAAACTGCCCATACACATACTTCGAGATTCTTCCCTGCTCCTGCGAGAAATCAACGGCGACCACCCTTTCCTCTCCGGCGAATGAGCAATCAGCCGCCACGGCCAACAGAAGCACAGGCACAATTACGCAGATGTATTTCATAGGTCACTTCTCCCACTGATAACGACTTGACATCCTCGCCATTAACCGTCGCCTTCGCCCGGCCTCCCTCGAAGCCGGACTGCGACGACACACACTTCTCTCCTTCAGGACTCCTCCGGCGAGCCGGCGTCCTCGCCCTGACCAAGAAGCTTTCTCAAAGCGTCCGAACCTTCCGGTTTCTCCTCCTTTCTTTTCTCTTTCCGCCGGACAAAATCCGGGCATGTGTCGGTGGCTTCCACCTCCTTCATGTGCAACATGCAGCGCTGGGTGAAAGGATTCACCACGTAGTGCGCGCAATGAAGGCACAGCCTCACGCCATCTTCTTCCGAAAAGACTTTTGGCGCCTGCCTTTCGACGAACTCGACTTCCTCGTCCTCCGTGAATTCCGTCCGGCACACCGAACAGACCAATTTCTCTCCGACTTTCTTCAGCCCCTCAAACACGGGGCGGCGAATCACGAGAGTTACCTTCCCGCAGAGGGGGCAGAAAATCTCCGCCTTTCTCGAATCCTTTCCCATAGCACAATCCTCCATGCGGCAGCACGTCGCAAGATTTCCGCATGCTTGCTCGGATGATAGCCTCGCCCTATCCGCTTGTCAACGTGCACGGCCCTGAAGATGTGGCTGTGTTTCGCTGCCATGCCAGGTGGCTTTCCTTGTTTGAAACGACCTGAGCTGCAACGTTATGGGCGTCCACGGACGGCCTTGACACCGAAGCGGCGTCAGCGCAGCGCGGGCGGAAAGCCTCATTTATACGTAGTTTTGACGCAAATAGTGCCTTTTTTTCGCGCGTAATTCATTGTTACAGAAGGAAATGCAACCCGGCCTTTAACCCCGAAAAGGGGCGAAAACTCCAGTAAATTCCAGTAGTCTCTCGACGAGAGGGCATACTGGAATGCCCGCTTTTCGGAAGGCTGGATCGGTTACGGTTGCGACTGCCATTCTTTTGGCACATTCATATCACAATTGCTGCCATTTGTCAAGAAGGGGGAATCTCGGTGGGTAACGCATCAGTCTCGGGGGGAGAGGAACTCACCGCAGAGAGCGCAGAGGGCGCGGAGAAAATATTTACCCATCTTCGATGGACGCACAGGACAGCCCCATGGGCGGCTGACGAGCCTCGGGGGAGTTCCGTTTTCCTTTTTGGCCAGCGCCCGTCACTGTGTGCTCTGAAGGAACAATGATAGCGCGTGGCTCGGATCTGACGAAGCGCCCTCGTGGCATCTCGGCGGAGGTCCCGCGGAACGCGGGATGAACACTCATGGGCAAGATGCCCATGCTACGTCCCTCTACGTGCTCTGCGCACTCTGCGGTTTCACCCTTAGCCACCGGTAAGTGAGGGGTTACCTCGATGGGGCCGTATTTGCGTGGGATAATTCTCGCAGCCTGCAACGGCAGCACTCCTGCCGGTGAAAGTCCGGCGACGGTATCTGCCCGATGATGCCGTGTAGTCATACCCGACTCAGGGCAAGGGGGACCTTTCCCGGGGAAAGCTCGGGTGTAGAACCTCCATAAGCGGTGAAGAGCCGTGAAGTGGGAAGGAGCTGCCAGGAGAGGCGGCTCGGGCTGTAGTAGCGAAGATGCGGGTGGACAACATAACCCCCGCGGAGGGAAGGGCCTGTGGGCTCGGGGTGCTTGTGAGCTCCGGAAAGGGCTGTGCGTAGTGCCCTGTGGAGGCTAATCGCTTATTGGGACAGAACAAACTCGACGAGGTCCGCGAGCTCCTTGTCGCTCAGTTGCGAGGTGGTCCCGTGGGTGTCGTTCTCGTTAAACTTAGTTACAACTTCGCTCATGGTCGCGGCACGGCCATCGTAGAGGTATGGCGCCGTTCGCCACGCCTCAACCAGGGTTGGGGTGTCGAACTGGCGGTTCTCTTCCATGCCCCTGCCAGTGCCCACATCGTGTTTGCGCATGTCTGTGTACAACGGCGGAGGATGGCACCTCGCGCAGCCAGCTTTCTCAAAGACCTTTTTGCCTCGGACGGCCGAGGCGCTCAACGTCCCCTCGACCAGAAAGGGACTCGGAATCGGTTGCAGCGACTGGAGGTATTGGTCAATCGCAACGGCATCCGCTTCCGGGCGCACAGCGAACTGAATATGTTCGATGCCCGCGCGCACGGCGGACTCGGCATTCTCACGCACGCCGGTGACCATCGCAGGCGGGGTTTTGTGCGAGAGGAGCAGGCTTTTGGTGTTCTTCGGGTTGCCCATACCGTCGTTGAGGAGGTCCCAGTTCAGGGTGTCGGCGCGCCCCCCCGGATGACAGCTCGAGCAGCTCTGCCATTTCTGAAAGCACAGCCTCGCATCGTGGAAGAAGATCTCGCCCCTTCGCACGGCACTCATGCGGAACTGTGCCGTCAGCGGCAGAGACCGAGCTTTGGGCCGCGCCAGGCTGACGTCCACGACGCCAATTGTGTCGGTGAAATACTCGGCGGTATATACCTTCGTGCCGACGATGGTTAGAGCGCGCGGGCCATTGCCGGGGAGACTCAGGCGGCGTCGCACATCCGGAAAAAACGACAGGTCGTTTGGAACATCGGCGGCTGATGATGACACCTGGGAGACCCTTTCACCGCGAGCGACCCGGGCGAGCTTCTCGTGGAGCTTCGCTCTGTCAATAACGCTCACCTCGTGGGAGCCAGCGTGGGCGACGCAGATGTACTTGCCGTCAGCCGTGCACGCGACGCCCCAGGGGTTAGCCCCGCCGGAGGCCACATCATCCAGAAGGACCGTGTTCAAAACTGTTCGCTCCGCGACATCGAGAATGCTGAGGGCGTTGGTGTTCATCCAGCCCCGCTCGAGTTGCGTGGTTGGAAGCGGATACCGAGCCAGGATGTGGGTTACGTACGCGTGGCGGCCATGGGGCGAGATGCAGATACCCCTCAGCGCGGTGCTGCCGTTGTGCAACCGGACGCTGTTGACCACCTTCCGCGAAGATGTGCCGATGACCGAAACAGCCGCCGCCACGTAATCTTCGTCGGCAGCCCCCTCGGGCAAATGGTTCGCAACAAACAAATACTCGCCGTCCGGGGTCATGGCCGCGGCGATGGGCTCGCGCATCACGGGGACCCGGGCAACCTCCGTTTTCGAGGCAAGGTTGATGACCGAGACGTCGTTGTCGAACCGGTTGCAGACGTAGAGCGTTTTGCCATCGGGGCTGACGACGGGCGCCATAGGGGTGTGCCCCGCCGGAATACGGCACGTGATCTTTCCGTTTTTCGAGTCAATTACGTACACGCCGCCTCTGGGAAAGCAACCAGCCACGTACAAGCGGCTCTCGTCGGGAGAGAGCGCGAGTCCGGCGGGGCGGCCCGGGAGCAAAATGGTCCGGCTGACTTTCCCACTTGCGATGTCGAACACGGCGATGCGTTTCGCCGTGGCTTCGGCGACGTAAAGCGTCGTGCCTTCCATATCTGAGGCCAATGCCGTCGGCGAAGCGTAACTTTCCTGGACGGCGCCCGCGCTTGCCGCAAAAATGATGGATGCGCAAAGCCCGCCCTCGAGCAGCGTTGCATTGCGGAGCACTCGCCTCATTTCTTCTCTTCTCCTCTCCTATTTTAGTGCCTCGGCATTTCAACAAAGATATGTTTGTCGAGTAACGCGGAGTTATCGGAAAGTGAGTCAGGTTCGACGATGAATGCAGAATGAACAGCCCGCGCGCGCTCGTTGGGCGGTGTCAGGAGTTGTTACTCTTGTTTGTCATTCCGACTTTGTGGCCTTTCCGCCATTATGGATTCGCGGTCGGCGACCTCGCTATGTTGGCTTTGCTTTGCGATAAGCTTCTCGATATTGTTTCGCTCGATTTCCTCCATGCGCTTGCGTTTCTGCGTGAAGTGGTTGTACTTGCGAACATCGTCGGGCGACCATGCGTTGGCTTCTGTATAGTCGCCGCAATACGGAACTAACAGGTCTATCCAGCAAGCGAGCTTGTCGAATTCCTCTCGGGTCATTTTTACACCCTCATGCCCTGTTTCGAGCAGTGTGATGAGCAGGCTCCTGGCGGCTCCCGCGTAGTACGGCGGAAGCGCAGGCGGCGCCGACTGGGCACTGATCCAGTTCACGAGCTCGCTCGACTGGCCTCGCCGCGTCAGCGCCAGATAGGAATCGCTCCACTTTCGCCCTGCTACAGTGTCCTGCATTTGCTTGCCCAAAAGACTGAAGGAGGTCTCGCTGCCACGGCCCTGTCGCGGGTCTTTGGGAGTGCCGGACTGAGCCCCGCCATTGTGGCAGCGGATGCAGTGCCGGTCAAGAATCGGCTGGATTTCCCCGATAAAACTAAATCCCCTCGGGGGTCCGTAAAAGGGCTCGAGCTGCCTCGGCCCCGCTGCCATTGCGAGGGTCGCTTTTGTGACGAGTGGCGTGGAGTTCTTGCTTTCGTGGCAGCCAACGCAGGAGAACACCTCCCCCGGCTGGAGGGTGGACCAGCTCCGCATGGTCTGGACAGCGTGCCGCTTTTCATCGAGGGCCTGAAAGTAAACAGGTGTGCGCGCCGGCACGGTGAAGCAGGCTGAGCCGTCCTCGTACACTTGGGCGTCGCCCAGCACAATCTTAATGTCCCAGCTCCCGTTGCCAATCGCGATGGGGGTGCTAATGAGGGCACTCCCGGCGGGGCCGCGATTTCGGTTTTCCCCAATGCCCGCCGCACGGTATTCGAGCGCCACCACGCGAAGTCGCTTGACAGTTCCGCGAGGAACGCCTCGCAGGCTCGGCCCGGCGTAAATGTCCTGGACATAGTAGGCGCCTGTCTTCTTGCGGTAATCCACGACGCTCGGACGCACGTGCGGCCTCTTGCGCGGCGAGAGCGGCACGGGCTGGTTGCAGGAGATGCGCGGGTCAGATACCAAAAGCTCTCGCCGGCCGTCAATGGTCATGAAATAGATGGCGTAGGGCCGCACATACCTTTTGCTCCCGCTGCCGTAAGGGTCGTAGGTCACAAGGAAGCACGTCTCACTCAGCGGGTAGGGATATTGAAACTGGTCGCCGTCCTGGCCGTACTGGTCAACGCGAACGGCCCGGGTCTCGCGAACCGGGGCGACCAACTGCACGCCGGCGGCTTCTTGGCGGCCCCGCCGGATGTCTATGATGGCCAGCTTCCCCCGCTGGTGAGTGTGGTGCCCGGACAAAACCGCGACGATCTCACTTGAGGCGGGGATGCCCCTGGCGTGCATGATGGTGGTGGGAAACCAGGAGTTGTTCCCATAACACTCGGTTTGACCCGTTCCGTCGGGGTTCATCCGGAACAGGGGTTGGGTGTAGATTTGACCCCGATCGCTGTATTCCCAGCGAGTATAGATGACCTGACCATCATCCCGCACGGACGGATAATTGGTGTGGACCTGGTCGAAGGTCAACCGGCGGAGATAGCTTCCGTCCTTGTCGCAAGTGTAAAGGTTACTGACCTCGGTCCACCAGCAGTCCACCGTTTGCACACAGCGGGTTGAGCTAAACACGATGTCGCCATTGGGTAGGTACGCTGGCTCGTAATCTGCGAAGCCCAGGCCGAAGGTGAGCTGGCGGACAGTCCCGCTCGCCACGTCCATCTCGTAAAGATGGTAGTCGTCCTTGCGGTCAGATTTCTTCCACGCGAAGAGGATACGTTTGGCATCGTACGAGACAGCGGGGTCGCGGATGACGCCATTCGGGTCGTGGATGAGGGTCTGCACATCGCCGTAGTTGCCGTTCATCTTCAGAAGGCAGAGGCTGGCGCCCGGTATGAAATGCCGCTCGCTCTGGGCGTCAGACTGGCCCTCGGTATAGGCATAATGTGATCCGCCCAGATTGTAATGTTTCGTGAAAACGATCTTCGCGCAGTGCTCGAGCAGAGGTTTGAGGCGCATCCCTCGCCGTCGTTCGCAGGCTTTCACGTAAAGGTCCAGCCAGCGGTGGTCATCCGGCGCGGACCCGCCGGCGCAAAGCTCCTCGAGTTCCCCCCGGAAATCCCCGCCGCCCGGGCCAATTTCGTCCAAAACCCGGGCGACCATCTTCTTCTCGAGCTCGGTGTCGCTGGCATTGCCAAACCAGTTGTGGAAGTCTTTGCCCACGTCCTGAAGTGCCCAGTCACATCGAATTGGAAAATCGGTCTCAACCTGCGACCAAAGCTTCGCTTGCCGCTGGCGTTTGTCCTTCTCTGAAACCTCCAGCTTCTCCAACGCTTCGCGTGAGGCAAGCATTGTCTCGCTCCAGGTATCCCGCTTGATATAGCATCGTGGCTTTTCACTCCGTTGCGCCCGCCCACCTGTAGCGGCGCTCTCGACGCTGAGAAAAGAGCTGAAGAAGAAATAAACCAGTCCAGCCCCACAAGCGGCGATTGTTACTCTCATGGTGCCTTCCTCGCCTCAAAACCGGGCAGCGTTTGCGGAATGCGTTTATGGAATGTCGGGCTCGCCTGTCCCTGTGGAGCACAGACTCCAAGACCAACCAGAAGCCTCTCTGAGATTTGCGCGTTTTGGACTCGGCCTTGATGGGTGACAGCGCGCGCAGAGACGTCGGCATGCCGCAGGCCATTCTCTGCTACGTCGCTACTTTCTCTGGCGGCAGATGTACAGGACTGCATCGCCGCGGAAGGGCGCCGTGAACTTCCGTTTGGCGCCGCCGGAGGTCTTTTTTGCTCTTAACGGCTTGCCGGTGCTGGGGTTGAACCACTCGACAAAGAGCGGACCCTTGCCCGCGGACAGGTCCACTGTCACCGTGCCCCCGGAGGGTAGATAAACGAGGTATTCTGAGCCCCGATTCGCCAGGCAGTACTTCGTCGAGGCAAGCCCGTTGTGCGGGACCATTTTCACGAGGTTCATGCGCCTGGCGTACTGGAGAGTGTATCCCATGCTGCGGCGGATGGGGTCGAACTTCGGGTCTAACTGACTGCCGAGGACGACGCCTTTGTAGGGGTCCATGAAGATGGGATTGAAACCCCTGACGAAGCTTTTCCACACCCATGCCTGATTGCCGCCGATTCCCCAGAGGTGGTCGGTGTCGCTGAGGACAACTTTGCGTCCATCGGCCGCCGGCGGATTGTCGCGATAGCCTCCCTCCGGATTGGGAGAGACCCACTCGGCGGGACTCTCGAAAAGCGTGCTGTTTTTCCCGCCCCTGTACTGGAATGTCATGCCGACGGGATGCTGCTTCGGCTTGCCTTTCTCGTACTTGTGAATGGAATCAATCATGTGATACTGCCACTTTGTGGATGGCGGATGGTTCTCGTTCGATATCTCGTAGAGGACGTTGTCGAGGTCGTTGACGGTGTCAATGACCTTTCT